>Ga0210057_1009078_pt1 | contig 11604 bp, 11 predicted proteins | sample CryGeyCG2114_010_2_FD_183968 | JGI IMG/M metagenome (GOLD analysis project Ga0210057, IMG submission 183968) | Groundwater microbial communities from aquifer - Crystal Geyser CG10_big_fil_rev_8/21/14_0.10 (SPAdes) (version 2) | ecosystem: Environmental > Aquatic > Deep subsurface > Groundwater ...
GGTAAAAAAATACGTTTATTACATAATTAAGGAGGAATATGAAAAATAAAATTCTCCCCCTTAAGAAGGGGGAGTTACCGCGCCCGCCAAAGCTGAGTCGCTTAGACGATGCGGGCGGGGAGGGGGTAGCGAATGTTGCGAAAGAAAATAATATACAAAAATAGACCCTCGAAATGAGAGTCTATTTTTGTGTTCCCCCAGCGATGTTTGGTGAACAGGGCTGGGGGTGTGTGAACAGTGTTCACATGGGGAAGGTGCGAAGGAGGTCACATGGGGACGCAGTCGAAACTGAAGGGCGGGTCTTCGATGTGGATACGATCCTCGTTGGGGTAGAAGAAGGTTGATTCTTCAGGAAGATAGTATCCATTGAAGATTAAATCTGCTCCCATGTAGCATCCATCTTCTCGGGCTTCGAGGTAGAGGCCGATGTTCTCGTCACGAGCGTCTGGGCAGTGCCAATCCCTTTCGTCGGGGCGCACCCAGCGCCACTCGGCGCACGGATCGACGCAGACGCCGCCGTCGCTGCAAGCGAAATCGCCGCAGTCGACGTCGTTGCACTCGTTGATGCAGGTGCCATCACCGCAGATCTCGGTTTCGGCGCAGTCGGTGTCGGCGTTGCACTCGGGGACGTCGTTGTTGCAGCTGTCCTCGTTGTTGTCGCCATTGTTGACGTCAACGTTGAGTTGGCCGCAAACGGTGCTGTCGCCGTTGTTGTTGACGCCGTCGGCTTTGCCGTCGTTGTTGGTGCTGTCGCCGTTGTTGTCGGCGAAGCACTCGGCGAGCGACTGGCACTGGGGCTCGGGGGTGGGCTCTTCACCGGTGCAACCGGTGAAGAAAAACAGTGCTGCTCCCAGGAGAGCAGCGGCGAATCGCGACAATGTGAAAACCTTCATGGCTTTCTCCTTGGCTGGCTCCTGTGGAGAGCACTGGTTTTGATTTAATAACGGGCTCCTTTCGTGGTGCCACAGCGGCAGGTGGTTCGATTGGCGGTATCGAGGCACTTGCCGCTATAGCACGGGAGTTTTTCCCATATCACACCTTTTTTTGTAGGGTATATGTTCACCATATTGGTGATCTCTATACACAGTTTGAAGGAACGAAATAGCTTATCCACACACAAATGGTTGTTATTTTAACCAATTTGTTTTATACTTCTCATTACAATTTATTGAGCAAGAAGTATCTATTCGTAGATTACTTTATTTTGGACAACTCAACTAAACCAATTTTTTTTCGCTTTGTCAAGCGAATTTTTGTTTTCTGGGCTATTTTTAGGTAATTATTTGTATTTTTAGTCAATTTGTTTAATTTATTTTGTGTGTTCTCCTTGAAAAGGAAGGGAATATGCGTTATCGCTCCCCCTTATCAAGGGGGAACTGGAGGGGGTGGCGGATGTTGGATGAGCGGTAACATACACAACCACCCCTCGCCCCTCCTTGAAAAGGAGGGGAACAGCTCCGCAAAACTTCACCAAGTCTTTCCTTCAAAAGGAGGGGAAGAAGAGTGTTTATTTTTAGTCTTTTTTTGAAAAGAAATAGAGAATGTTCGTATCGTTCTATAATTTTGATAGGACTGTGGAGTTATTGAGTGCTTTTATGATAAGGTAAAAAAATACGTTTATTACATAATTAAGGAGGAATATGAAAAATAAAATTCTCCCCCTTAAGAAGGGGGAGTTACCGCGCCCGCCAAAGCTGAGTCGCTTAGACGATGCGGGCGGGGAGGGGGTTGTGCGCTCCACCAAAAAAGTACAAATATTTAATAGAAAGAAATATAAAAAACAGAGAAGATCATTAAGAAATAATCCAACCATGCCAGAAACATTACTTTGGAAACATCTTCGAAATTCGGCGATAGGCTATAAATTTAGAAGACAACATAGTATTGGAAATTATATTGTTGATTTTTATTGTCCAAAGGTAAGCGTTGTTATTGAAGTTGATGGATATGTTCATGGAGAGGAGAAACAACGACAAAAAGATGTTTGGAGGCAAAAATATATTGAAAATCAAGGAATACACGTTGTTCGATATACAAATGAACAAATTCTTTTTGATATAGATGTTGTGTTGCAACATATTAGATGGGTTTGTGATAATAGGGCCAACCACCTCTAACTCCATGCCTACCGGCAGGCGAGCCTCCTTGAAAAGGAGGGGGACAATTATGATCACCTTTCGTATCTTCTCGAAAAGGATAGAAATATGCGTAGCTATTTTTTTCTTTTTTGTCCCCATTTATCTGTGAAGTTTCAGGTATTTATGGTATACTTTTGTATAGTTAGAAAGTTATTTTTTGAGAAATAATTTCTCATGTATTTTGCCTTTCAACAACTTCTCTTTGATATTAAGCGGTTTACCTATTACTGCTTGTTCCGATCTAAGTTTACGATACTCAGTCGTATTGTTTTTGTATCTCTGGTGATTACGGTTAGTTTTTGTTTTGTAAATGTTGTTGTTGCCCAATCTTTTGGTATTGAAAATGTGGGAAACATTATGATCAATATGATTTCTTCGGCAATTTTGTTTTTGTCGAAGTATGTCATGGCGTTTGGGATTTTTTTGTTAGAATTTTTTATTGAAGCTGCTGCCTACAATGGGTTTTCTGATGCGCCTCCTGTTTTGTTAGGATGGTTTATGATTCGGGATGTGGCAAATATGTTTCTTGTCATTGCTCTCCTCGTGATTGCGTTTGGTACTATCCTGGGATTAGATAATTATGAATGGAAGAAAACGCTGGGAAAACTGATCATTGCGGCCATCCTCATCAATTTTAGTAAGCTTATTGCGCAGTTTATTATTGATATTGCGCATGTGTTTACGATGACTTTTTTGAATGCCATTTCTGCCACAGCTGGAGGAAATTTGATTGCCATGTTTAGCTTTGACAAGCTGTTTAATGTTCTTGCTCCGCAGCCTGACCCAAACAGTGTGTTTGGAGCCTCGGATGATATTCGTTTTGATATTTTTGCGTCTGCGGTATTAATTTTGGTTTTTTCTGTCATGGCGATGGTTACGATTGGTGCGTATACGATTATTATGATTACTCGTATTGCGGCATTATGGGTTGCTATTATTTTGTCTCCGCTTGCCTATATTTTGTCTGTCTTGCCACCCACGGAACGCTATGCAAGTGAATATTGGAGTCAATTTACCAATTATGTGATTGCTGCCCCTGTGATGGTGTTTTTCTTGTGGATTGCCTTTGCCTCATTTGGATCTGGAAATATTGCGTCAGAAATTGGAGTAAATCCGGGAAGTGGTGCCAGTATTGCGGGTGGTAGTGGTGCTGTTATACAAGGATTACCAACAAATCCATCGGTAGGGCTTTCTGAAGCAGGTACTTGGGAAAATATGTCGAGTTTTATTATTGCTATTGTTTTTTTGGTTGTGGGTATTGAGCGAGTACAAGCATTAAATGTAAAAGGAGGAAGTTTGGCGCAAACTGCCGTGAGCTGGGGAAAGTCAACGGTTGCTATTGCGAGTGGATATGCTGCTGGGCGATATTTGTATGAAGGAGCGACTGACCTTGGAAAAAAAGGAATCAAGGCTGCTGCATACCATGCACCACTTGGTGGACGGTTTTGGAAATCAACAGGAACTGCTGTCGCTGGGAGAGTTGGGTATGAATGGAATAAAAGAAAACAAGTACGAGAAGAAAAATATGCTGCTTGGGAAAAGAAACAGCAAAAAGAAGGGAATACGGGTCGTGTTTTTGCAGGGAGAGCGTTGGGGGTTGCTACTGGTGGATTGATTGTTGGGCAAACTGCTGCGCGGTATGAAAAAATTGCCGGTGATTGGAAGGACGCAGCAGAACGACAAAAATTTATTACTGATGAATCATTTGGAACGGGATCTACTACCGAAGCTGGAAAAGTAAAAACAAATGTTACCGCAAGGAAACGATCATTAGAACAAATGCTTGAGGAGAAAAAAGCGAAAAAAGTAGAGCAAGAAGAAATAGATATTATTCAACGAGTGGAAGATGCAGCATCTTCTGGTAAAAAAGCTGATTTTCATGAACAATCTGCTGTAGATAAATTGGGAGTGGCAGCTGCTGATCGGTATGCACGAGGAGAATTGGGAAAAGAAAAAACGGTATATGATGGTCGAAGAGCAGCAGGCGTTTTGAGGAAAAATGGAAAAGAACTTGAGGCTCAATCTGTGATGAAATCAGCCTACGCAAAAAATTTGAAAGCAGAACAAGAGGTATTTTTGAACATGGATTATAGTACACGTATTCAAACGGCAACGAAGATTGCTTCGAATATGCAAACAACGACAAATCCTGAAGATTTGAAAAAAATGCGTAGTGATATGGTAAAATTGCTTACGCTTGCTGCAGAAAATGGTGAAGAAGAATATAGTGAGATGTTGGGAGAAGTTCTTCAACAGGTGCATGGTAATAATGATTTTGAAATGAACCGTGAGGTAGAAGGACAACGTATTTTGGAAGCTACGACTGGTCGAGTGATAAATAACCAAGGAGATTTTCTTTCTGCTGAAAAATCTCTTTCTGGAACACAAACTTTTCGGAATTCTGGTGAATCACAAGCTGCTATGGCCGCTTTGGCGGGGGCGCTTAAAAAACAAGTGTCAGAGGGTGGTATTAGAGGTGTTGGGGCTATTGTTGAAGGTACCCCTGGTGATGCTACAAAATTTGGAACTGATTCTGATGAGTTTACGCCAATTAATTATCGGTTTGCTATGCATAATTTTGGTGGAACCACTATGAATACTCGGGCAGCAGAGGACTTAAAGCGTAAAAAAGGCACGGAAGAATATTTTCAACGGAAGATTAACTTTAAAAATACCACAACTTCTCATCGGTTTATGAATATGAAGGGAGATAAAATTCAGGGTATATCTGATGATGCCGCTAAGCAAATGGTGGAATCACTTGGAGGATTTGGGGATCAGCGAGAAGTTGCATCAGGATTTTCAGGAGATTTTGCTTCCACGAATGAAGCCACGCAATTTGCGAATGATGTTGCGCGAGAGGAATTTAAGAATCGCGTGCTTATTCCGTTGAAAGCTAAATATGCGTCTCCTAATCTTCAGTCGGTATTTAATAAATTGATGGAAACCCAATTTTCTGATTTTGCTGGTCCTCCTGGTGTGGTACCTCCTACAAACGCATATCAAATAAATCTTTACTAATAGTCATATGGTTGTATGAATATTGATGTCTTTAAGACAATTCAAACGATTGATCCGAGTAAGATTGCCTCATACAATGAGTTTTTTGATAAAGAAATTTATTTGCATGCCGATGTTCGAGAAGGTATTTGGAAAGCACTTCATGAACAGTGTAAAGGCATGACGCCACAAGAACAATATACGTATCGGCATACGTATTATGGGTGGTATGTGGCACTTACGTGGCGGATGCTTCGTTCGGTTTCTTTGGAAGATTTCCTTACTTACGTGATTCCTTTTCAAATTCCTGTCGCTTATTTACGAGATCTTGATGTGATGGATCAAATGATGTGGTATTTTTCTTTTCAAGCATTTGGTATTGAAGAAATACAAGCATTGTATGGAGAAATACAGGAATTGGTAAAAAATTCTTCAGCGATTGTTGGAAAGTGGCAGGGCAAAGAAGGGATGATGACGCTAAAGGATGTATTTGAAAAGGTGTCCTTTTATGATAATTCATCAAATACCGATTCACTCGCTCGTGCGCAATTTTTTACGGATTTTGAAAAAAGTTTTTTTGACGGTGTGGATGTGAATAATGAAAAACATCCCGTAATTACTGATGATATTGTTGATAATTTTTTTAGCTTCGTTCGATTTATATTGGATATTGATGTTGACAATATTTGGTACATGGTGGAACAACACAATGATCCATTTAAATATGCATTGTTGAAACAAGCAAAACAACAGGCATCTTCACCGATAAAAGAATCTTCTGTCTCTCTTGATTCTCCACCTGTTGATACTGCCGAGGCTGTTCCTGATATTGCTGATCCGCCGTCTTCTATTGATTTTTCAAAAATAAAGGAACGCGTTATCACTGAATTATGGGATTCTGCCACTGATACACAAATACTTACCAAACTTGCTGAACTGAGTGAAACACAAGCCGACCAGCGCATTAGAGATTTGTATTATTATGATGAAGAACAAGAGAAATTTGTTTGGAATGATCAATTATTGATTTCTTAGTATATGTCTGATTCACAACCACAAGCAACCATTCGGGTGCGAAAAAAAGACGGGACGTTTGTTTCTATGACTCCCGATGAGTTTGCTGTGTATCAAGCATCGACACACTCTTCGGGTACTTCTTCGTCTGTACAAACAACTCAAAAAAAAGAAGTAGAAGAAACATTTCCATCTTCACCAGCGCACGTATCTCCTCCTTTGCCACCACATTTTCGTCCGTATATAAAACCTCGATCGATGTTACGTCCCGTACCAGTATGGACAAAGGATAAGGATGTACCTCAACCACAGTCTGTTGACACGTCGGTTGTCTCTACTCCGGTAACTACTCCGGTATCGCCAATTCCTTCTAAACAGGTAGTCGTCGATGATAAAAAAAATACTACATATGTTGATATGAAAAAACGCTTAGAAGATCATAGCGTGGCTGCACCATTAGCCAAAAATTTACCATTATCTAATAATCAAAAACTTGCCCCACAAGGCATACATGCGTTATCACGAACTACTCCAGTTTCACATATTTTTGTTGATGAGGCACAGGCTGCGTTATCTTCACAACGTTCACCACAACCATCTGTTTCTAAAAAAGTGCAACCATCTGGATCATTGCCTCTGTCAGCAATGTCACAGGTGGGAGCGTCTGATAGATGGTTGCCGCGACACATGGAAGAGACTATTCGATTATCTCGAAAAACAAAAATGACGGATGTTCAGCCGCCACCAAAAGCCGCGCTAGCACCAGCTGTTGCTACTGCTAAAAAATATACCACAGGGCCTATTGATGAGATTGCACAACTTTCTTGTTCATTGTTACGACAGTTTGTTGCGGATCCTGCAGGGTATGCTTCTTTTCTTTTAGATAAGTTTACCACCCTCCAAAAGGATTCGTATCTTTTGTATTTGGAAGCGATTGATGCGTTTCATGAATCTCCGTTGTGGCAAGTATATCAACAAGTTGTTTCTGATTCGTTGTCTCAAAAACAATCAATTGAATCGTTAGTCTCATCAAAAAATCCTGCGTATGATGGAATGACCTATCCAGATTTTTTATCTCTCGTGTCAGTTACCTCCTATTTACAGATATAGCGTTTGTTTATGCAACAGTTTGTTGTTCCACAATTTATTGAGGTAGAAGATAAAATTTTTGGTCCGATTACGATCCGGCAATTTTTAATTATTTTGGCTGGGTCAGTGACGGGTTTTTTGGCATTTCGATTGTTAGACTTTGCACTATTTATTATTGTGATTGTGATTGATGCCATACTTACCCTTACCTTTGCTTTTGTAAAGATTAATGGGCAACCATTTCATTATTTTTTGCTCAATATTACGGAAACACTGCGTAAACCGGGATTGCGTATTTGGAATAAACAATTATCAACGGCAGAGCTGAATATGCTACGAAAATCTGGTATGGAAGAAACTGTCCAAAAAGAAACAAATGTAAAACAGGCAAAACGTCAGCGAATTCGTGATTTGGCACTTGTTGTGAACACTGGAGGCTACTATAGAAGTGAAGATGATGTATAATGAAAGAAACATTTTATGAAAAATAAAAAAGCCAAAGCACAAAAAGTAAAACGGCCATCAACACAGGCTCATTTGCCTATTACGGAAATTAAAGATGGTGTTGCTATTTTAAAAGATGGTACACTTCGGAGTGTATTATTGGTATCGAGTGTGAACTTTGCGCTTAAATCTGAAGATGAACAAAATGCGGTAATTTCTGCGTATGTTGGATTTTTGAATTCTATTGATTTTCCTTTGCAGATTGTGGTGCAATCTCGACAACTTTACATTCAACCGTATTTAGATAAGTTACAAGCGATTGAAAAGGAAGAAGTAAATGAGTTAATGCAAACACAAATTGCTGATTATCGTGCGTTTGTTCAAGAATTGGTGGAAATTGGAAAAATCATGACGAAACGATTTTATGTTGTTGTTCCCTATGATCCGTTGTCAAATAGGAAAAAGAGTTTTTTTGAGCGATTTAAAGAAGTTGCAAAACCGGCGATAACGGTAAAGTTAAAAGAAAAAAAGTTTCAAAAACGAAAGTATGATCTTGATTTGCGAGTGAGACAAGTGCAATCTGGTTTGGAAAGTGTTGGTTTGCAAGTTGTGCAGCTTGATACGCAAGCACTTATTGAATTGTATTACAGTACGTATAATCCTGATATTTCACTTTCACAACAACTTGACTCAGTTGAAAAACTGCAGATTAATGACATGTAGTCTTTATGGCATTTAAACCTATTTTTTCACAATCTAAAGGACAGAAACAGAAAAAAATCTCCAAGCAAAAAAAGGAGGTTGATGAATCGTTGGTTACTCTTGAGGAAGAACGTATTTATCGAGAGGGGACTGTCTCTATTCGCGATTTGATTGCGCCTTCCGCACTTCGAGTTGATTCGAGTTTTATTCAGTTGGGGGATACGTTTTTGCGAACTATTTTTGTGGTTACTTATCCAAGATATATTAGTATTGGTTGGAGTGCTCCTGTATTGAATTTAAATTTGACGATAGATGTTTCGATGTTTTTTTATCCAGTGAAAGCCTCTATTATTTTAAAACAGTTAAAGAAAAAAGTAGGAGCATTGGAAGCACAAATTAGTGCCGATGCTGAAAAAGGAGCTCCTCGTGATCCAATTCGAGAAACAGCACTTCGGGATATTGAACAGTTGCGTAATGATTTGACTCAGGGGATTGAACATTTTTTTCAATTTGCTTTTTATGTCACGTTGTATGCAAAAAATAAGGAAGAACTTGATCGTACAACTGAAGACATTGAAAATATTTTTGGGTCAAAATTGATTTATACCAAAAATGTTTTGTATCAGGCGGAACAAGGGTTTACTTCGTCTGTTCCTATTGGTATTGATGATTTGCAGGTGTCATTTAATATGAATTCTTCGCCAATTGCATCGTCATTTCCATTTATTTCTGCTGAGTTGACGAGCGATGATGGTATTTTGTATGGGATCAATCGGCATAACAATAGTTTGATTTTATTTGATCGGTTTAGTTTACAAAATGCGAACATGGTTGTGTTTGCTACCTCTGGGGCAGGGAAGTCGTATGCCGTAAAGTTGGAAGTACTCCGAAGTTTGATGCTTGGAACGGAAGTTATTATTATTGATCCTGAACGAGAATATGAGCATTTAGCAGAAGCTGTTGGGGGGACGTATGTAAACATTTCTCTTGCTTCTGAAAGTAAAGTAAATCCATTTGATTTGCCACGTCCGGTAAGTTCTGAAATTTCTACAGAGGATGTTATCCGAAGCGCGGTTATTACGATAAAAGGATTGCTTCGAATTATGTTTCGCGCTATTTCTGCAGCAGAAGATTCACTTCTTGATCAAGCGCTTCTTGAAACATTTGCCAAGAAAGATATTACTTCTCAATCTGACTTGCGTACGGTTGAGCCGCCAATTATGCAAGATTTACTTGATATTTTGGAAGGAATGACGGGCACGGAAAATTTGGTATTAAAGTTACAAAAATATACGACAGGAACGTTTGCTGGGTTGTTTAATGCACAAACCAACGTGAATGTGAACAATAGATTAGTGATATTTAGTGTACGAGATCTTGAAGATGAACTTCGTCCTATGGCTGTGTATTCTATTATTAATTATATTTGGAACATTGTTCGTAGTGAAACAAAGCGTCGTATTTTGGTGATTGACGAAGCCTGGTGGCTTATGACCCATGAAGATAGTGCAAAATTTATTTATGCATTAGTAAAACGATGTCGAAAGTATTACCTTGGGGTTACGACGATTACTCAGGATGTAAATGACTTTTTGCGTTCTCCTTATGGACAGGCGATTGTGACAAATTCTTCGATGCAAATTTTGTTGCGGCAATCTCCAGCTTCTGTTGATTTGATTCAAAAAACTTTTTTCCTTACTGAAGGAGAAAAATATTTGCTTCTTGAAAGTGCGGTTGGTGAAGGAATTTTCTTTGCAGGATTAAAACACGCTGCTATTAAAATTGTTGCTTCTTATACAGAAGATCAATTGATTACCTCTGATCCAAAGCAACTATTGGAAATAGAAAAATCAAAGAAAGAATTTGAAGAACAACTGTTGCAGCAAGGAGGGTAATTTTCAGCCAATAGTTCAGAGCCAAGAGGAAGCACATACGTTGATAAGTTGTATTGTTGATTCTTCTTGGCTCTGAACTATTAACTTGTTTTTTATGACATTTGATTTACGAAAACGATTGTTTATTATTATTGGTATTGGCGTTAGTGTGCTTCTCGCACTTATTTTTGCTATTTTGTTTTTGACTGATTTTTTTGCAAATAGAGCGCCTGATATCAGTGGTCCAGGGAATTCTACTGTATTTAATACGTCAACTTCTCAAAACACGCCGATATTTGATGATGTTGATGCAACAACCGTTATTGGACAGGCTACTGTTCCTGCCAATCCGTCTGATCGACAAATTTTACTTCTTGCACGAGATTTTGTTGAGCGGTATACCTCGTATTCAAATCAAAATGATAATGCACATATTGATGAAGTTCTTTCTATGGTTACGGTACGAATGTCAGATTGGCTTGAGACACAAAAAGCGGATAATGAGTCTATTTATCGTGGAGTTACGACACGAGTTATTGCTTCTTCTTTTGATCTTTTGGAGAAAGAACGGGCAGTGGTTGCTATTGATGTGCAACAAGAGATGGTGTATCGGGTAGATTCTAATGTTCGATACAAATCGGGGAAAGTGAATTTAATAAAAATACAGGGAGAATGGAAAATTGATGGATTGTTTTGGAACCAATAATATTTTATGATTTTCAAGGGGGGAAAGATATCACGCATATATCAATGGTTGCTGGAACTTTTTTTTCCAGTTTTTTGCGTTTGTTGTAATACAGAAGGAGTATGGCTATGCTCTTTTTGTGAATCTTTGTCATTTATTGATCCTCGTACTGCAGCCTCTCGTTCGGTAGTGTCTCTTGATACTGTTGTGAGTATGCTGCCTCTTTCTCAGCCTGGTATGAAAGAATTGTTGCATAGGTACAAATATGATTGTGTTTCAGATATAGAACACTATATTGCTCGGTATATTGAACACTATTTCATGCTCTATCCTCATTGTTTTTTTCATGTTCCCGATGTTATTATGGCGGTTCCTTTACATAAAAAACGATTGGTTGATCGTGGGTTTAATCAGTCAGTATTTATTGCTTCTATTGTTGGCAGCCAGCTGCATTTGTCCGTTGTTGAGGGTGTTTTGTCTCGGGTGAAGCATACTCCCCAGTTGGCAACATTGTCTCGTGTCGAACGATTTGCTCATGTTAAACAGGCATTTATGGTTTGTGATACGTTTCATGACTATGTCGGGAAACATATTTTGCTTATTGATGATGTGTTTACTACTGGCGCGACAATGGAAGCCTGCGCTGACGTTTTGTTAT
>Ga0210057_1009080_pt1 | contig 11604 bp, 15 predicted proteins | sample CryGeyCG2114_010_2_FD_183968 | JGI IMG/M metagenome (GOLD analysis project Ga0210057, IMG submission 183968) | Groundwater microbial communities from aquifer - Crystal Geyser CG10_big_fil_rev_8/21/14_0.10 (SPAdes) (version 2) | ecosystem: Environmental > Aquatic > Deep subsurface > Groundwater ...
GGTTGGACATCTATTTCCAAAATTTTTATTTCATTTCTCGACGCTGACCTTCTGACGCAGGCTTCCAGCAAGTTTTTATATTTTATTTTCCCAAACATCTTATAACGATATTTGGTCACCCATTCAAGGTGCAGCATCATCACTCCGACACTGTGATCGAAGTGTTTGTATTCATTTATTTGAATTTGTTTTTCCATTTTTACTCCATAGCATTCGCTAAAGCAAATGCAAACATTTATTTATTTTAAGAAAGTTACAACTAAGTCGTATCATTCAAATAGCCTAGTATCTAGGCTATTCTTTTTTTATGTAAATGAATTAGAAATAGTTTTTTGTCATTAACTCCATTTTGAAAAATGGAGATTTCTACCTAGTTAATGATTCAATAAACATGCCGAAGGAATTTTTCGTTGGAAGCTTTCTTGGACTCTTCACAGTAGGAATGATAATCTTTGCGATTCTTTTTATAATTGCACTTTATATTTATCATGCACTTGCTTGGTATGACATTGCTAAAAAGCAAAAACATAAATCTCCTTGGCTTGCATGGATTCCTTTTGCAAACTTTGCAATGATTTTTGAACTTGGGGGAATACACTGGGCTTGGATATTTTTAATTTTGATTCCAGTTCTTGGTTGGATTGCAGTATTGGTGCTTGGAATAATTGCAATGTGGAGAATTTTTGAAAAAGAAAAGTATCTGGGATGGTTTAGTCTTTCACTTATAATCCCAAAAGTTGGAGGACTTCTTTATTTAATCGCGATAGGATTTGTTGCCTGGGGAAAAGGAATGGAAAGTGAAAAAGTAAAGTCCAGTTCTAAGAAAAAGAAAAGATGAATTTATTTTTCGAAAGGATGTTCACCACCAATGCAATAAGTACAAAGTTCACAAGATTTTAATCCATCTTCCCTAAAAACTTCAAACATTTTTTCTTTTGACAAATAAATTACAGACATTCCAATTATTTTTGTTATTTCCTCTTCTGTCCTATTTGTGTTTCCAATTCTCGCAATAAATTCATCTTCAGCAGGCATATCAACACCAAAATAACATCCTCTTGGTTTTCCATCTTCTCCAATAATTCCAATTGGAGGAGTATAAAGAACATAAATTGCCTCTTTTACGTGTGCTTCTTTATATAACAATTTTCTTGCATGAGAAGCATTCACTCCTCGAACCATACTGTCATCTAAGACAGAGATTTTCTTTCCCCTTATTTTTTCTTTAATTCCGGGAAGAAGACTCAAATTTTTTTCAATTGAAGTCTTTCTTATTTTCATTGTTGCACCCTGAAATGCCCTATCTTCAATTTGTTTTTTGAAAAAAACTTTTGTAAAAGGAATTCCAATTTTGTCAGAAAATTCTCTAGCTGCAATTTCTGGAGATTCAGGCATATAAGTAATAAAATCTGAATCCTTTAATTCTTCAAATTTTTCCTTTGCTATCTTTTCTCCCAATCTTGTTCTGTGTGTTCTAACATTTATTTTATCTGCTGTTGAATCTCTATTTAAGATATAATTAAATTCAAAAAAACATAATTTTTTTTGGGGAACCATAATTTGATTTTTTTTGTAATTTCCATCTGGATCAAAATAATAAACGCTTCCTGGTTCAATATCCTTGATTGGTTTTCCTCCGTTTTTTATTGCAGCAATATCTTCTGAAGCAACAAAATACTTTCCATCTTTTTCTCCAAGAAAACCAGGTCTTATCCCTGTTCTATCTCTTAATACAATTACTTCTTCTTTGTTTTTGTCAGCGATTGCTAAAAAATATGCTCCTGGAATTTTTTTTAGAAGTTCAACTTCTCCATTTTCATAATAATAGTGAAGAAGCTTTTCACTATCCGAATTTGAATTAAATTTTTTTTCTTTTAAAGAATCAAAATATTTTGAGTCTGTTTGACCATTTACAATTATTGCAACATCACAATCAGAAACTATTAAGTGGGAGGGATTATATTCATATTTTCCTCCAATAATATGTGGATGTGCATCTTTGAGTAACTCTTCTAAAGTTTTTGCTCCTTTTGTTGCATACCTTATGTGCCCTCCAAAAGTGTGATACCTTCCCTTAAAAATACTTGCAAGACTTTCGATACTGAATGCATCAACTCGTCCAAGCCATTTTACTACATCAATTCGATCGTGTCCCTTTGCCCATATTCCCGCAGCATCTTTTCCTCTTGGTTGAAGGTGTTTTAAAAGTGCATAAGTATCATGAAGACTATTTGTAACTACAACTGCACAGTTGTGAGATATACTCACTTTGTAACCTCCCCAGTTTTTTTCCAATTAATATAATTTTTTTCTAAAATTTTTATAACTTCATCTCTTTCTTCAGCTTTCCCTAACCCTTTCCAATCCAAAACCACAAAATCCACTTCTTCTGCTGTTTTATTTATTGATTCCAAAATCATTTCTTCTGTTATGGGAAAAACATATTTTGGAATAATGTGTGAAATTGCAACATTTGAATTTAACTGAATTTTGTTAAAACTTGGACAATAATGTGGGCCTCCAATTCCAACCGCAATTTCATTATAAGGATTTTCTTTCCAGGTTTCAATTGCATCTCTAATTGCCTTTGCAACAACAAATGAGGCTTTTTTGTCTTTCCACTCTTCAAGACTTCCTCCAATCTCAATAAAGATTGATGGCCTATCAATCAATGGACCATGATGAGTTGCTTCCATTGTAACTTCATACCTTAATTCTGACTCTTTTTTATTTTTATTTAATGATGCGAATAAATGTTTACTAAAAAGAGCTGACGTTGGACAAAGTCTTCCAATCTCTCCTCCTCCCCAAACTTCCCTAAAATTTCCCGGGGCATGAATTGAAAGGATTTTTCCACTTTTTTCTGACTTGTGTTTTGATGCGAAAATAACTAAATCATATTCATTTATTATAGATAAATCAAGATTTTCCGTTTTTAACATTTCTCCATTAATTAAGTGAAAATTGAACTTTCCAAGATCCATTAGATTCATGATTATGTTCCGGCTTGCAGGATCCATTTTCGTTCCGACAATTAAAAATTTATTTATCATAAAAAATTGAAGAAGTCCTTAATTATAAAGATTTTTATCTTTGAAAACATTTAAATCCTTTATTCTTATTTGTAGAATATGCATATTGAGGACATTCTTAAATCTAAAAAATTTGAAAAGCTCGATTTATTTCTGAATCAAGAGATGGAAAAATATTGTAATAAAAAATTAAAGGAAAAATTTATTGAAGTTGGAGGATCTAAAAAGGAAGCAGTTAATATGTTTTATTCACCGGCATTTTTTCTCGATGGAAAAAGACCTTATGACTTGTGTAAGGAAGGGAAAACCAAAGAGGTTTATAACTTCCTTGGATTAATTGAATCTGGGTGTCTCTCTTGATAAAATATAAAAAGCTTCCTTACTAAATTAAATCATGCAAGAGCTGGTTAAACTTTTAATTGGAGTATTTTTCTTAATTTTGGGTATTCCCTTTGGAAACTGGCTGAGAAGCGTTACAAAAGATGAGCAAAAAGATGGACAAAAATGGTTTAAAATATTAACTGCAATTTCAATTGTGATGGGTTTTTATGGATTGGTTATTGGTAATGATTGGTTACTTTTTACCATGTTTTTTATTGCAATAATTACTTCTAGAAGCTTAGTTTATCCAAAAAAGTTTAAAAAGAAAAAGAGACTTAAGAAATAATGGGAATTCTTTCAGAATTCAAGGAATTTTTAAGTGAATATAAAGTAATTGGACTTGCTGTTGCGTTTATCATTGGTTTTGCTGCGACTGCCCTTATAAAATCTCTTGTTGATAACGTTATTATGCCAATAATCACTCCCTTTATTCCGGGTGGAGAATGGCAAGCTGCAACTTTTATTCTTGGGCCAATTGTTATTGGATGGGGAGCTTTCCTTGGAGCAGCAATAAACTTTTTGATAATTGCTTGGGTAGTTTTTATCATTGCTAAAAAGGTTTTGAAGGAAGAGAAAGTTGGAAAGAAGTAGATTTATTCCTTAATTTTATTTTAGTTTTTGGTTCCATTTAATATTTTTATATCAAAACCATTATAAATGAAAAATTCCCTTTACATTTATGTTATATCTAATCGGAATAGGACTTAATGAACGGGGAATAAGTAAGGAAGGACTTGATGCTATCGCTAAATGTAAGAGAATTTATCTTGAAAATTATACTGTGGATTTTCCTTATACTGAGCATCAACTTGAAGAGATGATTGGAAAAAAGTTTAAAATTGTGGATAGAAAAACTGTTGAAAATTTGAGTATTGTTGATGAGGCTCAAAAACTCAATGTTGCATTACTTGTTTATGGTTCGCCTCTAAGCGCAACAACACACATAACTTTGATTAATGAATGTAGAATATCTGGAATAAAATATAGGGTTGTATATTCGGCTTCTATTTTTGATGCGGTTGCTGAAACTGGACTTCAACAATATAAATTTGGAAAAGTGGCTTCAATGCCTTCATGGCAAAAAAGTTTTGAGCCAGACAGTTTTATGGAGATTGTTAAACAGAATTTGAGTATTGATGCCCATTCTCTTATTCTAGTTGATATTGGACTTGAATTTAAAAAAGCATTGAATCAACTTAAAACCGCTGCAAAGAATCATAAGATTGAATTGAAGAAGTTAGTTGTTTGTCAACAACTTGGAACTAAAAATCGAAAAATAATGTATAGAACTCTTGAAGAGATGAATTATTATGAAGGAGTTCTAAAACCATATTGTATAATTCTTCCAGCAAAACTTCACTTCGTTGAAAAAGAAGTTTTAGAAGGATTTAGTAAGAATAAATAAATTATTTTATTTCATCTACAGAAACTAATTTTTCTTCTCCACTTAACATATCTTTCATTTTTACTCTATTTTCCTTTAATTCTTTTTCTCCAACGAAAATAACTTTAGAAACATTCTTTGAATTTGCATAATCTAATGCTTTTGAAATTTTAATATTAGAATAATAACATTTTAATCCTTTATCTCTTAATTTTTCCACAATTTCAATTGCTTCTTTTTCTTGATTAACTGAAAGGACCATTATTTTTTCTTTTTTTACTAAACCCTCTTTTGATTTTAATTTTAAAGGACTAATCTTAGCTTTCTTCATAGCAAGTGAACCCTTTATTTTCTTTCCATTGTAAAAAGCTTCTCCCTTACCCATTAAAACCAACATTAAATGTGATAAAGGGGCTAAATCTCCGCTTGAACCAACTGAACCTTTTTCTGGAACAAAAGGATAAATTCCTCTGTTTAACATATCTATTAAAGTTTGAATAACTATTAATCTAACTCCTGAATGTCCCTGCGATAATGAGTTTATTCTTACTAATATTGCTGCCCTCACAATCTCTTCCTTGAATGGATTTCCCACACCTACGGAATGACTTTCAATTAAATTTTTCTGCAGTTCCTCTGTTTGATCTTCCGTTATTGCAACATCTTTGAAAGAAGCAAATCCGGTTGTTAAACCATAAACAACTTTTTTATCTTTTACCATCTTATCTACTGCATCCCTACATTCAGAAATCTTTTTTTTGCATTTTTCACTTAATTTTACTTTAACCTTTTTTCTTGAAACATTAACTACATCTTCAATGGTTAAATTATGACCGTCAATCAGTACTTCCATGAAATATCAGAGTTCTTCTGTTATTTAAAGATTTTTATTCTAAAATGAGTCCTTTAAAAAAATAGAGTATAAATCTTAATTCTTTTGAAATTTGCCAGGAACTTCATGATTCTTGAAACATCTTGCGGTATATTCTGATTCTCCTTCAATTGAAAAAATGGGAGAACATAGTGGGCTGGTTTTCCATTAATTAATCTTTGAGTGTAATATGCTGGGTCTCCGCATTTTGTACAAATTGAATGAATCTTTTCAAATTCATTTGCAATGGTTATTAATTCTGGCATTGAACCAAATGGAACTCCTCTGAAGTCTAAATCTAGACCTGAAAAAATAATATTTTTTCTTTGTCTTTGAAGCTCTAAAATAACATTTACAATATTTTTTTTAAAAAATTGTATTTAGTCTATTGCAACCAAGTCATAGTTCTTTGAGAGCATCAGTATTTCTTTTGAATTTAAAGAATAATTCCAGTCAATAAAGTCTTCAAATGAACGACAATTGAATTTTCTATTATTTAATTTTGATTTAAACCCGATATATGAAAATTTTTCATTCATCCACCTTAGGGGATCAACTCTTAAAAGTAATTTTCTTGTTTTTCCAGACATCATTGGTCCTGCAAAACCCTCAATTATTCCTGGTCTGACAAACCGATTGTATTCCTTTTCCATCTTCTTTTACCAAAAATACAAAGAATTGGGGGGTTAATATAGATTATTGCACAATTGTAATTCTCAAGAAAATCTTAAAAACTGCTTTTGCATTTAATTTTAATGACAGAAATAAATGATTTTGAAAAGAAAATTTTAGAGTTTTGGGATAAAGACCGGACTTTTGAAAAATCTTTAAAAAAGACTCAAAAAGGAAAACCATATATTTTTTATGATGGGCCTCCTTTTGCAACAGGATTACCCCATTATGGCCACTTGCTTGCTTCAATTTTGAAAGATGTTTTTCCAAGATTTTTTACAATGAAGGGAAGATTTGTGAAAAGGAATTGGGGTTGGGACTGTCATGGACTTCCGGTTGAAAATGTTTCGGAAAAAGAACTTAAAATTAATTCAAAAGATGAAATTGAGAAAATGGGTGTTAAGAAATTTAATAATTTTTGTAGAAGTAAGGTTTTAACTTATGCTAAAGAGTGGGAGAAATCAATTGATCGAATTGGTCGTTGGGTTGATTTTGAAAATGGTTATAAAACTATGGACACAGATTATATTGAAAGTGTTTGGTGGGCCTTCAAAAAACTTTATGAAAAGGATTATATGTATGAAGGTGAAAAAATTTTAATGTATTGCCCAAGATGTTCAACTCCTTTAGCTAAATCAGAAATTGCAATGGACAACTCTTATAAAATTATCAAAGATTTATCGGTTGTTGTAAAATTAAAAATTTTGGGAGAAAAAGACACTTACGCCCTTTCATGGACAACTACTCCTTGGACCCTTCCCTCAAACCTTGCTTTAACAGTTAATCCAAAAATGGAATATGCCTTTGTCGAGGACAAAAAGGATAAAAACACCTATTTAATTGCTAAAGAACTTGTTAAAAATTTTTATAAGTCTGAAACAGATTATAAAATAAAAAAAATAGTTAGGGGGAAAGAGCTTGAAGGAAAAAAATACGAACCTCTTTATCCATATTTTAAAGATACAAAAAACGCTTTTAAATTCATTCTTGGAGATTTTGTAACAAGTGAAGAAGGAACTGGAATTGTTCATACTGCTCCTGCTTTTGGTGAAGATGATAATGTTGTGTGCAGAAAGTACGAAATTCAAATGGTTCAACCAGTTGATGAAAAAGGAAATTTTACAAATGAGGTTTCTGATTATGCTGGAGAATATGTTCATGACATAAATGAAAAAATTGTAATTGACTTGAAAAAAAATGGAAAAGCAATCCTTTCAAAAAAAATTGAACATGAATATCCTTTTTGTTACAGATGTGAGACAAAATTAATGTACCGAGCACTTCCAGCCTGGTTAGTAAATATTCAAAAAATTAAAAAAAGACTTAGTAAACTCAATTTAGAAATTAATTGGATTCCTGAATTTTTAAAAGAAGGTCGAATGAAAAACAACATTGAAACTGCCCCAGATTGGAATATAACCCGAAATAGATATTGGGCAAGTGCAATTCCTATTTGGAGAAGTGAATCTGGAAAAATAAAAGTTATTGGTTCAATTGAAGAATTAAAAAAATATGCTAAGAACTTACCTAAAGGCAAAGTGGATTTACATAAAGACTTTCTTGATGATGTGAAGCTTGAATTTAATGGTGAAGAATATTTTAGAATCCCTGAAGTTTTGGACTGTTGGTTTGAATCTGGATCAATGACTTTTGCACAATTTCATTATCCATTTGAAAATAAGAAATTCTTTGAAAAAAATTTCCCTGCACAATTTGTTGTTGAATACATTGGCCAAACAAGAGCTTGGTTTTACTATATGATGGTGCTTTCAGCAATTCTTTTTGATAAAATTCCATTTGAAAATGTTTTGACAACTGGAACTATTCTTGCTGAAGATGGACAAAAAATGTCCAAGTCAAAGATGAATTACCCAGACCCTAAACATGTAATTGAAAAATATGGTGCAGACTCACTTAGGTTTTATCTTTTGGGATCTAGTGTTATGAATGCTGACAATTTTAATTTTTCAGAAAAAGGACTTGAAGAAGTTTACAAAAAAGTTTTAGTTTTGTTATATAATGTTAATAATTTTTATTCAATGTATAAAGAAAAAAATGACGAAAAAAAAGTTAAATCAAAAAGTATCATGGACAAATGGATTATTTCAAGGCTAAATTCTTTTGTTAAAGAAGTTGAGAAAAATCTTGAAAATTATAATACTGTTAAGGCTTCATTTGAAATTAAAAATTTTATTGAGGACCTTTCAACATGGTATGTTAGAAATTCTCGTGAAAGATTTAATAATAAAGACAAAAATGCAAGAAAAACTTTAAGATACGTTTTAATTGAAACTTCAAAAGTTATTGCACCAATAATTCCATTTGTTGCAGAAAAAATTTTCCAAGAAATTAATGAAAAAAAGGATTCAGTTCATCTTGAAAAATGGCCAAAGTTTGAAGAAAAGGAAATGGACATTGAACTTGAAAAACAAATGAATTACTTAAGAACGATTGTTTCGGAAGGATTAAAACAAAGAGATCAAAATAATGTTCCATTAAAATGGCCACTTTCAAAAGTTGAAGTTGCTTCAAAAACAAAAATTTCTGATGAACTTAAAGAAGTGATTATTCAAGAATTAAATGTCAAAAAATATATTGAAAAACCTTGTAAGGGTGATGAACTTGAAGTTAAAATGGATTTTGATTTAACCCCTGAGCTGGAGGCTGAAGGATACGCAAGAGAAGTCTCAAGAAAGGTTCAAGCATTGAGAAAAAAGATGGGTTTAAACAAAGAAAACCTTATCGATTTGACTATTGAAATTGATAAAGAATTTCAGAAAATTTTAGAGAAACAAAAAACATTAATTCATGATAGAACCAACTCCAAAAATCTCAAATTTGTAGAAAAATTAGCCCATTCTCGAGGAGAAATTGAAAATTTCAAAATTAAAGGAAAAATAGGAAAAATGCAAGTTGTTAGACTGGATGGGAGTAACTAATAATAATTACCTCTTGAAGATAGCAATATTTAAAAACTAAAAAATCTTAATTGGGTTAAGAAAAATGATAGTTAAAGATGAATTTTTGGGAAGACTTAGGAAGATTTTTGATTTGAACCTTTATGAAGTGAAAGTTTGGACTGCACTTCTCTCTCGTGGAACCTCCACTGCTGGTGAACTTTCAACCATTTCTGACGTTCCTAGATCACGTACTTATGATATTTTAGAGTCTTTGGAAAAGAAGGGATTTATTCTTATGAAAATTGGAAAACCAATTAAGTTTGTTGCTTTAAAACCCGAGGAAGTTGTTGAGAGAGTAAAGAAAAACTTGATGGTTGAAGCTAAAGACAAGACAAAAAGACTTGAAACACTTAAGGGTGATGAAGTTTTAGATGAATTAACTGGACTTTTTACTAAGGGAATAAAATTTGTTGAACCTAGTGACCTTTCTGGAAGTTTAAAGGGAAGACAAAATCTTTACAACCATTTAGATATGATGGTTAGAGATGCAGAGAAAACTATTACAATAGTTACAACTGCTGAAGGATTGAATAGAAAACTTGAGGCCTTGATGCCTAGTTTTGAAAAAGTTAAAAAAAGAGGAGTTAAAATTAGAATTGCTGCTCCGATTGATAAAAATAATATTCAAATGGCAAGAGAATTGAAGAAAGTTGCTGAAGTTAAAAACTTAGAAAATATTAAAGCAAGATTTACAATTATTGATTCGAATCAATTAATGTTTATGCTTTTAGATGACGAAAAATTCCATCCTAACTATGATGTTGGTGTTTGGATAAATACTGAATTTTTCTCACAAGCATTAGAACAAATGTTTGAACTTGCTTGGAAAGAAATGAAACCTATTAAGTAGATTTGAAGATGTCTAAAAAGAAAAAAGATTATGAATTCCTTCTCTATTTTTTAGGAATGATTTTTGTCCTTATTTTGCATTATTTTTTTATTTCAAAGATTAACATTAACTCAACAATTCAAGTTGCAATTGATTTTGTAATTTTAACACTGCTTACAGGATTTATCTCAATCCTTGTTGAGAATTTTCAAAAGAAGAAATAGAAATTATTTTTTGTTTAAACCTTTTAGAGTTCCACTAACTTTTATTAATTCTATTTTTTCTGGATAAACTGCAAGAGATGCTTTAACTTTCTCCAAAGATTTTCTATTTACTGAAAAAATGTTTTCTTTTATAGGGATGGGAGTTGCTTCACTTAAACCCAAATTGCCCACAAATTCTTTGATTGCTTGCGGAACATTCTTTTTCAAATCTTTTCCCTTTAGAAGAAGATATCTTTTCTTTTCTCTGTGGCTCGGAATGAGTGCTTTCATTGTATTTGTTAGTTAATGGAGATTTTATATCTTTTGTTAAGAATCAAAAATAAAAGATTAAATTTTTAAATTTAATTTAGATGTTTTAATTATGAATGCTATGAAAAAAGTTTATTTAGACTTTTATAGAAAAAATGATAGAAAAAAATTGTTAGAAAAACATTTTAATTTGTACAATAAGAATAAAAAGACAATTCTAAAAATTCTAAAAAACACAGATTGTTATCATGGGACTGGAGCATATCAGTATTTTTACAAAAAAGATAAATACTCTTCCTCTGAACCTTTAGGCATAAAATTTGTATTAAGAAATATTATAACTAAAGGCTTAAAGCCGGGGAGAGATTTGTTTAATGATACTTTCAAAACAGGGACCAAAAAATCCATATCTTTGACTATAAATCGAGTTTATGCAAGAACTTATTCAGAACTATTTTTTGAAGAAGGAACAAGATTAAATTATACTTATGGTCCTCCTTTATTCTGGAATATTGGAGTTTTTACTAGAGTTGTAGTTGGTTGGATTAAAGCTAAATTTAAGAAAAATAATCTAAACAAAGATGGAAAAATTGCTCGTAAAAGATTCAAGATTATGGTAAAAAATTGGACTAAATCATTCAGAAATGATAAAAGGGCTCGGAATAACATGTTTGTTTTTGTATTTGGAGGTAAATCTGATATAAAAGGAAACTTTGGGATAATTCTTGGAATTAAAAAAAATGTAATTAAACCAATAAAAATAAATTATCCAAACATCTCTATGGATGAAGTTAGAACTAATAACCAGATAAAACCAAAGGATTTTACACACATACAAGTTCCACTTGCAAAGATAAGATTTGTTAAGAAAGAACATGACGTCCTCCGCACCCTGAAGGTTTGATGCTTCGCATCAAATCCTCGCTTCGCTCGGAGTGCGGTTTCCATCGGGTGAGCTTAGATAAATTTAGTACCATGATGAACTGACTGGTTCCTCACATA
>Ga0210057_1009081_pt1 | contig 11603 bp, 14 predicted proteins | sample CryGeyCG2114_010_2_FD_183968 | JGI IMG/M metagenome (GOLD analysis project Ga0210057, IMG submission 183968) | Groundwater microbial communities from aquifer - Crystal Geyser CG10_big_fil_rev_8/21/14_0.10 (SPAdes) (version 2) | ecosystem: Environmental > Aquatic > Deep subsurface > Groundwater ...
TTTATCTTATCTCATAAACAGCCTGAACACTTGCACTAACTGCAAGCTCTTGAGGGCTTATCTGAGTTGCAGCTTTTCTTGCGTCAATACTATTATCACTTGCACTATCTCCTTCTGCCATTGCATAAAGAGGATAGGGGCTATAGTAATAGTCATTAGTGCTTATGCTTACCAATTTTCCAAGCTTTTTATCAGCACCTCTAGCAACAGCTTCTGCCTTAGTTTTAGCATCTTTTGTTGCAGCTTCAATAGTTTGTACCTTCAAAGCATTTTCAGTTTCCTGAGTAAACTCAAAGTTGATATAGCTGACTAAAGCTCCATTATCAACTGCAGCATCAACTATCTTCCCAGTTAAATCAAAATCATCTGTTTTAACCTTTAGCTGGTTAATAGTTTTATATCCATTAAGTCTCTGCTGTCCAGTTTCCCAAGAGTAATCTGGGTAAATGTTATATTGCACAGTTTCAATTTCAGAGTCTTCAAATCCCAAGGATCCTAACTCTTCTGCAACCTTTTTACTTATTTCAGAGTTTGCATTTTTTGAATCTTCTGCACTTAAGTTAGTTGTTTCTACAGAAATATACACAGATACTAAATCAGGCTGAGAAAAAACCTCAGAGTTTCCAGAAACACTTACTGTTTCTCTCTGAAATCCTGTGTTTGTATAAACATAAGCTCCTACAGCTAGCAATGCAACAACTAAAATCACAAGCACTGCATTTTTTCCAAATTCCATTTCCTAAATTTGACCTCCTTTCAGTCTAATTTCAAAATATTTATTCATTTTCACTCTAGTTTTCTCCAATTTAATATCATAAAAATTACAAGCGCAACTATTCCACCTAACAAAAACCAAATCCAAACATTAGAAATCTGAGCAGTCTGAACAGCCTGGGCTATTCCAGCACCAGAATTAGCCCCTGAACCAACTGCATCTGAAGCAACCTTAGAAAGTTCCATACCATAATCTGTTGCATAATTTGAATTTGTACCAGCATTATTTTGAGTTAATCCAAACAACTTGATAACTAAAGCAAATACTCCTGTAACAGCAAAAGCTCCGAGAATTTTATTAACACTACTTGAACTTTTAGGGGAAATAATTATTTTTTTATTTGCAACTTTGTACTTCAAAATTTTCTTGCCTTTAACACTCCACTTCCAGTTTTTTCCAGTTTCAATCAAACCAGCTTCAATGAGGTTCTTAATATTATAATTAACTGTATTTGCAGGCAGGTTTAGCTCACTGGAAATTTCGCCCTCACTTGCCTCTTTGTCAGCTAAATATTCAAGAATTTTCTTAGCTGTTTTATTTGACAGCACATCACTAAGTATTTTCAGCTTTTCATCATCTAACTCCAGCATAATGTATTTTTTTGCCATGATACATATAAAAATAAGTTCTTTATAAACAATTTCAAGGCTTCAAATTCATTTGAAATTACTCAGTTAATATATGAAATAAAAAACAAATATCTTTTTAAACACATAATCCTCTTAAAATGCATGAATAAATGGGTCGAAATACTGATTGGGCTAATACTCGTATTAGGTACAATACTTGTAGGCTGGTATTCTCATGTAGGTTCATGGACACTTTTCGGGTTGTCATGGGACTTTGGTAGTGCTGCATGGTTAACACTCAAAGGAGTAGTTATCTGGGGAGCATTTTTCCTTGGATTGTTATTCCTATTGCTAGGAATAAGCGATCTTAAAAATTAATGCCTAAAATGTACATAATCGTCTCGCCTGTCTCTTTTTCCTAATTTACTCTTACCTAACACAAAACTTTCCAATCGTCCACATCTAACCTCCATAACTAGTTTTCTGGCATTATAACCTAATTCAGCCCTTTCCAAGACATAGCTGTTGTAAATGCTAATTAAACACGCCATAACTATTAAGAGGTAACCAAAGTTTAAATTAATTGCTGTATTTTCCTTATCATAATTCATCAAAAGAGAGTTGTAAAAATTAGAACATGACAAATCAAGAAATGGTTTCAAAAATAAAAGAACTTAATATGGACAAAAGGATCCAATTTTCAGGGTCATCACCTCCTGAAATATTCATAGGAAGACAAGACTATCCAAATGTTTACGCAGGAGTGCTTTCACCTATGGAATATGGTAATACAGAAAAATTTAGTTCTCCAGAAAACTGGTTTAAACACAAGTACAAAATAGAGCAAATTCTCGAATATAGATCTAAACTAATCTATTCTAGATTTAAAACCAATATTAAATCTCCCCAAAATAGCGCATTAGTCAAACCCTTATCAGAAATAGCAATGTCTAATAAGTCAGTTTCAGCAGAATTTTTTCTGGAAAAACCAGTAAAGTTTGCCCCTATACAAGAACTAAGCGTTCCAATAATAGGAAATCCTGCGCCACTAAAAAGACTTAGACTTGAGGAAAATCCAAAAATAGAAAAAAGTGTCGATTATGTAGTAAGTGATGAAAAATTAAAGTCTACAGATGGAATTAAACATTTGTATGAATCTAATGTAACAATAACAAACATAGTAAAAGTTCTTTCAGCAGGGCTTCTTGGAATAAAAGACCAAAGAAAAATGGTTCCTACAAGATGGGCAATAACTGCAGTTGATGATACCTTATCAAAAGAACTCCTTGAAAAAATAAAATACTACCCTGAATTAAGTGAAGTAAGATTATTTCATAGCGAATACCTAGGAAATCACTATGAAATTCTTCTTATACCTGATACATTTTCTTTTGAAGTAATCGAAATATCTTTAAAAAATAAAGGCGTTTGGAAAGATCATGAAAGCACCTTTGGAAGAAAGAAATATGCTGAAGACGTTACAGGTGCTTACTATGCAAATAGGCTTGCAGTATGTGAATATCTAAATGAAATAAGGCGTCAGGCAAAATGCATCTTCTTAAGAGAAATAAGGCCAGAGTATAATGCACCCTTAGGAGTAGGTATTTTAAGAGAAGTTTCAAGAGATGCATTTTCTAAATATCCTGAAAAGTTCCAGACAACCAATGATGCTTTAAAGAAAGTAGAAGAAAGGTTAAAACAACCAGTAGGGAATTTTACAAACCAATCAGCTCTTTTGAAAGAACAGTATAAACAGAAAAAGCTGACTGACTGGGCTTAAGATTAATCTAAGAAATCTAAAATATGTTTATTTTACAATAAAATCTCACTCCATGAAAATTATCAGCGTAGCTTCTATTATTGCGGCAATAATTAGCAACGGAACAACAAAATAAATAAACACTCCAAATCCGCCTTTTAGATACTCTTTCATCTTTTCCCATGGATCTTTATGTAGTATAAACGTACCCATTTTAATTCCAACAGCAAATGAAATAAATATTGCGGGTAACTCAAATATTCCATGTGGCAATAATCTCCAAAGTTCAGTAAAGCTTGTTTGCTTTACAACCATACTTGTAACAGCTCCAACAAAGTATGCATTGAAAATCAAAGATAACGCTGGGAATAGACTAAAAAATAATCCAAGAAAAATAGCCAGGAAAGCTATACTAACATTATTCTTAAATATAAACAGCCACATTCCGAAAAAACCTAATCCTTCAGTTTCCTTTAATACTTGATTTATCCACTCCTTAATTAAGCCAGTAACAACTTCTGGAATAGGAATAACAACACCAATTATAAAGAATAATAAAAATGTAACAGCAACTCCTAACAAATAATATTTAGAGTTCTTAAGAAAACTCCATGATTCTTTATATTCTCTGACTAAGTTATACTCTCTTTTGTTTCTGCAGTGTTTGATCTTCATTTAATTTTCCTCTCTTTTGGAAATCTTTCCTAAATTTTGTTTTGTTTTTTTAGTTTTGGGAACCTTTCCTAAAGATTCATTTGGAAACCTTTTCGCAAAAGGTTTATCTTCATTATTTCAGTTTATATACTTGTTTAACAACCTGACTTTTCTTGAATATTTCTTTTTAAGATATAAGCCATAAGATAGTCCTGCCAAAAACCCTCCGAAATGGGCTGTATTTCCAATAGGGAAGCCTGTACCAGCAGAAACTAACCATGTTGCAAATAAGACTAAGGGAATCATTACATAAGCCGGTAAGGAAAAGAAAGGAAGAAAAATAATGGAAAATTTAAGCTTAGGGGTTAGTATAACAAATAAGCCTGCAATTGCAAAGATAGCTCCACTAGCTCCGACACCAGCAATAAGAGGACTTCCAAAAATCTTAGCTCCTAATTCTGTATTGCCAAAAAATCCTGAAAGTAAAACAAAGGCAATTCCTGCTACTAGGCCAGATATAATATAAAACCAAAAAAATCTTCTCCTTCCTATAACTCTTTCACAAAAACCGCCTAAAGAGAAAAGGACAAACATATTAATTAACAAGTGTGCTATCCCTCCATGCATAAACATGCTCGTAGCAAAAGTCCATAAATACTTTCCCTGAAGAATATAACTTGGCTGTAAAGCAATGTACTTTGAATAATCTGAATTAAATAATATTAACGGAAAAGCTAACGCAAAAAAGGCTACATTCACAATTATGAGCCATACTGTAACATTCAGCTTTGGAAGGTTAAATTTTCTTATGCTCCTCTTTGTATATTTTCTTAAATTAGCTTTCATAATTACTTCTTTTTTATAGCTTTAGACTTCTTGCTCGTTTTTTTGGTATGTTTTTTCTGCTTTTTTATCTTAGGCTGCTTTTTAACTTTCTTAACTGCAACATTTGGCTTTGCTGAAAGCTTGACCTTAGCTGCTTTTTTATCCTTGGCAGCTTTAGCAGACTCCTTTTTTATCCTCTTTTCATTCTTAGAACCAATAATTTCAAGTTCATCTTCAACTTCCTTAAGTTTTAATTTTACTCTGTTAATACTGCTGTTAATTTCTTTTATAGATTTATTATTGTCCTGAAGCTCATAAACTTCTCCACATTCTGGACAAACAAAATCGTGAAGCAGAGCAGTTTCTTCAGTAACTTCAATATTGCACTGCTTGCATATATAATACCTTTTTTCTTCCCTGCTTTTAAGCTGGTTTTCTAATTGTGTAATTTCATTAAATAAAGTTTTCTTTAATAAAAGAAAGGCTCTTTCTTCATTAAATGTCCAAAAGTAAGTGTACCACCCTTTTTTCTTATCTTTTTTCCTTATGAAAGAAACAAGCCCTTCATCACTTAGCTTATAAAGAATATTCCTTGTCTGATTAATTGTCAAACCTAATTTTTTGGCGATGATGAATTCATTAACATTATTCTTTCCCAAAAGCAAATCAACAATGCTGGCCGAATTTTTTCCTCCAACTACTACAGACACATCTCTAAGTAGATCAACTTTAGACGAACTCAGAATTTTATTACTGGCTTTACCCATATTAATTAATAAAAAACATAGTTTAAAAATTATACTCTTAAAATCATTATTATGTAAACTTTAGTTGGATAACTTTTTAAACTACTAAAAACAATTATATATTATAAAATATATATTTAAAAGAGGATAATATGGGATTATTTAGCAGGAAAAAAGAAAAACAGGAAACGCCTAATCTTCCGCAGTTACCAAGATTACCCCCTATTCCTTTTCAAAATATAGACAGACTACAGGACATACCAATGAAAGATGAAAATGATTTTAAAAAATCCGTTCTTCCATCATTTCCAAACTCTAATCTTGGCAATCAAATGAACCAGTCAACAATAAAAGAAGAGGTAAGCAGATCTAACCAAAATAATCAAGAGCAAGAAAAAAATGACGATGATTTTTCACAAATGACTCCGAGTATAATACCTAAGATGCCTTCACTAAACAGGGGAAGGGCTTTAGAAATATCTGACTGGCATAATCAAAATACTGAAACAAGAGTGAAAAGGACAGACCCAATATTTGTTAAGCTGGAAAAATATGAAAGCGCACTTTCAACATTTAGTGAAATAAAGCTTCGTATAGGTGAGATAGACTCTTTATTGAATGATATAAGGGAAGTTAAAAGAAAAGAAGAGGCAGAATTAGAAGAATGGCAAAATGAGATTGAGACCATAAAAGCTCGTTTAGACCAGATTGATAAAGAAATATTTAATAGGTTGTAAAATGGCTGGAAAAAATGGTGATGTTCTATATTCGCAAATTGATTATGAAAGCGCACTTTCTGGAAAAAAAGACGTCTTGGAAATAGAAAGAAGCTTTCTTAATGTAATGCAAAAAATTGAAAACTACCAAAGTTTAAGAAAAAGGGAGTTTGTTATAAAACTAAAATTAAAAAACACCCTTAAAGAAGCAAAAGACAAAATAGTAAATATAACAGAAAGTTTGCCACATCCTCATGGAATAAAGGCAATAAAAATGAATAATATTGAAACTGAAAAAAGGTTTAAAGAATCCAAAAAGTCAAAAATAGAACAGGATTTAATGGAAATACAGAGCAAACTTGAAGAGCTTTCTAAATAACACTAATATCAAAATTTTTAAATACCTCCATCCTAGGAGATTGATGGTTAAAACAAGACAGGAATTAATAAAAAAATACATAGAATTTTTCAAAAAACAAAATCATAAAGAAATTCCTTCTTCATCTTTGATTCCCGAAAACGATCCTACAGTGCTGTTTACTACAGCAGGAATGCATCCATTGGTCCCTTTTCTTTTAGGGCAGAAACACCCTTTGGGAAAAAGACTTGTTAATGTGCAAAAATGCATCAGAACAGTAGACATTGAAGAAGTAGGAGATAATGTCCATCATACTTTCTTTGAAATGATGGGAAATTGGTCTTTGGGTGATTACTGGAAAAAAGATGCCATCAAAATGACTTTGGAATTTGTAACAAAAGAACTAAAAATTCCAAAGGAAAAATTAGCTGTTAGTTGTTTTTCTGGAGACAGAAATGCAGGCAAAGACAAAGAAAGTACAGAAATTTGGATTTCTCTGGGAATTCCAAAAGAAAGAATAGCATTCCTTGGAAAAGAGGATAATTGGTGGGGGCCAGCAGGAGAATATGGACCATGCGGACCAGATACAGAAATTTTTTATTATACTGGCAAAAAAGTGTCTAAAGAATTTGACCCAAAAGACAAGAAATGGGTGGAAATAGGAAATAATGTTTTGATGGAGTACAATAAAACAAAAAAGGGTTATGAAAAAGCAACTCAAAAAAATGTTGACTTTGGAGGAGGTGTTGAAAGAACACTCGCAATATTAAACGGGTTAGATGATAACTATCAAACATCAATATTTCTGCCAATAATAAAAGAAATTGAAAAAATATCAGGAAAGAATTATGGCCAAAATAAAGAAACAACAAAAGCAATGAGAATAATATCAGATCACATCAAGGCTGCAACATTCATACTAGCAGATCCAAAAACAATAAAACCTTCTAACACAGAGCAGGGATACGTATTAAGAAGGCTAATTAGAAGGGCAGTAAGATATGGAAGGAATCTTGGAATTAAAGGAAATTTCACAGGCAAAATAGCAGAAAAAGTTATTCCAATATATCCAGAATATGAAGAACTTAAAAATAATAAGAAATTTATTATTCAGGAATTAAGCAAAGAAGAATCTAGGTTTAATGAAACTCTAGAAAAGGGGCTTAAGAAATTTGAAGAAATTATTAAAGTAGGGAAAAAAGAAATATCTGGAAAAGATGCTTTTCTTTTATTCCAAAGCTATGGTTTTCCTGTTGAAATGACTCAGGAATTAGTAAAGGAAAAAGGAATGAAAATAAACATAAATGAGTATAATAAAGAATTCCAAAAACATCAAGAATTATCCAGAACTGCAACTCAGGGGAAGTTCAAATCAGGACTTGCAGATAATTCTGAAAAAACAACTAAGCTTCATACTGCAACACACATGCTTAATGAAGCTTTAAGAATAGTACTGAAAGATGAAAATATCAGGCAAAAAGGTTCCAATATAAATCCAGAAAGGCTAAGATTTGATTTTAATTTTCCAAGGAAGCTAACAGAAGAAGAGCTGAAAAAAGTTGAAGACCTAATAAATAAAAAAATATCTGAAGGATTAAAAGTTACAAGAGAAGAAATGTCATTAAAAGGGGCAATAGATTCTGGTGCTCAGGGTGAATTCGGAGTGAAATATCCTGAAATTGTTAGCGTTTATACAATAGATAAATTTAGTAAGGAAATATGCACAGGCCCGCATGTATCAAATACAAAGGAAATTGGCCATTTCAAAATAATAAAAGAAGAGTCAGTAGCGGCAGGAATTAGAAGAATTAAGGCTGTTGTTGAATAGGAAATATTAAATCACTACTTTAGCATACGCTGTTTCCAAAGGCATATTCAAGCTATTTCTTGACAAATAAGAATCTGCGTTAATAGTCTCAGCAGCCCATTTATATCTTGGGTCTTCTTTTTCAAGAAAGGGTTTTAAATACGTTTTATCATACCAAAAATTAAATCTATTCCTCTGCGATTGAAATTCTCCACTATGACCATTACCTTCTTCACTAAAAAAATGAATAAATGCTGTTTGAAAATCATGATGATTATTATATACCATAAACGCAGCAACCCAAATCATCTGATGTAAATTCCTATGAGATATATCAGGAACTTTTACAATAGCTCCACAATCAATCATTTGAATTAATCTAGAATGGTAGGCTTTAACCTCTTCTTCTAAAGCTCTTGGAGTGTCTTTAATTAAACTCTCCATATCAGAGATACTATCTGCAAATCTAAAATCAACTTTACTGTAATCAAAACCCATAAAAATCACACAATTTAGTAATATTTAACCCTTTGCATCAATCAAAGGCACAAATAAAAAACCTGGAAATTCTTTTTTTATGAGTTTATTTTTAACTTTCTTTATCTGAAAAATACTTTGGCAAACAGGCATTACCAAAATACCTTCATCATTTAAACTCCCTATGAAATCTTTAGGAATTACCTCGTAGCTGGCACTTACCAAAATCCTGTCAAACTTACCTAATTTTTTTACCTCTTTCAAACCATTGCCATAAATTATCCTGATATCTTTATCATTCTTTAAAGTGTATTTACTCCTAGCTACTAATTCTTTAACTCTTTCAATACCGACAATTTCAGAGTGTTTAACAATCTTACTTATCAATGCAAGCACATATCCGCTTCCACTACCAATTTCCAAAACCCTGTTACCTTTATTTAAATTCAATAAATCTAACATAAATGCAATTGTGTATGGCTGGCTTATTGTTTGTCCATAACCAATAGAAAAAGCTTCGTCCTCATAAGAATTTTTCCCATGTTCAGGTAACATAAAATCTTCCCTATAAACTCTTGAAAAAGAATTAATTATACTTTTACCAAATCCTGCATTTTTCAAACTATTGACTAAACCTCTTTTATTCATAAAGTAACAAAATATAACTAATATAAATCTTTATCCTCTCCATCAACACTCTCGCACCATACACATCTTTCATCAGGGCATTGAGAATTTAAAACTTTCAAAGCATTTGAAAATAAATTTTCTGCATTGGACAAATCAACATCAAGTTTTAATAAAGTGGTGTCAAAAACAAACTCTCCTGTTCCATTTACATGATTTGGAACATAAAATAACAAAAAAGCAAAGTCTTCTACACTATATCCATTACTTTCTAACAAAAATGAATAAATGTCTAACTGATCCTGATAATACTTATGAGTAAATTCTTTCAAAGCATAACCTCGAGTCTTATAATCAAGAACAATTAATTTACCATCTTTAACTAAAATATTATCAACAGCTCCTTGCAAAATATTTCCCTTACTATCTTTAAAGAAAATACCTTTTCTTGCATCCCTCCAGACATTTAAAATTTCCTTTTCACCACTATCACTCCCAAACAATTTCATATTTTCACAATGGCCGTTTTCACAAAGTTCAGGAGGTAATTTTCCCCCATCCCTATAGAAATCAAAATGCTCTTTCAGTATTCTATCCATTCCACTTGGAAGACTTGGAAAAATTCCCTGGGGTCTCTTCCAAATTCCATGCTTATCCAACCAAAAACATCTCTTACACTCTTTCATTAAAGAAATACTGGTTGGACTTAGTTTAAATTCCATTAATAGAAAATAAGTTGCAAATATAAAAAGTTATCTAAAAAAGAGGGAAAATATTCACCTCTTTTTCCCCTCTCTATTGAGGTATTAAAGCTAAACATATTTATAAATCTTTTCTACTCATAAAAATAATAAGGAAATTTATAAAAAAATCTTGGCTGTTTAAAGGAAAGTTTGATAAAGAAAACCATTGGTCGTCTTTATTACTCAACAAATATTCCCGGCCTTCCAGGTTTAACTTTAGAGGATTTATTCTCAGGATCATACTTGTTTTTATCATTTACAGCATAAACTTTAATTTTTTTATTAATTCTTTTACTCAGCATCTCTTCATTATAGCTGTCTTTTTCATTTGGTAAAACATAAAGATAAATTTTCTCTCCATCTTTTCCTTGTTTTTCCTTTATAATTTTTAAAATATTAAGCACATCTGAAATAGTTTTCTCCATTGCCTCTTCCTGTTTCTCTAAATTAGCATCTATTTTTTTATCATCTGCAACAGGCCAATCAGCTAAACTAATAAATCCCTTTCTTCCAGTTTTCTCCCATAGCTCTTCTGAAATATGTGGAGCAAATGGACTCAATAATTTTAAAAAAATATCAAGATCATTTTTAGAAATCTCATTTTCTTGCTCAATAATCTCAAATAATTGCCTTAATTTTATTACCGCAATATTATACCTAAAACCCATAATTTCCTCTGTAATATTTTTAACTGTCTGGTTGATTTTGCTTTCAAGCCTTTTAGATGATTTTCCTGTTTTTATTTTAGGAATAACATCAAAAACCTTTTTTACAAATCTCAAACTTCCTTCAATGCCATTATCGCTCCATTGAGTATCTTTGTCCGGGGATGCTATTGACATTAAAAATAATCTCGCTGTATCAATTCCATACTTTTCAGAAACTTCTTCAGGAAGAACAACATTGCCCCTTGATTTTGACATTACAAAACCATCATTCCCATGTAACATTCCCTGATTAAACAATTTCGGAAAGGGCTCATTTATTTTTTTGTCAAAAAATCCTAAATCTCTTAAAACTTTTGTAAAAAACCTTGCATAAATCAAATGCATTACTGCATGCTCTGCTCCCCCAATATACTGGTCTACAGGCATCCAATATTCAACTTTCTTTCTGTCAAATGGAGACTTATGATTCTTGTTGTCAGTATATCTTAAAAAATACCAGCTTGAATCAAAGAAAGTGTCCATTGTATCTGTTTCTCTCCTAGCCTTTTCTTTACACTTAGGACATTTAACGCTTACAAAATCTTTACTTGTTGCAAGAGGATTTCCCTCACCGAATTTAACTTTATCAGGAAGTTTAACAGGTAAATCCTTTTCAAGAACAGGAACAATTCCACATTTATCGCAGTATATGATTGGAATTGGAGTTCCCCAATATCTCTGTCTTGATATAAGCCAGTCTCTTAGCTTATACTGTATAGTTTTCTTTCCTAATTTTTTAAATTCAAGCGCCTTAATAATATGCTCTTTAGCCTCATCACTTCTCAAATCATTAAACCCTCGAGAATTAATCAAAATACCATTTCCAGTATAAGCCTGTTT
>Ga0210057_1009082_pt1 | contig 11603 bp, 10 predicted proteins | sample CryGeyCG2114_010_2_FD_183968 | JGI IMG/M metagenome (GOLD analysis project Ga0210057, IMG submission 183968) | Groundwater microbial communities from aquifer - Crystal Geyser CG10_big_fil_rev_8/21/14_0.10 (SPAdes) (version 2) | ecosystem: Environmental > Aquatic > Deep subsurface > Groundwater ...
TGCTCCGCAATTTTTCCATTTTCAAGAATAATAAGCTTGTCTGCATTCATAACCGTAGAGAGCCGATGCGCTACCACCAAAACAGTTACCTTGCCATGCAAATTCTCAATAACTTCCTGAATTTTCGATTCTGACTCATTATCTAGCGCGCTCGTTGCTTCGTCAAGAATAATTAATTTCGGCTTGCGCGCCAAAACCCGCGCAATAGCGATGCGCTGTCGCTGTCCGCCGGAAAGCATAACGCCCCGATCCCCAACGGCCGTATTAAACCCATCTGGGCATTTCTGTATAAAACCATAAATATTCGCCATCTTGGCTGCTTGCTCAATGTCTTTTTTTGTAATGGCTCCATCAAAAAACTTGATATTATTAGCAATAGTATCATTTATCAAAAATACATCCTGGGAAACATAGCCAATATTCCCGCGCCATTTTTTTAAATTAACATTAAGTATATTTTCTCCGTCAATTACTATTTCTCCGGAATCAACAGTAAATAACCTAAGAAGCAAGTCAACAATCGTGGTCTTGCCAGAGCCGGACTCGCCAATAAGCCCAACCATCTCCCCTTTTCTAATTGACAAACTGACATTAGAAAGCACGGACTGTCCTTCGCGATACGCAAAATCAACACCTTTAAACTCCAATTCTTTATTAAAAACAAAATCCTTAATTCCTGAATCCTTCTCATACTGTTCGTCAGCAATCTGGCGATAATCCAAAACACTCTTAAGATACGGAACAGAATCACTGATTGTATGCAAGGTTGATTGCAAGCTTTGTATGTATTGAAATATGCGCTGTATCAAATAAATAATCGCGATAAGCGCGGCAAAATTAAATTCCGGCATTTTATACGCAATCGCGAACACTATTGAAATAAATATCAAACTAATTGGCTGCAAAAGAGCGCTTGAAAAAGTACTGAGTAAAAAAGTAACCACTTTTAATTGCTTAAGCTCCTTAAAATGCGACTGCGCTTTGTGGATGATTTTTTCAGAAAGATGCATTGACTTGATGGTTTTCATTCCAAGAATGCTTTCGTTCACATAATGAGCCACCTCCTTATTTTCTTTGACAGTTCTGGCCGCGTATACGCGCGTTTTATACAAAAGCGGCTTAAAGAGCAAAAATAGAAATCCGCCAAGCCCGAGAGTTATGAGTGTAATCACAAAAGAAATATTTATGGCAATAAGGATATACATTGCCAACCCAGTTAAAACCATGATCATGCTGCTTATTTCGCGCAACATGAGCGATCCGCGAGTTGCGTCAATCATAAGCGTATTATCCAAATGTCCAATTTTCTGCTTCATAAGGAAACTCCATTTCGCGGTCACTGCGCTCTTAAATAAACTATTCCTGGTAGTTTCTTCATAGTCAGTATCAATCCTGATGCGCACATAATTAAAAATCAAAACTACTATTGCTTTAATGATAAATAAAGCAACAATAAAAATGAGAATAAATTTTAAACTAAAATCAATATTTAAAAAATTGAAAAAACTTTGTATATTTCTGGTAATAAAATCATCTGACCCTCTCTCAGTGCCAGACATAAATGAAAACATCGGGATAAGCGCGTTCACTCCAACGCCTTCAAGCGTACCACTCAAAAACCCCAAACCAACCAAGCCGCAAATCTGCCATTTATAACCTCCAAACGCGCGCTTTGAAAGCGAATAGATTTGGGAAATTCGATTGTCTTTTAGTTGCAAAGCCATATGTTTAAATTAATATTCAATATCTGACTTAGAACTAATAACCCGCGCGTCGCTTACTCCATCTATGCGCATCAAATCAGCAATCAATGCGCTGCTCTTATCTTCATCAATAAATGACACGCTATATACCATTTCTGTTTTATGGTTATTTTCTTTCGCGCTGATATTCAAAAGCATGCTGTTCTTTAGATATTTTTCAAATAATCCAGCAAAATTATCTGGTTGCTTTTTTGCATAATCAATCGTGAACACAAGCAAATATTCATTTTTATGCAATGCCCCGAAATTGGTTTTGTATAAAATCCAGATAATCAGAAGCACCGCGATTGTTGAGATAATGGCGATCACATGATTATTTGTTCCAACAGCCATGCCTTCAACCAAGCTGAAAAAAATGTATCCCGTGTCTTTTGCTTCTTTGACTGGCGTGCGGAAGCGTATGATTGAAAACGCGCCCAAAAGCCCAAACGCGATTGCCAAGCTGTTGCCAATTACCATCATTGCTATGGTAGTGATAACACTTATCAGAATCAAGGTAAATAAAAAGCTTTGGGAATAGGATAATCCTTTATGCGTATTCTTGTACACTAAAGCAATTACCAAAGCTAAAATAAATGTTAGAGCCAAATTCAAAATAACATTAAAAACTGTAAAATTTCCTTGGCTCGCGATATTAAATAATTCGTTCATATTGTTGTGTTAATAATTGTTTATCTATGTTGAAAAAATAATTTCTTGAGGCGTTTATTTCTGGCAAGCTATAACACGCTTCAATCGAATGGCAGTATTTGGAATACGCGATCCTCTCAAGATTATACTGGTCAATAATTTCTTTGATATAATACGGCAACCTGCCATTGAATTTGATTTCCATTATTACGCCATCAGATAGCACTTGCGTATCTAAATCATGTTCAAACAAATTTTCGCTTATTTTGGCTCTGATATTATAATCAAACGTAATTCTAAAATTTTTGTTATATGTTCCAATATATGGCTCTCGTATATATCCTACCAGAATTTTCGGCTCAAGGCACTTAGTAAACCTCTCTTGATCATACTCTTCTATTATATTCTGCGCATCTTTTTTGTTGGCAAAATCTATATTGCCGAAACTTTCATTTTTGATAAAATTATTATATTGCTCTTTATCCATCAAAATTCTGTCTTTAAGGATAATAGCATCATGCTTGCGCTTAATTTCAAAAAAAATATTTCCAGCAAATAAATCATCTTTTTTGTAAGCGCGCAAACGTATTTTTTTTCTTCGCACTGCTCCGTCAATTTTCTCATAATAATAGTAAAATTTTGGACTGTCGTAATATAAGCTTATTACTTCATAAAACCCTTTATTGGAATCTCTGGCAAAACCATCTAAACTTACGTATTGCCGCAATCGCTTTCTAATCTGGTTAAACTCATCAAAACTTAACAAATATTTGAACTCAAACCGCTGAAAATGTAGTTTTGTCTCTTTCATACGCGCGTTTCTAAAAACTCTCCCACAATCCAGCTGGCGCTTGGTTGGCATCTATATCAAGATATTGTTTTAACACTGAAGTATCGCCAGCGCTATGATCCTGGATTTCTGAATTTTCATCTTTTTGCGTTTGTGTCTGATTGTTTTCAAAAACCGAATTATACACATTCGCGGTTCCGCCAGTCAGATATATTGCTTTCTTCATATACGCGTTCACGCCAATGTCATTATTTTTAATAATTGAATTGATGATTGGAGTTATTGATCCATCTTTCACTTCAACGCCGATATGGCAATTATCTAAAATATTATTGAAGACAACGGTGTTTATGGTGCGCTCCCCAATGCTGATGCATTTATCCCCAGAGCGCTCTATTTTGTTATTTTTTATAAGTACTGATGAGCCACTCAAATCTATGCCATCATTTCCATTATCCAAAAACATATTATTTGAAATTTCTCCGGACGCGTAATCTAAATCAAATCCGTCCGCGGAATTTTCTTTAAAAATATTTCCAGATGCTGTCACATTGCCGTATTTTACATTAAGCCCATCATCAGACGCGGATCCGGAAAAAGAAGAATTACTGATTGCCACATCTGAATAATATATTGATGCCATGCCGCTCAAGAAAACCCCATTGATATAATCGCTTCCACCGCCATCAATATTTACATATTCCAATAAACTTTTATTGTCATTATTATTTAGGATGCCAAAACTTCCCCATGGCTCATCCGGATTCAGGCGACGGAACGTGATTGGCTGGCTACTTGTGCCCTTAGCTTGTACCGGACTATATGAAACAAACGAAGCGCCGGGCGCGAAATATACGGTTGTGCCGGGCATAATGCGAACGAGCGTGTTTTTAGGCGCAACAACGTCTTGATTAAAAACATAGGTTCCGGCCGACAGAATAATATTATTTTCTGATTTTTTAAATTGCGGATACATGCTAATAAAATCATCAACTGTTTGGCTGATTTCGTCAAAATGAGCAAAGGTGGAAACATCAGATAATTGAATTGAATTGATTTCAACCGGCTCCTTGGTAATGGCGTTTACGAGATTAATTTTAATTTTTGAAATATCCTCAATAGTGCCGAAATAATTCAAATTTACAACTTCAGTATTGTTGAATAAATATTGGCCAACACTGGAAGTTAATTGAGCACCATCCGAAAATTCAACGCTCTGAAGATTCAAGCCGGCAAAACTATCTATATCAAACGAAAGGCTGATCAGCTTTTTTGACGCGTTATGCTGAATATTCAAATCTATCTCGTCATTACTAAACAGGCCTTTAATCTGATTGAATAAGGCAACATACCTGTCGCGATCGTATGCCACCCTTTTGTTAAAGCTGATATTGTTGTCATGCTTTTTGAAATCGCTATAGAACCCACCTTTGAGTTTCTGATACAAACCATCGTAGTACGCCAAATCATCATTCAGATTTTTGTTATCGCTCACATAATTCCATAAGTGCTGATTACGTTCTTTATAGTATTCCGGATTTGAGAGGATTTTTTTTGTCAGTTCATTTGTTATGTCAAATGGTAGATAACTCTTGATCCCTACATCCCAAGAAAGAAACTCAAACTTTCCTTTTGCGCTATTAAAATACAAGCGCATGTTTCCAAAATTGCTCTGATGACCACTGCCAGCAAGAATTGAAACAATATTCCAGTTGTAGAAACTTTCCATATCTATTATATCCGGCGCAATATCCACAAAGTCAGGACGGCCCATTTGCGAGAGCAAAAAATCCAATTCAGAAAAATTTTCAAAATCAAAAAGTTTATCTTCGGCTTCTTTCCGCCAAAAATTTGAACTGTCAAAAATCGTTGCTTGCGAATCAATGGCTTGAGAATCTTCTGAAGCGTAGATATTCGCATCAGCTGGCTTATTACTCTTTTCCAAAAATTCGCTTGAAAAATCTTCAATCGCGAAATACACGCCATAATAATCATTATTCACGTATAACTGGACAAACTCGGCATCAGGAACAATAAGGCCTAATTTTTTCGCACGATAATTATTCAATGCCTCGGCAAAATATTCTCGGTCAGACGGAATAATCAACTTAAGCGTGCGCAATCCATTGAATGGAGTATCTTTGTCAAATTTTATCTGCCAAGATTTTTTCGCGCGAGTCCAATGATTTGCGTTCTCGCCACGATATCGGACCTTTACGTCATATGCTTTGTCCTCATAATAAAACACGCCTTTAACAGTTTCTTCCATGTCTTCAGTGAATAGAAGCGCGCCACTGATTACTTCGTCTGACAAAGAACTCGGAATTGCCTCATTCAGCTTGCGCAAATCGCTGGTTTTTACTTCTAAGCGATATTGCGAAATGCCAATATCTCTGCGCATTTTGAAAATGAATGCTGTATCTATAATGCTGTTAGTAATTTCCCGTATGCCGCGATAAAATGGCAAAGCTGACTTTACAAAAGGATTATACACAAGAGCATTGCGATTATTGCTTATGTATGTCAATAATAATAATCCATTAAATACGAACATAATGAAAAACAGCCCTGCCCAGAACGCTCTTCGCCAAACTAGCGTTTTAATTGTTTTCAATAAGTTCATAATTAAAATTCTTTTTTATAACTTCCTTTATAACATTAAAATTATCTTCCAATATATCAAACCATTCTTTTAATTTCTCTGGATTTTGTATAATACCGGAACGAGGAACACGTCCGCGTTGCTGCATGCGCTCATTACGGACATCCGCGCGTGCTTCAATAATATAAAGCATATATGGTCTTTTTTTTAACCAGCGGATAAATCCTGCAATATCGCGCTCATTAACCTTGCGTTCATATAAAGACAAAAGAAGTTGAAAAAAACCTGTCTCAATCAAAACATTCCTGTTGCCTGCTTTTTGTTCCCGGGCCGCGATTTCCAAAACAACCGTGCTTAACTTATGCTTTAAAAGACGAATATCTGTATAATTCTCTAATATAAATACGAACATAAGCCGTAAAAAGAAAATCGGATGTCGCAACGCGAATACTATTGCACGCGCCAGCCGCTCTTTTATGCTAAAAATCTTAATTTCTTTTAACTGATTTTGAGTTTTGACCTGGTCTGCCGTATAACTCTTCCCAGCCCCAGGCAAACCAATAAATTCATATATCATACTATTTTTCAAACATTACAATATAACTTTCTATGAATCTGGACATTTGTTCTGAAATCGGATTTCTATATATCTTGTTAAAATATTTTTCAGTGAACTTTAAAGTAAATCGCTCTATGACTGGAAATCTGACAATCACTGGATATATTGCAACACTTTTGAATCCTGAAGCATTTAAAATATTCCGCATATCTTTTATGCCAAGTTTTCCAGTATGCTGCCAGCGTGTTCCGTCTCCATGTTCCGCGCTACCGTAAAAAGGATTTTTTGTCACAATAACTCCTTTACCGCCTTCATTCATTAAAGAATAAATATTTTTGAATAATACCTCTTTATCTTCAACATATTCAATAGCTCGCACACTATAGAAAAAATCGTATTTTTGATTAAATTCATGTTCCAAAATATCACCAACAATATAATTTACATTATCGCGTCCTCGTACTTCCAGAGCAAATTGATTTTTCATTTCTTCTGATATGTCAATCAAATCAAATTTGGCATTCGGATTTCTGCGATATGCGATAGGAGTGAATATACCGCTTCCTGGCCCGAATTCCAAGCAGGATACAAACGAATCATCTCTCATGTGATACATAATAGCCGTGCGGGTCATAAAGTAATCCAAACGCAAGCGTTCTGATAAAAACCAACGTCTGAATTCATAATCATTTTTATATTTATCTTTAATAGAAGTTTCGTATAAATCCTTGATTTTTTGATTCTGTTCGTTTGACATAAAATTATCTTAATTATTTTTCAACAATGAAATCTCCTATTGCCAATGCGTCCAAGCCGGTTGCGAAGAAACAACGCAACGCGTCTTGCGGGGTACAAATAATGGGCTCTCCCTTATCATTGAATGATGTATTAAGCACAATGGCATAGCCATTAATATTTTCTATTTCTTTTATAAGATTATAATATTTTTCATTCTGATCCGCTCGAACGGTCTGAATTCTGCTTGAGCCGTCTACATGTGTGATAGCCGGCAATTTAGATTGATACTCATCGCGCACAAAAAATGTATGCAGCATGAACGGACTTGATTTCAATTTTTCCACTCCTTGAAAATATTTTGATGCATCTTCTTCAGCGACTGACGGCGCGAACGGGCGCCACGCTTCTCGGTGTTTAACTGAATTATTCACGCTATCCGCGATTCCCTCGCGCGTTGGGTCAGCTAGTATGGATCGGTTGCCTAAAGCGCGAGGGCCCATTTCCATTCTGCCTTGAAACCAGGCAACGATTTTCCCTTGCGTAATAAGCTGGGCGGTTTCTTGAGCAATATTTTTCGCGCGACGATACTTAACTTTCGCCCCAGACAAAACATTCTCAATATATTTATTGTCAAACCCAGGGCCAAAATACGCGTTTTCTAATTTCTGCCCAACTGGATCGCCAGCGCGCGCAGATTGTTCTAAAGCCGCGCCAAGCGCAATGCCGCCATCATTGGCAGCTGGCTGAATAAATATACTGTCGCAAAAATCTTGTTTTAATAGCTCTGAATTAGTATTGCAATTCAAAGTAACGCCGCCAGCAAGACAGAAATTTTTTATACCTGAATATTCAAATGCTTCTTTTGCCAAATTTACTACTGACTTTTCCAAAGAATGCTGCAGGCTCGCTGCTAAATTTTTATGCTCCTGGGTTATTGGCCCATTTTCTTTTCTCTGTAGATGGCCGTATTTTTCCAAAAGTTTTCTGCGGTCAATAGTGAAATCATTATGTGTTCGGATATTCAGAATATCGGAAAAATCATACTCTGGTTTACCATAGCTTGCCAAGCCCATGGTTTTTCCTTCTCCATTCACGCCAAGATTCAATAATGACGTAACACTCGTGTAAATCAAACCAATTGATTGCCATTTTCCGCCAGAGAAAAAAGAAGCAATTGGAATATCCCATACACGCCTGATTTTTTCGTTCTCACCAACAAAAAATGCGAAACTCTCGGTTTCTCCTGATCCGTCAATAGTGAGAATGTTTGCTTTATCATACCCTGAACAATAGTATGCACTGGCCGCGTGGGTTAAATGATGTGATATATACACTACTTCTGCGTTTGCCTGTTTTTTCATCTGCTGCTTGTAATGCCAGCACGCGAACATATTAAACACATTGCGTGCTAAAGATTCCAAACGCAGATTCGGATGCTTTAAAAACGCGTATGGATTATATGGAACCGCGATATAATCAACATCATTTAATGAAATTCCCCCCTCCTTAAGGCAGTACGCGTGCGACTTGTGCGGATATCCCCGGTGATGCCGCACGCGGTTAAACCGCTCTTCTTCCGCGATTGCCACAATCTTTCCGTTTTTAACCAAGGCAGAAGAACTATCATGCATCCATGAAAGCATTCCAGGAATTTGATTGATGCCTAAAATATTCATACTAGTACGTTATTTCTTCTTTAATATAAAAAAATGATGATACGGATATTCCACAATGTTATAATCTTTTAATATTTCAAATTCCGCATTACGCATTTCTTTCTTGATTCTCGAAACAGAATATCCTTTTTTTCCGATTTCCCAGAAATGCCCTGCGTCTTCAGTTTTGCTCTGTCTGGAAAAAGGGATCTTAATAACAAAGCGCATCCAGTTAAACAGTGGTAATTTAATACTCACAGCAATGATTCTCCTGCAATCAGGCAAAGAAATTACTGCGTAATCCTTGCTCGCGCGATAAATTTCTTTAAGCGCTTTTTTTAAATCTTCAAACGAAAGATGCTCAAGTATTTCAGCAGCTAACACAACGCTATAGCTTTTGTCAGGCACTGGCATCGCAATTACTGACGCGACTACATCTGGCTGCAAGGACGCATCAATATCCAAAGTGGTAACTGCGGTATTGGAATGTTTCAAATATTCAGACACAATGCGATTGCCCACTCCGATTTCAAGCACGTTTTCTGGCTGTAATGATAGCACTTCATGAATCTGATACCAATAACTGCACCATCGTGGCAAGGGCTCATACTTGAAATTATAATACTTGTTTTTCTTATTATCTTGCATACTTATAGAATGTTGGTGAAAAATTAAGCTTGAATTTTGAAAAATTATTATTTGCCTCAATTCGTGGTATGACCAAAAGATTGTCTAGCTTTTGATGAATTCTATTTCCTCCGTTAAATGCCATATGAACACCCTGCTCTTTTAATACTGCAATGAGAGTGTCATTATAACGGTTAAACGGATATGCAACTATATTTTTCTGTGTGTGTATATTGATCGCGCTGAGCGATTCGCATGAATTTTGATATTCTTTTTGCACTTCATTTTTTGAAAGTTCAATTAAATTTCTGTGCGATGCAAAATGATTAGCTATGTACCATTTATTTTCTCCAAGTATTTTGATGTCATCCGCGGATAGAATATCAAAATTTTTATCATTTACATTTCTTGCATAAGAGCTTTTTTTTCCAATATAATCAGTCGCGACAAACACGGTTCCAACAAATCCATATTTCTTCAAAACAGGAAGTGCCTTCTCGCGCACTGTTTTGAATCCATCATCAAATGTAATTAAGAAAACCTTATCATCTTCAAACGCGTTTTCCAAATCCTTCGGCAAAATAGATCTCCAGCCATTATCTGATAAAAATTTCATCTGCTTTTCAAACATTTTCCCTGACACGCACAGTTTTGAATCTTCTTCTCCGATTGAATGATAAAAAATTATTGGCACACCACTCAATTTTTTCCGGAATATAGCGTCCATGACCGCGCAAATGATTTGTGCTAAAAAATATTTCATGTAGATTGCATTATGCGAAGCAATGATTGCGCCCGATTTTTCCAATCATATTTTCTAACATCTTCCATTGCTTGCTTTGAAATTCTTTGCGCGAAATCATTATCATTAAGCACTCTCGTTATTCCTTGTTTTAATGCTTCTGAATTATCAGGCGCGACCAACACTGCATTATTTTCATTAAGCACTTCACGAATTGAAGGAAGATCAGTTGACACAATCGGCGTGCCTGATGCCATGTATTCAAACATTTTTAAAGGACTCATGAATTGCGCATAATGCTCGGTGTTTGGATAATTCATGATTAGTACATCAGATAATTGCATAAACCCCTGAACTATATCACGAGAAGCATGTGTTTGAATCCGATATGACGAATCAGGAACAGTATATTTTTGAAAAATATTTTTAACCTCTTCAAACTCACTATATCGATCAATTATAGTCATCAATAAAAATACATCATTATTCTCTTTTTGTAATTTTGAAAAAACATCAATAAGATTTTCCACGCCTTTGCTTTGCCCAAAAGTTTTATACTTTCCAATATAGCTAATTATCTTTTTTTCAGATGGAACATTAAATATTCCATGAACTTTTTCTACTTTATTGCTTTCAAATGCACTCAAATCAACTCCATTTCTCTGAACCACAATTTTCTTCTCATCAACACCAAATTCTTTTATTAAGCGATCTTTTTTAATTTGATTAGTTGAAATAATTTTTCTAATTCTTTTAAATAAGCCCTTATACAGCCAGAAATGAGCACGCGGATAATCATGCATTTCGTAAAATACGTTCTTCTTAAACCAACTCATTGACCAGGCAAACACTTCATCCCGCGTATAGAGCGCATCTGTTTTTTTGAAAATCGTCTTTACCAGCGCTGACAATGTAAAAGTTCCTACTTGAATATAAAATCCTAATCGCGACTGCCCAACCAAATCCCAGCACCATGCATATTGTATTTTAAAGTTCTCTTTAATGCCATAATGCTCAAACGCGTCTTGCTTTATTGGATTATTTTTTCTTCGATCCGGAACAAACAAATCAACTTTCGCGCCTGCATCCGCAAATGACTCGCACATCTTAACAATCTGCCAGCCATGCGCCTTTTCAGTCGGCATTCTTGCGTTTGAGACATAAAGCAAATTCATATCAAAATTACCACTTATTGATAACATCAACAGCTTTTTGTTTAACTTTCATATAGGCCTTTCCTGCCTTAAATTCCAAATCAGGAGATATCAAACGCAGAATTTCCTTTCCTAAAATGCGATACTGACCCCCTACTTTATTAGCCCGCAAAATCCCGCTTTTTAACAAACGTTTTATAGTACTTTCGCTAATCTTAAGCAAATCTTGGGTTTCTTGGGTCGTATAAACCGCATTTTCTTTAATTTCTTCTGACATATGTGGATAACCAAATTTATTGCTTTCATTATATCAAAAGTGTCAAAAAGTGTCAAAAGGTGTCAA
>Ga0210057_1009083_pt1 | contig 11602 bp, 7 predicted proteins | sample CryGeyCG2114_010_2_FD_183968 | JGI IMG/M metagenome (GOLD analysis project Ga0210057, IMG submission 183968) | Groundwater microbial communities from aquifer - Crystal Geyser CG10_big_fil_rev_8/21/14_0.10 (SPAdes) (version 2) | ecosystem: Environmental > Aquatic > Deep subsurface > Groundwater ...
TATTCAAAAAAGAAAAATTTGGTACTCTTTTTCGCTGGTGTTAACCGTCGCTAGTTTGTTGTCGCTTATTTTTTGGGGCCTTAATTTAGGCATTGATTTTACCGGCGGCAGTATTTTAGAATTAAAATTTACCGATCGGGCCTTGAGCAACGATGAAATCAGCTCCGCCTTAAGTGGTTTGCAGCTGCCTTATCTTAACGTTCAGCCGACCTCTAATAACGGCGTGATTTTAAAAACAAAAACGTTAACGGAGCAGGAACACCAGGACATTATTATCAAACTGTTAGGCGCTTTTGATGCTGATGCCGTCAAGGCGGCGGGGGAAGTGGAAATTTCTCCCGAGTCGCTGGGACTGTCTGGTGAAGGACTGGAAAACGTGAAAATTACCACCTCGGCCGCCGATGCCGGACTGGCCGGATTGAATCAGGCGGTGGTGTCAAAGTATTTTGAAGAATTAAGATTTGATTCAATCGGCCCGACTATCGGCCGAGAACTAAAAAGCAAGGCGTTTTACTCTATTATCCTGGTTTCTTTGGCGATTATATTATATTTAGCTTATACTTTCAGGAAGATTTCTTACCCGGTGGAATCTTGGAAGTACGGCGTATCGGCCGTTATTGCTTTAATCCATGATATATTAATCGTTACGGGCATATTCTCTGTTTTGGGCCATTTTTTGGGGTATCAAATCGATTCCTTATTCGTCACGGCCTTACTGACGATTTTAGGTTTTTCTGTTCACGACACGATCGTTACTTTTGACCGGATCAGGGAAAACCTTAAGCACCACGAGGATAAAACCTTTGAAGAGCTTATTAACGACAGTATTAATCAGACTATTGTCCGGTCAATCAACACCTCAATGACAGCGATCTATGTCTTAATCACCATTTATTTATTCGGCGGTCATACCATCAGACATTTTGTTTTAGCTTTGGTGCTGGGAGTTACTTTTGGTACTTACTCATCAATTTTTATCGCCAGCCCGTTGCTTCTTTTTTGGTACAAACTGAAGAAGTTTTAATCTTAGTCGGAGAACAATATTTAAATCTAAAAGATGAAAATTTGTCTCTGATTTTTTATTGCAAATAAATTTGCCGTTAACGGAAGGAGGGGATAACAAGACGAAAATCAAAACAAAGTTGACGAATCTATTCAATTATGATATACTTAAACTAATATTTTATAAATATGCTAATATTAGCGTAAAAATATGGATAACCAATCCATTTTGGATCAAATTATAGAAAACAGGCAAAGCGAAATTTTAGCTGATTTTCATCCTAAGCCGATTTTAGAAAATTTGTCGCAAAATCTTTCCGAGCGGGAAAAGATGGTGATCTTTTTACGTTACGGTTTGAGTCAGCCGCAAAAAAATACCTTAGAACAAATCGGTCAGCAGTTTAAAGTCACTCGCGAAAGAATTCGTCAGATTGAAAATACTGCATTGAAAAAGATGAGAGATCATCCCCAGTTTGACGAGGTGGTTAAACCGGTTGAGCAGATTATCAACCGAACTCTGGAAGAGTACGGCGGCATCATGCGTCATGATTTTTTGATAGATAAAATCTTAGTTTCACCCAGTGCTACCACCGAAAATAAGTTTTTAGCTTCGTTTATCATCGAGCAATTAATCGCCAACCGCTTGAGTTACAACCCGGAAACCGTGAAGCTTTATGCTGGCTGGAAACTGCCGGCTACGGCAGTAGAAGCGGTGGAAACGGCATTAGGTGCAATTCAGCAAATCCTGACAGAACATCAGGAACCGTTGGACGTTAATTCAATTATACAAAAATTGAGCGAACAAAATAATTCTGTGGAAAAATTTAACGACAATACGGTTCGTTCATATTTAATTATCAGCCGTCAGATAGAAGAGAATCCCTTTAATGAGTGGGGACTGGAGAACTGGCCATCAATCAATCCAAGGAGGATGAGCGATAAAATTTATTTAGTTCTCAAAAAACACCAGCAGCCGATGCATTTTTCGCAAATTGCCGAGAGGATAAATCAATTGAATTTCGATAATAAAAAAGCTAATCCAGCCACGATTCATAATGAATTGATTCTTGATGATAAATATGTTTTGGTCGGGCGTGGCATTTACGCTCTTAAAGAATGGGGCTATCAGCCCGGAGTGGTGGCCGACGTCATCAAAAAAATCATTAAAGATAATGGACCGTTAAGCAAGGATAACATTATTGAAAAAGTATTGGAAAAAAGACAGGTCAAAAAAAGCACTATTGTTTTGGCTTTAATGAACAAAAACAATTTTTACAAAACGGCTGACAAAAAATACGCTCTCAAAGAAAACTAAAACAAATTAAATAAACACATGGAAATCGTCATTGACCTTAATCGCATTTCCGAAATAATTAATTATTCTCCCTGGCAACTGTTTTGGGTTTTATTCAAGAATGGCGGCTGGGCGGTGGTGGCTTTAGGCCTGATTGTTGGCCTTTTTTTGATGCATTTGGAACGTCGCCGCATTAAATATCTTGCGTCCTTTAAACAGAACCTTCTGGCCATTGACATTCCTAAGGATAATGAACAAAGCCTGCTGGCCGTGGAACAAATTTTTGCCCAGCTCCATGGCATTAAATCCAGTCCGACTTTGTATGAAAGATATTGGCTGGGCAAGAACCAACTGACCTTTAGTCTGGAAATTGTTTCCATTGAAGGATATATCCAGTTTTTAATCAGAACGCCGGAGGCCTTTCGTGATTTGGTTGAGGCGGCGGTTTATGCCCAGTATCCGGAGGCGGAAATTACCGAGGTTGAAGATTATATTAGATTAATTCCGGCTGACGTTTATGACATAAAGTCAGATTTTAATTTTTGGGGGACCGAATTTACCCTGGCCAAAAGCAGTATCTATCCCATAAAAACCTATAAATTCTTTGAGCATGGCTTAGAACAAGTTTTTGTAGACCCGATGGCTTCTTTATTGGAAGTGATGAGTAAAATCGGCCCGGGCGAAAAAATAGGTTTGCAGCTGGTGATAGCGCCGGTTGGCGATAGTTGGAAGTCCAGTGGTTCTAAAATCATCAATAAATTGATTGGTTCAAAATTAGCCTCCAAAGAGGGTATAGCCGATAAAATTGTCAAAACTGCTTTGGGCTGGTTGGAGACGTTCAGTGAATCCATTTACAGTATCTGGGGAGACATTGAGGATAAATCAAATAAAAAAGCTGATTTACCCAACTTAATCCAGTATATGACCACTGGAGAGAAGATCGTTATCGAGGCGATTCAGAATAAATTATCAAAACTTAGTTTTGCCAGCAGTTTCAGAATTTATTACTTGGCACTTAAGGAGGTCTATACTAAAGGCAGAGGAGTAAATTCTTTAATCGGGGCGATCAATCAGTTTAATAGTTCTGACCTGAATTCTTTTGTTAAATACAAAAAATTAACCTCTGACGCCGATTATTTTTTCGTCAACAAACGGATTACGGTGCGTAAAAGAAAACTTTTGAGATTGTTTAAAAATCGATCACGCAAAGGCTCCACTGAATTTTATCTAAATACAGAGGAGCTAGCCACTTTATTTCACTTCCCGACTATTTCGGTCAAAGCTCCTTTGCTCAAGCGGACCGAATGGCGGACGGCTGAACCGCCTACCTCCATACCTTTAGAGACCACCAGGGAGTCCGCTTTTTTTGCACCGGCAATGGAAACCGAGATGACCAGGCAACAGCAACCAGAGACGTCCGGAAAGATTGAACCAGCGATAGAGCTACCCATCAGTCATGAAGATAATCCAGATTACATTATTAAAGAAAGTTTGCCTGGTTACGATTTTGACAATAATTATTTTGAAAAGCAATTTTCCAAAGAGACAAAAAATAATATTCAACCGCCAACCGGGCTTAGCCCGGCGGATGAACAGCCGCCAGTCAATTTACCTTTTGTAAATTAATATGCTAACAAACGACATTACCCCTTTTGCCGTAACTTCTTTTAGAGGACAGGAGAAAATTTTTGGTATTAAAACCGACGACCGCCGTCGGCATATGTATTTGATTGGCAAAACCGGCATGGGAAAATCTAACTGCCTGGAAAATATGGCAATTTACGATATCCAGCACGGCCGGGGCATTGCTTTGGTTGACCCCCATGGCGAGTCGGTTGAAAAAGTCATTAAATTTGTTCCCAAAAGCCGCATTAACGATGTTGTATATTTTAACCCGTCTGATTTAAACTATCCCATTGCTTTTAATGTTTTGGAAAAAGTTGCCCCGGAGTATCGCCATCTGGTTGCCTCCGGCCTGTTGGGAGTTTTTAAGAAAATCTGGGCTGACAGCTGGGGGCCAAGATTGGAATACGTTTTAAACAACGCTATCTTAGCTTTGCTGGAATACCCCGGCAGTACCCTGCTGGGCATCATGAGAATTCTGATTGATAAAGATTTTCGCAAAAAAGTAATTGGCAGAATCTCGGATCCGGTAGTCAAATCATTTTGGGTCAACGAATACTCAAAATACCCCGATCGTTTTCAGTCAGAAGCCATTGCGCCAATCCAAAATAAAGTTGGCCGGTTTCTTTCCTCTTCAATGATGCGTAACATCGTTGGACAGGTTAAATCTTCCATTGATCTGCGTAAAATCATGGATGAGAAAAAAATACTCTTACTCAATCTTTCCAAAGGCAGAATCGGCGAGGATAATTCGGCATTATTAGGAGCGATGATTATTACTAAACTGCAGCTCGCTGTAATGAGCCGGGTCGACATGCCGGAAGATCAGCGGAATGATTTTTACCTTTACGTTGACGAATTTCAGAATTTTGCTACTGAAAGTTTTGTCAATATTCTATCCGAGGCTCGGAAATACCGTTTGAACCTTATTTTAGCCCATCAATATATTCAACAACTTGATGAAAAGGTAGCGGCGGGCATTTTCGGCAATGTCGGGACTATCTGCTGCTTTAGAGTTGGTGCTGAAGATGCTGAATTTTTAGAAAAAGAATTTGAACCTCGTTTCATGCAAAACGACCTGGTTAATCTGCCGAAATTTCAATTATACTTAAGATTAATGATTGATGGCCTTGCTTCCAATCCTTTTTCCGCCAGGGGCATTCCGCCGGCTGCCATTCCGGCCAATGCGGTAGAAATTGTTGATAAAATCATCAAGATCACCAGGGAAAGATATACTACTGAAAAGGAAGTTATAGAAGATAAAATTTTCCGCTGGATTGGCATGGCCGATGTAAACACTGAAGTAGAAACAGAAAAAAAACCTCAATTTAAACAGAGTACTGCATCAAAAAACAGACCGCCATTTAAAAAAAATTTTTTAGACGGCCAAACCCATGTTGAGGCCGTTTGCGACCGCTGCGGTTCGTCAACCGTCTTAAACTTTGAACCGGATAAAAATAAGCCAATTTACTGTAAAAAATGCCTTAAAGAAATCAGGGATAAAAGGGCCGGGCACACCGTCAGTTTAACTGAATCCATTAGTGAAGAAAGAGGAGTTTCACTTAAAGAAGCTTTTAATAAACCGACGATACCTTTTAAAAAATAGGGTCAGCATTCTTTTTGAAGTTTTATTAGCGTCGTAGAGCGAGAGAAGCGAAAAAGTAATCTTTTTCGCTTCCGAGCCGAGGAGCTAATATAGGTTAATACCACGTGGCTTGCCACGTAAAATATTCTATTTAGGAATCCCATTACCCTGCGCCTTGGCGCAGGGGCATATATTTGAGCAAAGCTGGAAAAATCTTAAAAAGGCTGGTATAATTTGTTCATGAATCAACTGCAGATTACTTTGAATAAAATTAAAAACGTTAAAATACAAGGAGCCAACGCAATTGCTTTGGCTTCTTTAAACACATTGGCTAAATATGCCCAAACATTGAAGGAAGGTAATTTCAGAGAAAACAGAGTCAAACTGCTGTCGGCCATCAGCCAATTGAGTTTGGTTAGGCCCACCGAGCCGTTTAATCAAAACCTGCTGCGATCCATCAGCGCCATTATTAATCAAAACAAAATTTCTGCCGCTGGCGACTTTAAAGAATTGATCACTGGCAGATGCTCTTTTCTTAAAAAGTTGATAAACGATAATGCCGCAAAAATTGCCGTTCATGGCAGCAAGCTGGTGAGAACAGGGCAGAAGATTTTTACCCATTGTCACTCAAAGACCGTGGAAGATATTTTTATTAAAGCCAAAAAACAAAATAAAGTATTCAGTCTTTTTAATACAGAAACCAGACCGCTGTTTCAGGGCCGCATAACCGCCAAAAACCTGCTGGAACATAAAATCCCGGTAACTATGGTGGCAGACAGCGCCGCCGAATTTTTAATCTCTGAAACTTCAGGCAAAGATTTAATGATGGATTTAGTCATTTTAGGCGCCGATGCCATTTTACCGGATGGTTCAATTATAAATAAAATCGGCAGTTACGGCATTGCCCTGTCTTGTTTTTACACCAAAGTGCCTCTATATATTGCCTGCAGTTTGTTGAAACTGGACGCTGACGGCGTGATTACCATAGAATTAAGATCCGAACAAGAAATTTGGCCCCATAAGCCAAAAAATTTGCGGATTATCAATTTTGCCTTTGATAAAATCCCTGCTCAATTCATCACCGGCTTTATTACCGAATTCGGCCTGATAAAACCAAGGCAGGCATTTAAACTGGCAAAATCACATTACCCTTGGATAAAATGAACTATGGTTTCAAATTATTTTAACTTGAATTATAAACCCGACTACGATTCAGAGATCATCGCTATTTATCAGATAGAAGCAACGTTGCCGTTAAAACAGGCGGCTATTGAAGTGGCCAAAGAAAGTTCTATCGGCACCTGGACCACCTTATCCCAGGAAGGTTCTAAAATGTTCAAAAAGTTGTCACCCCACATTTTTTATGCCGATAAAAAATCTTCTGTGGTTAAAATTGCTTATCCGTTAGTTTTGTTTGAGCTTGGCAATATTCCGCAACTGCTGTCTGCTTTGGCCGGTAATATTTTTAGCATGAAAATGATAGAAAATTTACGCTTGCTGGATTTGGAACTGCCCAAAAGATATATTGACTCATTCCCGGGGCCAAAATGGGGAATAGACGGTATCAGAAAAATCATGAAAATTAAGAACCGACCATTGATTGGTTCAATCATTAAGCCCAAAGTTGGGTTGTCCGCTCAAGCTCACGCAAAATTAGCTTATGATATCTGGAAAAACGGCGTTGATCTGGTTAAGGACGACGAAAATTTAACTGACCTAACTTTTAATAAGTTTAAAGACAGAGTTGATGCCGTTATAAAATACCGTCGGCAAGTTGAACAAGAAACTAAACTGCGGAAGATTCATGTGTTTAATGTCACTGGACCGGCCGATTTAATGTTAAAAAGGGCGCGCTACGTCAAAAAACAGGGCGGCCGCTGTGTCATGGTTGACCTGGTGGCCTGCGGACTGGACAATGTTCAGTTTTTAAGAAATCAGAAATTAGATCTGATTATTCATGGGCATCGGGCCGGTCATTCATTATTCACCCGCAACCCTAAACATGGCCTGACCATGCTAATTTTGGCTAAACTAGCCCGGCTGGCCGGCGTGGATCAATTGCATACCGGGACCGTCGTTGGTAAAATGGAAGGCGGCAAAAAGGAAGTCGCCGGCATTAATGATTTTTTAAAAGAGGACTGGCAGGTTAATTTTTTGCTATCTGACTGGTCTGGTATAAAACCAATCATGCCCATTGCTTCTGGCGGGCTTCATCCGGGTCTTATGCCCTCCCTTATTAAAAATCTTGGGCAGGAGCTGATAATTAATTTTGGCGGTGGCTTGCACGGGCATCCCGATGGTTCAATTGCGGGAGCAAAGGCCTGCTTGGCCGCCGTAACCGCCGTCAGCCAAAAAATTAGCCTGACAGATTACGCCCGCCATTGCCCGGAACTTAAAACCGCTTTAAAATATTGGCAAGTAAAATAAAATATGGCTCTATATCTCAAAGCAAGAAAATTAGATTTTTCCACGGGTAAACAGATGATTGCCCTGATGAACGAAGCAGAAGCTCATAATTTTGGCATTCAGGCCGGCGATAAGATTTCTTTAACATGGCGTGGCAACAAAAAAGTCAATGTTGAAGTGAATTTAAGTGACAACAAAATCAAGCCCGGCTTTGTTGGCTTGTACGAAGAAATTTGGAAAGAATTCCCCGCCGAAATCAACGAAGTGATGGAAGTTCATATTTTAAGCCGGCCTGATTCCATTTTAGCCATCAAAAAAAAGCTGTTGGGTAAAAGACTGAGTTATAACGACATTTACTCCATCATGAAAGATATCAGCGAAAACCAGCTTTCCAACATCGGAATAACCTACTTTGTCGCCACCAGTTTTTTCCACCCCTACACCAACAACGAACTGTTTTATATGTCTAAAGCCATGGCAGAAACAGGGGAGATTATCAGTTTCGGTAAATCCATTGTCGCTGATAAACACTCAATTGGCGGCGTAGCCGGCAATCGTACAACCATGATTGTTATCCCCATTGTGGCATCGCTCGGCATTAAGATCCCCAAAACTTCATCCCGAGCCATTACCTCGCCGTCAGGCACTGCCGATACTATGGAAGTGTTGGCACCGGTTACCTTTTCGGCGGCCGAGATGAAAGAAATAGTCAGAAAAACTAATGCCTGCTTGGTTTGGGGCGGCGGATTTAATTTGGCTCCGGCTGACGACAAAATTTTGAAAGTCACTTACCCTTTGTCTTTGGAACCATACGACAAAATGATCGTTAGTATTATGGCAAAAAAAATTGCCACCTCGGTCACTCATCTGATTATTGATATGCCAGTCGGGAAAACAACTAAAGTCGCCAGTTTAACTGATGCTAAGGAAATCAAAAAAAAGTTTGAATACATCGCCAAAAAATACGGCATTAAAACAAAAATTGAAATCACCAACAGCTCCGATCCGGTCGGCCGGGGCGTTGGCCCGGCGCTGGAGGCCAGAGATGTTTTAAGGGTGTTACAAAGAAAAAGCAACCGACCGATTGACTTAGAACTAAAAAGCCTTAGACTGGCCGGAAAACTTTTAGAGCTCTGCGGCCGGGCCAATGGTTATCAACTGGCCGAAAGACAGTTAGCCACTGGCCGAGCGTGGAAAAAAATGTCACAAATAATCAAAACTCAAGGCGGCAATCCCGATATTGACTCAGAGGACGTGACCTTGGGCGCTATTAAATATTATGTCAATAGCACCAAGTCCGGTAAAATTAAAATGACCAACAATAACCGGATCAACGATATTTGTCGGATTTTGGGCGCTCCCGGCGATAAACTGGCCGGTTTGTATTTAAATAAGGAAATCGGCGATTTGGTAAAGAATGGTGAGCGTTTATTCACTCTTTACGCCAGAAACGATGCCAGAATGACATTGGCTAAAGAAGCCATTAAAAAATTGAAAATTTTTGAGTACTAAAATGTTGTTTAACTTGACTTGGATAAATAAACACCGTTTTTTTGAGATACTGCCAGGCCTGTTAGTCTGGCTGACTTTTACTTTGGCGATTGTAATTTCGTTTATCAGGCCAATTTGGGCAATTTATTTTATTATCGTGTTTGATACCTTATGGCTGGTCCGCGTTTACTATTTAACCGTCCATCTGTTGGTTTCTTACGCCAATTTCCGGAAAGGGCTCAAGGTTGACTGGCTCGAGAAGGTTAAAAGCCTCACCGCAAAAAACTGGACCGGATACTGGCACTTAGTGTTTTTACCCACTTATCAAGAGCCATTTTCTGTTATTGATAAAACTTTTTCGGCTTTAAAAAACAGTGATTATCCTAAAAACCATCTGATTGTTGTTTTGGCCGGCGAAGAGCGTGACCGGGCAAATTTTTTGAATATTGCCGAGCAAATCACAGAAAAATACCATAGCCATTTTTTAAAAATTTTCGTCACGCTGCATCCGAAAAATTTGCCGAACGAAATACCGGGCAAGGGCTCGAATTTAAACTATGCTGGCCATCAAGCAAAAATACTCATTGATGAGTTAAAAATTCCTTACGAGAAAGTCATTGTTTCGGCTTTTGATATTGATACCCAGGTTTATCCGCAATATTTTTCTTATTTAACTTATAAGTACCTTACTCATAGTAAGCCGACCAGGGCCAGTTATCAGCCGCTGGCGCTGTATCACAACAATATCTGGGAATCTGACCCGGTCACCCGCGTGGTGGCCAACTCCACCACGTTTTGGCTTTTAACTGATTTGGCCCGGAATGAAAGATTATTCACCTTTTCTTCTCACAGTATGAGTTTTAAAGCGCTGGTTGACGTTGATTTTTGGCAAAAAGACATTGTGACCGAGGATTCTAGAATCTTCCTTCAGTGTTTGTTTAAGTACGACGGCGATTATGAGGTTGTACCAATGTATATACCCGTTTCTATGAATACCGTTTATTCGGGCAATTTTTGGCATGGTTTGGCCAGTCAATATCGGCAAATGCGGCGCTGGGCATGGGGCGTTGAACATATACCCTACATGATTAAGCAGTTCAAAGAGCACCCGCATATGCCTCTTAAAAAGAAAATGTATTACTATTGGAATCAATCCGAAGGAGTTTATTCATGGGCGACGGCGCCAATCTTGATATTCATTATGGGACGTCTGCCATTGTTATTAGCTAATAAGGTCACCCAGGCAAGCGTGGTGGCGCAGAACGCCCCGATTATCCTGGAATGGCTGATGAATAGTGCCATGGTTGGGTTGGTTATTAGTGCCATCATCAGCACCGTTATATTACCAAAAAAACCGGAAAACAAAAGCTGGTTTTATTACCCGATTATGCTTTTACAATGGATTATTTTTCCTTTGACTATGATAATTTTCGGCTCTATCCCGGCCACCGACGCCCAAACCAGGATGATGTTGGGCAAAAGGTTTAAGCTTGGTTTTTGGGTGACAAAAAAGAGGTGAATAGATTTTCTGTGGATAGCTTCTTTAGGTTTGCTGGTCGTTTATGTTATAATATCAATCAGGATGGTGATATGAGTCACCGCAAATTTGTGTTAATTCAGAATTATATAAAACAAAAAAGGTCGAAAGTGATTTAATCCTGTTGATTAAGTCATAAATTAAATTCATTTCGATTAATAATTTAAAGTTGTTAATTAATCTATGAAAAAAATATATTATTATTCCTCCATCGGTATCTTAAGTTTTTTGATGGTCGTGGGGATAAGTTACGCCGCCACGTCGGTTGGAAATAACGTTTCTACCGGAGGCACACTCACTATTGATGCTGATGGTAGCGGCTCTGATGTAACTTTCTATACCGATACAGCCGGTGAAGAATTATTATGGGATGCCAGTGAAAATATGCTGACTATTGATGGTACTGACGGCGCTAATGCCCTGCAGGTTACAGACGGCAATGTGGCGTTTACTGATACTTTGACGGTAACAGCTTCCATCACTATCACAGCTGGTAATCTCACTATCGGTAATGGAACACCTACTGTTGTCAGAGGCGGCGAAGACGCTTATGTTGAAGGAACTTTTGAAGTTGACGGAGCCGTCAGGTTTGATGGCACTTTAGAAGTTAATGGCAACATTACCTTGCAGAATGATGAGACCATTGCCAATTCTTCCGACGGAA
>Ga0210057_1009085_pt1 | contig 11600 bp, 11 predicted proteins | sample CryGeyCG2114_010_2_FD_183968 | JGI IMG/M metagenome (GOLD analysis project Ga0210057, IMG submission 183968) | Groundwater microbial communities from aquifer - Crystal Geyser CG10_big_fil_rev_8/21/14_0.10 (SPAdes) (version 2) | ecosystem: Environmental > Aquatic > Deep subsurface > Groundwater ...
GTGAGCTTTTGGAGTCGGCACTGGTGCACGGGCGGGATTATTATGGTGTGCCCAAAAAAGAAGTGCTCGACCGTTTGGAGCGCGGGGAAAATCTAATCCGTGATGTGGACATACAGGGCGTGGCGCAGTTGCAGGAAATTTTGCCGGAGGTGGTGACCATCTTTATCAAACCGGCCGATCTAAATGTCTTGCCTTCTCGTCTACAAGAGCGTGGCAGTAGCCAAGAAGAAATCTTGGATCGTCTCAAAACGGTTGAGCGTGAGATGGCGATGGAGCAATACGCTAATTATTCTGTGACTAATAAACATGGCGAACTAGAGCAATCAGTGGCACGGGTGAAGGAGATTATTGGGTCGGAGCTAGAAAAAGAGAATTAATTAGATAAAGTAGGTATAGGGGAAGAACTAAGAAAAAATAAGTTTTTGATATGAGTGTACCCATTGTTACAAAAGTTGGTGTTCTAATCGAGGATAAGGGCAGGCTCTTGTTAATCAAAGAAAAAAAAACAGCCAAGAGTCCTTACAAATTTAATATTGTTAAAGGTACATTTGATTCTGCAGATAAAAATTTTGAAACTACAGCTGTTCGTGAAAGTCTCGAAGAAGCAGGGGCGGACATAAAGATTAAAAGATTTTTTAATGCTTTTGTCGTTAAAAGAGCTAGGCAGACAACCATTCAGCTCAATTTTCTAGCCTCTTTCAAGGGGCACCAATTATTATTACGAAACAAGAAAATCAAGGACGAGTATATCTCTGACTCTCGATTTTTTGATAAAGTGCAAATAAAGCAACTGCAGAGAAAAGATTTTATTAACAAGAGAGCTTATGAGTCAGTTCAGCATTGGTTACAAAAAACACGTTATTCTAGGAAAGCAACGCCTAACTAATGATATGTGGATCACCATTTTCTCATCTTTTTATTTTTATTGCTTCAATTGTGTATATATAGTGTTTGTTGAGGCCATCACGGTCTTTTTTAAAAAAGTAGTCGGGATACATCTTGTTTATCCAAGACAAATTTTTAAAAGTATGGCTGTTGTGTTTAATGATTTTTGGTGTTTTAAATACAATTTTGGGCTTTAACCCATATTTTTTCATGATACTAAAAAGAGATAGTCTGTTCTGTGAGTCCTTATCTACACCTAGGAAATCAAATACATTCAATATTAATAAGCCGTCTGATTTTAGTGATGCACTGGCGAATTCGATAATTTGGTTGACATACAGTCTGCCGTCTCTGTCGCCGTCGTCATGCTTGGACATATTCTTGGGTACAGGCATTTGGGGTGGGTTAGATACAATTAAATTGAATTTTTCTCGACTGCAATATCTATCTATGGGCTTTTTGTATATGGAAATAATGTCTTCTAGTCCGTTATATCGTATATTTTTTTTAGCCCAAGTATATGCAGTTAAATCAGGGTCTATCGCCACGATATTTTTCAGACCTAGTTTCGCTGCATGAATTGCAACTAAAGCATTCTCTCCCGTCCCTATATCTAAGAGGCGTGCTGATTTTTTAAAACTTGGGATTTTTTCGGTCAAGTACTGACATAATAAAAGACCGCTTCGTGGACGGTATCCATGTGGTCGTATCAATAAAGTGTAATAGATGTCAGGGCTCCCTAATGTCTTTTTTGCATCTTCTTTTTTATTATTCCCAGTTTTATTTACAGGAAAATTTTCAGCACTTGGGGATTGATGATTTATTTTAATTTTCATAATATGATTTATTTATTTAAGTTAATCCGCCCAATGGAATGGGCGGATTAGAATTGCTCCGTTAGAAACTTCAGAAGAGGGTGACATTTTTTCAATTCGTCATAAAGGTCCGGTGCTACTTTTTTGATTAGGGGTAGGTCTCCATCATCCAAAAGTAGACAGCAATGCTCTAAAGTTTCACGGTGGGTGCTGGTTGTGTGCAGTCGTGCTTCAAACATTCGGTCCAACAACTGAGTCCCAGAATATCCTTTTTGAATATAGTCTTCAGTTGCGGGGAGTTTATACTTGGCTCGCAAGCCAGTGGTTTTTACTTGTCCGTCGATTTCCTTGAAGGATCCCTTCAATAGATCGAGCTTAAGACAAGTGCTATTGTCCTTGCCCCGAATAACTAATAGTTGTGAGGGGCCAAGTGTCATATTCCGTACCACAGAAGGATAAAAGTGGCGGCTTCTAATCCTCGGGTATATTTGGGCGACAATTTCAGGTGTAAGCTGAAGCCCTTTGGTCATAACTACTTTTATAGCTAAATATTTTTCAATATCTTGGACTATAAAAGAAGTCAGCCCATCTCTTACGGCATCGGCGGTTATTATCGCCACTGCGTAGCTACTAAACATTGTCGTTACCCCATGTTTTGTATAAGGTGCAAGATGGTCATAGTTACGACAGAATGATAACAGAAAATTATCTTCCAGAGCAACCTAATGTCATTAAATATTTGTAATCATGCGTTGATCTCTCGATAAATTTTTTCAATGGTTTGCAGGTGGGTGTATCCGCTGTATAGTCCTGGTTCCAAATGGTTGCCTTCTGTCCACTCATTCCAAGATGCTACGTGTAATATCGATGAGCTATCGGGTTGTTTAAGTATGAAAGACGCTGCTTTCCTTAAAGTATCTTCGAATGATTTGATTTCGAAGTTTTCCATAATTGGATACCATGGGTAATATCGGCCACCTTCCAGTGTACGGGGTTGCGGTAGTCCTGGTTCGCCACGGCAGGAAGCATCGAATCCCAATGAGATGCACGGGAGATAGGCGATTCTAGAGCGCTTTGCAAATATTGGCCACCATTTAGTTCTTTTTTCCATTGCTTTTGTGTAATCTTGGACAGGTTCTCCATGTGATGCACTCCCGAGTAGATTGTAGGAAGTGATTGCTTTAAACCCTGTTTTTCTCAGATCTTTTGTTTCGTTCACATAATCAGTCGTTCCGATTGGATATAAACCACTGAAGCCTTCCGATCGTAAATATTTGTTTATTTTTTTAAACAATTTCTGTGTATTTTTCTCCCCTCCCCAGCGCTTTACGAAGTCATAATACTGGAAGAAATAGAGCACAGGAGAATTATTTATTTTTAGATAATTGCTTTTTTTGAAGTATTCAGTTGAAGCAAATTTAATAAATTTCATTATATTCGTGGGATTTAGATTGGCGTCTCTTCTTTTTCTGTCACTTGCATCTGATAAATCTTTTGGTAGCGGTAGCTTATTTCTCGGTAAACGAGGAGACAGCAGTAAGGCGAAGTCTATTTTTTTGTTATTTTGGGCTTTCAGAAAGCCGTTGTCTATACCTTCATTCATGACGGGGATGCTTTTCCAGTAATAAACGAATATAAATATATTTATATTATGAGCTATGGCAGCATTTATCTGTTTGGCTACTGTACGTGGCTTGCTATCATCATAGCAACCCCACAAAGGGGGCTCACTCAGATTGTGCCCAGAGAAAAGGGGCTGAGCTGATTTCAATAGCTCCCATTCTGTCCATTTTTCTCCAAGCGCTTTGCGGTATTCTGATGAATGCCAGGCAGGATAAACATAAGTTGCTATCCGAATTTGCCTAGACTCCGTTTTGTTTTTGGGTTCTAATTCATTAATCATGGTCTTTCTGATAATATTACATCTACTGAATAAGACCAATAATTTTATGCAATTCGAAGTCGAACAAAAATTTGAACCGAAGCTAGAAAGCGTAGAAAGCTTAACGGCTGGTGCAGAGTTTGTCGGAGAGAAAGTTAATCATGACGAATATTTCGATAATAATGATTATTCATTAACCACTAAAGATATTTGGTTGCGTAGACGCAATGGGGAATTTCAGATGAAAGTTCCTTTTAATGAAGAGCTAGAAGAAAGAACCCTTGATCGTTATCAGGAGCTTGAAAGCGAAGAGGCTATTGCTGAATATTTTAGTTGGGATCTTTCTGCCAAAGATTTTGCAGAATATTTAGCTGAAAATTTTGTGTCATTTGTTAATTTTAAAAGTACGCGCCGAAAATTCAGACATCCCGAAGGCTTCACGATCGATATCGACAGAACGGATTTTGGTTACGACATGCTGGAGATAGAGCTTTTGGTTGATGAAGAGGAAGATATGCCAGAAGCGGCTGAAAAAATCAGAAATGAAGCTAGGAAACATGGACTTGAAGTTGGGTATCGTTATGGCAAAGTTATTGAGCTTATTCGTCGCCAAGATCCCGATCACTTTAAAGCGCTAATTGAAGCTGGTGTTATTAAGGAAATTAGGGATTAGGGAAACTATCAAAAAATAAACGGCTCAAAAAATGAGCCGTTTATTTTTAATGATTTTTTGTTAATTTCTATCGGCCAGTTTTGTTTGAGCCGATAGATTCTTAGCTTCAGGACCTCACTATTACGCTAGCTAGCATAATAGTGGGCTAATCCTTGTCTAGCCCGATAATTTGATAACCGTACTTGTCTATTTCTTCTTTTGGCCAAAAAGTAAAGTTTTTGGTTTTGGCAACGTAAGTAGCCCTCTTTTTGATAAAGCGACCAGTATATTCTTTGGTTTCGGGATCCCATTCCTCAAGAATTAAAGTGTCACCTTCCTGAATATCAAAATCAGCCAAGCGAACTTCAAAAGTTTTTTGACCCGATAAAATCTTTGCGAAATATTCCGGTCAGATTTTCTTTTTGATGATTTTCACATCGTAATCACACCAAAGATTACTCATGGCTCCTGCACACCTCTGTCGCACAAAGGACATTGTGCAACCGTCCTGCAACGGCGGCGAGAAGTCTCACCATTTTTTAATAAATCACCACCGTTCTTCGATAACCGGCCATATCGCGAATGACTTTGATGGTTTTGCTCGGCAAAAATTCTTTGACCATTTGATGGATGGCTTCGGCCTGTCCATTGTCAATCTCAACGATAACCTGACCTTTGGGGGTCAGAAATTTGCCAACCTGTTTGAAAAAATTTAAATAAACGTCCAGACCGGTCTCGCCGCCATAAAGCGCCACATCCGGTTCGTAGTCAATGGACTTTTCCTCCGGCGTCAACTGTTTGCGATTTCTGGGCACATAGGGTAGGTTGGCGGTGATGAGGTCGAACTTGTTTTTGGTATCCATACGCTTAAAAAGATCGCTTTGGAGAAGCTTGATTTTGCTAATCATGGCAAAGTTTCTGGCATTGACTCGGGCGACTTCCAGAGCGTCTTTGGAGATATCGCTGGCGGTAATTTTGAGACGCTTATCCAAGCCGTTTGGCAAATGGTACAAGATGGAGATGGGGATACAGCCAGAGCCGGTGCCCATATCCAGATAATTCATCTCGCCTTTTCTGGTCAGAACACTTTCGATAATATCAAGGGCCGCCTCAACGGCGATCTCCGTTTCCGGTCGGGGAGTGAGCACCCGTTGATCAACAAAAAAGTCTAATTTATAAAAAGATTTCCGATTGGTGAGATAGCTCACCGGTTCCAGCTTGGCGCGACGGGCGATCTGGGCTTTGAAAAGTTTCTGGGCCGCTTTGTTAATTTCGTCATCATTGTGGACCAGAAGCTCGAGGCGGCTGACGTTCATAATATTGCCCAAAATCACCTCGGCATCAAGACGAGGTGTGTTGAGGCCGGCATGCGTGAGTTCTTCGGTGGCAAGTTGCAGAGCTTTGGCAACGGTCATCATTGCTTGTCTTTTTTCTCCGCTTCCTGAAGATGGCGCACCATTTTATCCATATGACCCTCCAAAATCTTGTCGATTTGGGCCCAGGATTTGCCTAGGCGGTGATCGGTGATGCGATCTTGGGGAAAATTGTAAGTGCGGATTTTTTCACTGCGGTCGCCGGTGCCGATCTGGCCGCGACGTGCGGCGGAAAGCTCGGCTCGTTGGGTATTTGTGGCCATGTTTTGCAAACGAATTTTCAAAGTGCGCATCGCCTTGTCACGATTTTTGTGTTGCGATTTTTCGTCTTGGTTGCTGACCACGATACCGCTCGGCAAGTGCGTGATACGCACGGCTGAATCGGTGGTGTTGACGCTTTGTCCGCCGTGTCCGGAAGCGCGAAAAACATCAATGCGTAAATCACGTGGGTTGATCTCCACTTCCTGGTGAACATTTTCCGCCAAAACGGCAACGGTCACGGTGGAGGTATGCACCCGTCCACGCGCTTCGGTGGCGGGAACTCTTTGAACGCGGTGGACACCGCTTTCATATTTGAAAACGTTTTCGACGTCCGCGCCGGCGATGCGCAGGATAACCTCTTTATAGCCACCCTCCGGACCGCGGACCGCGCTCATCAGCTCCACTTTAAATCCGAGCTTTTCGGCGTATTTGGCGTACATTTTGAAAAGCTCCTCGGCAAAAAGAGAGGCCTCGTCTCCGCCGGCGCCGGCGCGAATTTCAATAATAATATTTTGCGTTTCCTTTTCCATCTTGGCTAATTAAAAGACCCCTCTCATTATATAGGGGCGAGGGGCTTAATGTTTAGCTCTCTTTTTTGGTTTTGGCAGAGACTTTTTTGTTCGTTTTCTTAGCCACTTGGGCCTTGGCCCTTCTGGCTTCAAATTTCTCAATGCGGCCGGCTTCGTCGATCAATTTCTGCTTGCCGGTATAAAAAGGGTGGGTATCAGAGCTGATATCCACTTTAATGACAAAATATTCCTTGCCGTCAATCGTCATCTGCTCTTCGCTTTTTTCGGTAGAGGTCGAGAGAAACTGGGCTCCGGAGGAGGAGTCGATATAAACGACATCGTAGACTAACGGATGAATTTCTTTTTTCATAACCGCTTTAATTTAGCACTCTGTCCACTTTTTGTAAAGAGTCAAAACCCCCATCCTTTTGACAAAATGAGTTAAATATGATATAATATTATAATGGCTGAAAAATCACGGCCTTGCTGTAAGTCCGAGGTTGGACAAACAAAAACAAAATAGAAAAAATGAGAAAAAATTCAAAAAGTAAGAAACGCCAACTCTTGACCTTTCGCCAAATTATGGGCTGGAGTCTGGGGGTGGCCTTTTTAGTTTTAGCGGTGCTTTTCTTCGGACAGTTACAAAACTTGCTTAAGTTCTTGCCGTCTCGGGCCTCAACGGAGCAACGGAGCGTAGTGGTTAGCTCCAGTGAGATTTTCGAGCTCGGGACTTTTGAAAATGTTGAGGCCGTGGCTGACGATGCCGACGGTCGTTTGCAGTTAGTCAAAAATCAAGCTGTCAGCGGTGGCAACACCACTGCTTATGATTCTGGCGGAGAAGGCCAAGTAAAGGTGACGGTGGCTCCGCCTCCTGCTGAAGTTGATTTTCTTTTCCGCATTAACCAAGGTCTGGATATGGGCTGGCCATCAAATGATGGGCTGGGTATTGAAATGAACTTAACCAATAGGGGGATTTACGATGCCACGATTGATTTTCCAAATTCTTTAAATAGAGAACTTATTCTTTATAAAGATTCAGCAGTTTCTCAAAACGAAATTTGGCGTTACTCGGATGATATGACACATACCGAGGATGCCCAACAAGCCATCTTGCCAAGTGGCATGAGCTTCTTTGACGCTCAGGATTCCATTGTCTTTATTCAAGAGACGATGGCTACGACTGGTTTTTTGCAAGCTTTGAACGTTATGCGTGATCTAGGGCGGGGGACTTACTTTATTAAGGGCGAAATCGGCCAATATACTTCCAATGCCATCATGCTAAATATGGTGGATGCTTATGCCTATGCTGACTTAATACCAACCAGCGTGATCTTTGAGCCGTCAACCGTAACCGTCGGTCAGCCGGTTAGGGCGACGGTGACCATCAAAAACGACAGCTCGGTGGTGAGTGAAAATTCTTTTTTGACCGATCTCACTTATCAGATTTTTGGCAATCCAAACTCTAGACGGACGGTGACGAGCGAGCGCCATGTACATTTGACGGCCAACGGCACGGAAGTCGTCGAGATCAACTTCACGGCTCCGATTTTGCCCGGGACCTATAACTGGAATCTGCAAACGGACATTGGCGGTGAGCGCAAAGATATTCTGGCCGGTATTCACAATGATGTGTTGGAAGCTTGGGAGCACAATAATTATTTGATGAGTACCGGTGAAGGCGGCAACGGAGAACCCTTGATTGTGGTTGATGAGGAGCCAGTCGATGAATATGTGACAAACGGTACTTACATTTCTCACACCTTGGATTTGAGTACGGACATTGTCTCGCTGGATGATTTCTTTAAAAATGAAGATTTGCCAGTCGATACCAGTTTAATTTATTCATTCCGCAGTTCTAATGATGCAAGCCATTGGTCTGATTGGACAAGCAATCTGGCTGATGTGCCGGTCCAACGTTATTTTCAGGTGAAAATTGATTTTGCTACGACCGATACCACTGTCACACCGGCTTTGCTGGACTATGAAGTTAAATATACGGTGGCCATTGAAGAAGAGCCGCAACCGGAACCAAACTTTAATATGGGGGCTGGTCCGGCAGAGATTGTTCAAGGTGAAACCGGTACCAGTGAGGTTTTGATTACGCCCGTGGACGGTTTTGTTGGGCCGGTAACTTTGTCTGTTTCTGGATTGCCGGAAGGAGTGGGATTGATTGGGTTTGAGCCTCAACCGGTTAATTTCGTTACTGGTGACGACGCCAAGACGAGCATTATGACTTTGAGCGTTGGGGAAAACGTACCAGCCGAAGATTATGATCTGATAGTAACAGCAACGACCGAAACCCTGCCGCCACTCAGCGATCCGATGATTTTGACCGTTCTGGCTAAAGAAGAGCCGCCAGTTGAAGAAGAGGAGGGTGATTTTACCATAACTCTCAACCCGGAAGTTCTGAATCTGACCGCCGGTGAAGCGGGCAGCGCCACAGTGACGATCGGCGTCATTAATGATTTTGCCGAAACGGTTAATTTGAGCATTAACGGGGGAGTCGGTGGTTTAGAAGCGGCCTTAGCTGACAATACGATCACGGCTGGAGACTCGGCGACACTGAATATTACGACCGAAGATTTTATGAATACCCAGAGTGTGGTTTTGACAGTGACCGGAGTGGCCGGAGCTTTAACTCACAGCGATACTTTGACTGTTAATGTTTCCAGGGTCGGTCTGGGGGCTAAGACTTTTAATCTGAAGATCTCGTTTGAAGCCCGGACCGATTACAGCACGCCGCTCTTGGTTCGCATCGCGCCCTACAATGATCCGCAGAATATAATTTATGCGACTTTGGTTCAGACAAATAGCAACGGCGAAGTCACGATTGAGGATGTGGGCGGTCTGCAAAGCGGGGTCAGGTATTACGTTGATGTCAAAAGTCCGATTCACTTAGCGGGGGAGCGCGATGTTGACATCAATACTAACGATACTTACGACCTGACTTTCCCGGAGCTGAAAATCGGCGACATCGCCGGCGTGGCCAGCTACAACGTCGATTTTCACGACAATGCTATCAACGTCTTTGATATGACCAGAATGTTGGCTGATTGGTTTACGTCTGCGCAAACCTTGGCGGACTTAAATCTGGACAACATTGTCAACTCCTTTGACTACCGTTATCTTGTCAAAAACTGGGGACACGGGGCCGGTCGTTTCACTGATTAGAGCCATGGGGCTTGCAAAAATTAACGAAATATGTTATAATAAGATGATAGGGGAAAATAAAAACAAAATGGAAAAAATGTTTAGACAAATTGCAATTAGCACTTCCGGACTGGCCTTAGCTTTGTTATTGCCGTTGAACGCTCTGGCCATCAGTGGTTCGGGGGCGACGATGAGCTTAAGCCCGTCCAGCAAAACGGTTTATGTTAACGATCTTTTGGTAGTGGCGGTCAACGCCTCAACCGGTGATAATGAGACAACCGGTTTCGATACGCTTCTCAATTATGATTCAACTATATTGCAGTTCGTCTCCGCTAATTATGGCGCCATGTACAGCAACGGTCCGATCTTCGGGGGTAGCGGTACTTGGCTGGAAAGTACCGGCAAGATTGCTTTCTCTGGCGGGATTCAGCCGGGCTCGACTGATTATGTGACAGGTTCCGGAACGCTGGCGACCCTCACTTTCAGAGCTCTGAAAGTTGGCGTGACCGACGTGACTTTTGACTTCACTCTTGATAAAACCTCTGACACCAATGTGGCGCATCGCGATCCAGCCGTCGATGATCTTTTGGATACGGTCGCCAATGGTCGTTACACGATTATTGTTGGCGATACGACCACGCCGCCAACGACCGGTGGCGATGATGATTTGCCGGATTCCGGTTTGCCGATTTTACCATTCTTGTTCTCAACGCCAATGAGTGCCGGTCTGGCGCTATTGGTAAAAAAACGCTTTTTACAGTAAAATTAAGGCATTAGTAAATAATCTTTGATCAAAATGGCGATCAAGAAAAAAGACAATGCCCCAAGAAGCACACGTGTGGCTTGGTTTGTGCTGGGTTTGGCGCTCGTCTTGGCTTTCGTTCTCTTCAATAAACAGCTGACCGAATTTTTCGGTGGGGCTGGCGCTTCCGATACCCAAAGAGAGATTGAGGTGACCACCGTGGCTGACTTTCAGGAGGGAGAGTTCGACAATACCGAGGCCACGATTGACGATGCCAACGATGACGGGCACGTTCAGCTACAATTCGGAGCTGGCACAGGGCTTTAATTCTTTATTTGGCGATTTTGCTTTTTGTGTCGCCCTAAGATTTTTTCAAAAATCTGACGGGTGCAAACATAAAACAAAAATTCATGAACGGCATTATTCATTCAATCAAAAGTAGTTTTAACCCCAAAAGTCTGACCATCGCTTTGGTCGGTTTGGCCGTTTTGCTCTTGGCTTATGCCATTGGCCAATTCTCAATCAAGCCGGCCGGGGCCTTTGAAGTTCAGAATAGTTGGTCCACGCAACATTTACCGGTTGAGGATGAGGGGGGGTGGACTTTGACCGACATGAGCATCGTCGATGATCAAGTCGCCTGGGTGGCCGGTGTTTATATGGACGGTGTCACGGAAGCTCCTTCTCGGGAGGCTTCCGTCTTTCGGACCATTAACGGTGGCGAAACTTGGGAAGAGTATCCCTTCACGGCCGAAGGCATCAATCGTCGTGTGAAGATTTACGAGCCGCGTTTCTCCGGGATTGCGGCCATTGATGCCAATACGGCTTTTGTCGGCTCTCGGCGCATCGGCCAAGGTACGTCCACCGATGAGTTGGGTATTTGGAAAGTGGCTTTAAGCGGCGGGACCGGCTTTGAGGCCAGTTGGGTCAAAGAGACGGCTTACGGCGACAATGAACCGAGCAATTATCACTCTTGGGGCAAGATTGGTATTTCGCCAAGCGGCCAGTGGGGACTGGCGCTTGGTGATGATATTTATGCTCGTATTTATAAAAATACTCGTGACACGAGTGGCTGGGCTTTTGATATTGAGCCAGATCCAAGCAATACACCATATACCGATCTTACTTTTCGTGATGCCAACACAGCTTTTGTGATTGGTGAAGACGAAAACTTGCGTCCGACTATTTTGGGCGTTAATGATGAGGGCCGCGATTGGCATGAGGGTTACGCGCCGTTCTGGTTGAATTCCAGTATTGAAGCCATAGATTTTGCTGATAATAATCCTAATTATGGCTGGATTATTTACAGTTCTTCGACAACTCCGCCAAATGGC
>Ga0210057_1009086_pt1 | contig 11600 bp, 9 predicted proteins | sample CryGeyCG2114_010_2_FD_183968 | JGI IMG/M metagenome (GOLD analysis project Ga0210057, IMG submission 183968) | Groundwater microbial communities from aquifer - Crystal Geyser CG10_big_fil_rev_8/21/14_0.10 (SPAdes) (version 2) | ecosystem: Environmental > Aquatic > Deep subsurface > Groundwater ...
GAATCGCTGACGCGGCGCAACTATCCCCGCATTTGATATTTTTATGCTCACGTCTCTTAAAGAAGGCCTGCCCTATACGCTCCTTGAGGCGGGGTATGCGAACGTGTCCGTGATTGCAACGGAGGTTGGCGGTGTCCCTGAAATTATAACTGACATGGTATCGGGAGTCCTCATACCTCCCAAAGACAGTGATGCCGTCGCCGGTGCATTGAACCACCTCACGGAAGAGCCGGATACACGAGACGAAATGAGGCGCGCACTACGAGAGCACGTTCAAGAAAATTTTTCTTTGGAGACAATGGTGAAAAAAACGGAGGAAGTATACACGTCACTTGACATGTGATACCCTGGCGTGCAGATGACCAAAAGGAGGAACCGTGAGCCGAAACGTAATCATTGGGACATGGGAGAAGAGGCCACCGCCGGTGCGCGACGATAAGCCACGACACTCCAAGGTCGCGCCCGTCTCGATTGCCGACGCGCGGAAGAAGCCCCCCGCAATCGGTGAGCGCGGGATCCTGTCGTTCCCTGCGGAAAGCGGGGACTTCTGCGCCCTCATGATGCACGGCATGTGAGGAATCTCTTTCGCGGCACTCGCTCTCCCCCCGCTCTCTGCGGGGGGTTTTCTATTTTGGACCAACGAATTCCCTGGTCAGCGCTTGTCGTGGTGCGGGACGTCCGTAGCGGCGCATCCCCATCAGAATACCGAGGCCCACAAACTCCATGAGTAAGTGGCTCCCGCCATAACTCATAAACGGGATGGTTGTTCCGGTCACCGGCAAGATTCCAATGTTCATTCCCACATGAATCGTGAAGTGCGCGAGAAAGAGTGTTGCAAGACCATACGCATAGAGTGTCTCAAAGTTTGATGCGCCGCGCATACCCGCGCGAATGATTCGCCACATGAGAATTCCAAATAATACAAAAACAAGTATGATACCAACAAATCCCCATTCTTCGGCAAATGCGGCAAAAACAAAGTCGGTCTCGTATTCAGGGAGAAATCGGAGACGTGATTGGGTGCCAAAACCAAGCCCTTTTCCTATGAGTTCCCCCGAACCAACCGTCACCGTGGACTGGTATGCGTTGTATCCCGCACCATGAATATCGGTGAGCGGATTAATAAAAGTGCGAATACGCGCTTTTTGATAATCCGCAAATACGAAAAACCAAAGGCCACCAAAGGAAAGAAGTCCTATGAGAAACACCGCGAGGAGGTGTTTCTTGGAAATTCCCGAGACGAGCACCATGCCCAGCCACACGAGAAAGATAATTATGGCGCCACCAAAGTCCGGCTGAAGAAAAACGAGCCCGAAGAGAAGCAGTGTATATACTCCCGAGATGATAATGTGACGAATGTGTGCGATTTCAATGTGCCGACGAGAAAAGTATTTGGCAAGCACAATGATGAGCACCAGCTTTGCCGGGTCTGATGGTTGAATAAAGAATGCCCCCACATCAAAACGAGAGAGTGCGCCCTTTGTCACCGTCCCTGCAACAAACAAAAGAAGGAGCGACGCGATAATGCCAAGAAAAAGCGCCACCACCACTTTCGTATTTTTCAGAAAACGCCAGTCGACAAACGATGCGCCGAGAAATGCCGCGGTGCCAAACATAATCCACACCACTTGTCGTTCAAATAAACTGTTCTCACTGACAAATGAGTTAATGGTCACGAGTCCCGCCGCAAGAAGTGGCACCATTGAGAGTGTCAGAATGCCATCAATATGACGGAGCGCGCCGCGCATGCGCGCAAACCCGAAGAGAGAGTTTTTTCCTGGCATATTAACGCAACACCGGTACGAGATCGATTTTCACAATCGTTTCCGCAAACGGTGCCTGCCAGCTGAAAACGATATCTTTTTCGCCAGAACCCGGAAGAAAATCAATGACGGTTTGTGACGCGGCAACAGCATTCCCGTCTGCGGAAAAAAGAAGTGCCACAATGCGCACATCAGAAAGGGCGGCGAGCTCCGTATTGCGTACGCGCGCGCTTAAACGCTGTTCGGTATCGCCGGTGACAAGATTCTCTTGGCTGATGCGCAATGGTATATCTTGCGGTGTATCAGTCACCCATTCTGGAGATTTTGTGAAGGAAAATGCCGCACGGCGTGGAATTCGATTTCCCGTCACAAGTCCCGATTCAAATATTGGAATACGCTGACGGGCGAGAAGATTAACTTGTCCCTTGCGCTCATAGATAAGCACGTTATTTTCATCACGAAGTGAAAATTCATAGGGTACCGCCATCGCTGACGCTTTGCTGTTAGGATTTTCAATGAGTGCAACAACGCTGTATACCCCCGGCGCCTGTTCAAAAAAACGCGTCCACTGAATGACGGGGGCTGTTGCCGCAAAAGGACAAATTGCCTGACACTCGCCGCCACAGTCAACGCCCTCCTCCGTACCATTTTGAATTCCATCAGTGCACGTTGGCTTATCGCGAACCACAAAGAAAAGTACCCCGCCACCAACAATGCCAACCACGACAATGAGTGTACCGATGTATTGCGCGCGTTTTTGTGCCGCCCATGATGTCATTACCCTACATAGTAGCAGAAAAATTCCGAACACCAAAATACCGCCCGATTGAGCGGTATTTTGACTATAAAATCCGCTTAACCGGTTTTAGTCGGTATATTTTTGCGGCACAAAGGTTAAAGAATATGTTCTGGCGACTAGCTACTCTCCCCTTTACGAGTACCATCGCCTCAACTGAGCTTAACTTCCGAGTTCGGAATGAGATCGGGTGTGACCTCAGCGATAAATCACCAGAACATAACCTTCAACACATCATCTATCATGTGCACATACCATACAACGCAAACAAAAACAGCGCTTCCCACATTCTCAAACAAGAGACCTTCGACGAATTAGTACACCTCGGCTCAACACATTACTGTGCGTACACCTGGTGCCTATCAACGTGATCATCTCTCACGAGTCTCAAACGATTCCTAATCTTAAAGTTGGCTTCCCGCTTAGATGCTTTCAGCGGTTATCCATTCCCGACTTAGCTACGGAGCGGTGCTCTTGGCAGAACAGCTCCCAGACCAGAGGTCAGTTCATCCCGGTCCTCTCGTACTAGGGACGAATCTTCTCAAGAATCAACGCCTGCAGCAGATAGGAGACCAACCTGTCTCACGCATGATACCAGGCATTACTGCCTGCATTGGACTGTATCTTTATCCTATTAGGATGGTTGGCGTACAGTCTCTACGGGGTCAGAATCGTGTTTTTCGCTTTTTCGAGTAATTTAGATCTCGAAACCGCTCTATCATCTTCACTAGCCTTTTAAAATCATCGTCGGATTTTACATTCTGCTTCCATTTTAGAATCTCCAGAGTTAACAGCGCCTGTTCCTTCTTGAGAAGGAGAAAAGGGGCTATCATCTCCAAAAACTTTTTAATTTCAGCCTGTCGAACAATGGTGTACTCCACAATCCCATCTTTTCGAATTCGATGCGAACCGAAAGGAATTAGGGAACAAACTTGTTCGAATTTAGCTAAAAACTTGCTTGATTGGAAGAACGCAACATACGCAATGACTTGATACCGAAACCTATATGTTGTATTCGGCTTTAGTCGTACGTATATGCTTCCATCTCCATCAAGAAATCCAGCAAGATATGATTTTTGTGCTACTGAAAGATTTTTCACGATTTGACTTCCCTCGGTATTATCCTAACACACGTTGGTATAGGATTCCACCGATATAGCCAACTTCACGACATACATTTATGTATGCGCCGCCGTGATGTGATTGGTTCTATCATTTTTCATAGACGAAAAGCTCAATTTTTCTGTTATGTCTGGATTCAGACTGTAGAAGAGTCAATTTTTGACTTTTGCATTTTGATTTTTGACTTCTCTACGGTCTGAACCCAGCTCGCGTACCTTTTTAATTGGCGAACAGCCAAACCCTTGGGACCTTCTCCAGCCCCAGGATAAGGTGAGCCGACATCGAGGTGCCGAACACTGCCGTCGCTATGGACGCTTGGGCAGTACCAGCCTGTTATCCCCAGGGTAGCTTCTATCCGTTAATCTCTGGCCGCATCTAAAGCGGACCATCGGTTCACTATGTTCTGCTTTCGCACCTGCTCGACATGCCCGTCTCGCAGTCAAGCCCTCTTATGCCATTACACTATCGGCACGGTTTCCATTCGCGCCTAGAGGACCTTAATAAACCCCTCCGTTACTCTTTAGGAGGGTGTCGCCCCAACAAAACTACCCACCAGATACTGTTCTCGCCCGTTTTTGCCGTGCGAGTTAGAAAATACAAACGTACAGAGTGGTATTTCACTGACGACTCCAGAGTGCCCGAAAGCATTCCTTCAAAGTCTCCCACCTATGCTACGCAGTAAGCTCGTATTCCCAATATCAAGTTGTAGTAAAGCTCCTGGGGTCTTTTCGTCTAGCTGCAGGTAGAGGGCATCTTCACCCCCATTGCATTTTCACCGAGCGAGTCCCCGAGACAGTTTCCCAGTCGTTACACCATTCGTGCGCGTCTAAAATTACTAGACAAGGAATTGCGCTTTCCGTTTCCTTTTTACGGAGGACCATATCTTCACCCGATTACCTGCGTGGTACCGGGGCACGGCGTATGGTCTCTGAGGATTTCAGAAATCGTGATTGTTTCTTTCGGTTCATCCGTTCTATCTTTCGTGCAATAGAACGTACACCAGATGCGGAAAGATGTCGTCTATTGGACATCATACCCACAATATTTGCAAACACTTCAAAGTCTTTTTGCTTTGCTGTTCGCAATGAATGTTTTTCGAAGAACGGGATAATCGTCTTTTGTAGCTCTACGATAGAACGAACACAATATCTATACAGATGTTCATTATGATTATCGTATCGTTTGTTGACAAAGACCTTTCCACACTTGAAATACTTCGAGAATACTTCAAGCGCTGATTTGCTTTTTTCTCCCTGAGTTATTACAAACTCTGGGAAAACTTGCCAGCCAAGCTTTGTGGTTTTGTTGCGAAAGATGCTCACGCTGAAACACCCTTCGCCATCGGTAAAACCGACGATCCAATTCTCAATTTCTGATCTTTCCTGCTGATTGCTCATGGTATCTATGGAGTATTTATACCATAGATGCTCCAGAGTTTCCCAGCATATGGCCATGTTTTTAGGACCACCTGTGCATTACTACACAGAGAGGCAGCTTTTTACACGACACCCTTGGCTCGTACAATCGTCCCAGTCCTTTTGGTACCCTTATCACATAAGGAAAGAGTACCAAAACCTTAGGACGATTATAGTTATCGCCGACATTCACCGGGGCTTATACAGTCCAGCACCCTGGACGCTAGCGACTAGCAACTAGCAACTAGCGTCCAGAGTACCGCCCGTACTTGACCTTCCGGCATTGGTCAGGTGTCACCCTCTATACGTCCTCTTGCGAGTTTGCAGAGAGCTGTGTTTTTGATAAACAGTCGCCAGGAATACTTTAGCTGCGGCCCCACACATCACGCTACGCGCGATGTGAGTATGTGGGTTTAGTATGAGGGAACGGGTGTGTATCACCGCTCCTCATACTTTTTTCTCATACTCACATCACGTGCACTGTGATGTGCAGGGCAGGCCTTATACCGAAGGTACGGCCGCTTTTTTGCCGAGTTCCTTGGGGACATCTCACTCGTTCGCCTTGGTCTTCTCGACCCGACCACCTGTGTTGGTTTGGGGTACGGTTCCCACATCGTTAACCTTAGAGGGTTTTCTTGGAAGCGCGCTTTGCATACTTCTCAACAGCCGAAGCTGAAGATTCGCGCCATCACTTGGGGTAATGCCAGCCGGATTTTCCTAGCTGGCGCCCTTATGACAGCGACGCAAATCCGATAATGCGCTCTGCATACTGCGCTCCGTCACCTCATCGTACGATGCGGGAGTCACGGAATATTAACCGTGTGTCCATCGTCTCCACCTTTCGGTATCGACTTAGGCCCGACTAACCCTTCGCTGATTACCATCGCGAAGGAAACCTTGGTCTTTCGGCGGGCAGGGATTTAACCTGCCTTGCGGTTACTTGTGCCAACATTCTCTCTTGTCCGCGCTCCACCATGGATCACTCCTTTGGCTTCGGCGCACGAACAATGCTCTCCTACCACAACCGCGTTCCGCACGAAATTTCCAATTATTCTCATTTCTAATTTCCAATCAAATCACAATTTTCAATAACCAAAATTGGTGTCTTGAGTTTTGTTGTTTGTTTAGAAAATTAGCGTACTTAGAAATTAGACATTTCGTGCGGAGCACGATTATCCGTAGCTTCGGTACAATACTTAGCCCCGATTATTTGCGGCGCGAATTCTCTGAATGAGTGAGCTGTTACGCTTTCTTTGAAGGATGGCTGCTTCTAAGCCAACCTCCTCATTGTCTGAGAAATTTCACCGCCTTAAGTGCACTGAGTATTGATTTAGGGACCTTAGCTGACGATCTGGGCTGTTTCCCTTTCGACCAGTGGAGCTTAGCCCCCACGGTCTAACTGCTGCGTTTTTGACGTATGGTATTCGGAGTTTGATAGAGCTAACGAGATTTCTCCCTGTTTAGCTCTTCCAGTGCTCTACCCCCACACGGAACACGCAACGCTCGCCCTAAAGCGATTTCGGAGAGAACCAGCTATTACCAGGTTCGATTAGCTTTTCACTGCGACCCACAAGTCATCCGAATGTTTTGCACCACATATCGGTTCGGGCCTCCTGCCACCTTTCGGTGGCATTCACCCTGCTCATGGGTAGATCACCTGGCTTCGGGTCTCATATATACGACGACTAGTATAACTGGTGACTAGTCGCTGGCAACTGGCATAGCCAGCAACCAGAAACTAGAAACCAAAAACTAGTGTGCGCGCTATTAACACTTGGTTTCCCTACGGGTCCGTTCCATGACGAACTTACCCTGCCGCATATATGAACTCGTTGGCTCATTCTTCAATAGGCACGCGGTCACCGATTGCTCCGCATCGGAATTACCAATTTCTAATTTCTAATTTCCAAACAAACCACAATTTTCAATGACCAAAATTTGTGTTTTGGGTTTTGTTGTTTGTTTAGATATTAGGGCACTTAGGAATTAGACATTCCCGATGCGAAGCATCGACTCCCACTCCTTGTACGCATATGGTTTCAGATCTATTTCACTCCCCTCTCCGGGGTTCTTTTCACCTTTCCCTCACGGTACTGGTTCACTATCGGTCTGTAGAAATATTTAGCCTTACCGGTTAGTGCCGGCAGGTTCACTCAAGCTATTCGTGTCTTGAGCTACTCAGGTACGACAACCAAGAAGATATATTGTTTTCGCGTACGGGACCATTACCCTCTGGGGTTTCGCTTCCCAGCGAATTCCGCTAACGATATACTTTGTAACTTCTCCCTTGTTCAAGAACAGGCGTTGTCGCCCTACAACACCGCTGCGCAGTAGCAGAATTTCTAATTACTCTCATTTCTAATTTCCAAACAAACCACAACTTTCAATGACCAAAATTGGTGTTTTGGGTTTTGTTGTTTGTTTTGGTATTAGGTTAATCGGGAATTAGTCATTCCGATACTACGCATCGGTTTGGGCTTCTCCGTTTTCGCTCGCCGCTACTTACGGAATACTGATTAGTTTCTTTTCCTCCAGGTACTGAGATGTTTCACTTCCCTGGGTGCGCTCCACCACATCACGCTACATACGATGTAAATACGAAATTTTAAATACGAAATTCGAAACAATATCAAAGTCATAATGTACAAAATTTAAAACATCATGTTTTAGATTTTGAATTTTAGCTTTTTGAATTTGTTTCGTGTTTCGATATTCGTGCTTCGAATTTTAATCACATGCACTGTGATGCGGTGGTCCAACAGGTTTACTGTTGGGGGTTCCCCCATTCGGAAATCTTCGGATTAACGGTTGCTAGTCACCTCCCCGAAGCGTATCGCCGACATGCCGCGTCCTTCATCGCTTTCTACAACCTAGGCATCCACCATATGCGCTTACCAGATCTCTTGTTGGAGAATCTGGAAACCGCTGTGTCATGCTTTTTTGAAAAGTCGGCAGACCCCTGCCTCTTCTCTAAAGCACGACGATTTGTTTGGCAAACTGCACCCGTGCGCCTGCACAAGCACTGTTTGCCTACCTGCGTTGTATGGTATTGTCAAAGTTCTCTCATGCATCCATTACCTCCGTGCGTCCCGTGTGGTAGCCCCGACCAAAGCCGGAGATACCACACGAGAAACAAAAATCGCCCGTTCGGGCGAAGCGGCGCACACCGTTTCCGGCAAGGGTTTTACCCGCTTCGCTTAGTTATGAAATTACGGATAATCTGCATGTGCTCCACAGTATATACCCCTTATTTTCGGTGTCAAGCAAAAGGAAAAGGAGGGTCCCTGTGGACCCTCCTCGGGTGAGCCGTAGCTCGTGCGTGCCTCGAGCGAGGCGGCGGTCTGATGTAGCCAGCGGGGTCAGACGCCGACGCGCTCGACGGCCGTCGCCTGCGAGTCCTCGACGCGGGACGCGACGGCGAAGCGACCTCCGATGGCCTGGCGAGGAGTCGGCTTGGCCTGCGCGGCGGTGCTGTCGAACGTCAACTCGAGACGGTGTCGCACTTTGGAACCCCCTTTTCTGCGACTTGGTGTACATGAGGTTAGCGGGCACCATGCCCACTCACCCCTTCCCACTACCCACTATACAAAACTCTCGCTCGTCTGCAAGTCCCTGTGGACAACTACTCCATCACCCCTTCTACACACCCCACGAAAGCGCGCGTGGCGGGACCAAAATAGCCGGTGCCCTGCGGAAGACCAAGAGGTACAAGAATCTCTGATGCGTACGCGTTTTGGTATTGAGTCAGTGCACTTTTTGTACGCGCACCAAAATATGTCGTCTCATTACCGAAAGAGCCGGCACCACTTTCGGCAAGGGCAAAACCATTTCGATTAAGAAAACGCTGAAGGTAGAGAACATCATTTCCCTCTTCCCCGACAAAAAGGTCACGCTCCCATTGGTAACATGTTTCCGGTTCTGTCGACAGTGGCATGTGCATGGTTGTCGTTGCTTGCGAATTTTTATTGCGCAGATACGCTGGGAGAAATGCATCAAGTGAAAGAATGCTATTGCCATAAATAATTCCGCCAGCTGAAGCGCCCAGGGGGGTTGAATCGCCACTTTCACTTTCTTCCGCTTCAGCGGGGAGTTCTATGGTCACAACAAATATGTCATAGATGTCATTTGTATCGTCATCGACAAGATTAATGGCGTTTGATTCAAAAGCAATCACTGACCCGTCACTCGATATGGTTGACTCGTCGGAATAATCACCCTCTCCTCCATCTTGAGAGCCCTCCGTGATGTAGCGAAGTGTGCCGAGGTTGCGGTCGTAGTGATAGATTCCGGTACCGGTATCTGTCTCACGCGTAAAGGCAACATACCGACCATTACTTGATACTACTGGTTTAGATGAAGCATAATCATCACTACTAATGCGTTCAATGGTTCCGTCCGAAACGGTATACACAAACACGTCTTGTATTCCATTTGTATCCCCACTGACAAGATTGGTTGCCCCAGAATCAAACACAATATATGCACCGTCCGCAGAGATGTGTGGGCTTGAAGACTCGCCGTCCCCTCCGTCGCTATCAGCTCCGGAAACAAGTACTACGGTATCGAGTGTCCGGTCGTAGAGAAAAATATTTACACCCTCTTCTATTGTGTCATCAGTGAGATTGGTTGATTCGGATGCAAATGCAACGTATCTGCCGTCGGTGGAAATGGAAGGAGCGGATGATCCTGAATTCCCTTCGACTCCCGCATCACTAATACTGACTCGCTCAATCGTTTGGCCGGCCACGTCATACACAAATATGTCGCGAACATCATTCGTGTCGCCGGCAATCAAGTCCGTTGCCACAGAGTCAAACGTGATGTACGCGCCGTCACTTGAAATATATGGATTCGCGGATGCACCATCACCTCCAGAGCCTCCGCCGACCGAAACAAGAGTCATTGTGTCCAAGCTGGTGTCGTAGAGAAAAACGTCACCGTTACCATCAGCACTACCCTCAATGAGATTTGTAGCACTTGACGCAAATGTGACATACCTCGCATCAGAAGAGACCGAGGGTGCTGATGAGTTACTATCTCCGGCCCTCCCATCTGCGCCCGATATAAGAATCACCGTGTCGAGCGTCCGGTCATAGAGAAAGACATTGGTAATTTCTTCGCCATATTCATCATCTGTAAGATTCGTGTCACTTGAGACAAATGCAACGTACCTGCCATCTGAAGAAATCGCTGAGGAAGAAGAATCGATCTCCGTTTCGCCTCCGGCACTACTGACGCTGACACGCTCAAATTCAAATACAAGTTGTGCCGCGGTAGTAAAGCTCCACGTTGTTGAATCCGCAATCCCCGTAAAAGCATTTCCCGTACTATCTTCAAACGCTCCGGAATCAACGAGCAAATAATACTCTGTCTCGTAATCCAACGTGGCTGTTTGTGTCATCGATGCAGTGCTTCCTGAAACGCTTACCTCGCCGCTATCTGTGACATCAAAGGTCTCCACGACACTATCATCACTTGTCTTTCTCAGAGTAACAGAGCCGCTTCCGGCGACGATATTTTGATCAAGGAAGAGATAGAATGTATTGCCGCTAATAGCAATGTTGGTCAAATTATCAGCCGGGGTAAGAGAACTTAGTGCCGGCACCATATCCGAGGTAAAATTCCATAGCGTGGAGTCAGATATGCCAGCAAAAGGTACCCCCCCCGAGGTCTTCAACGGCTCCCAAGTCAATCAGAAAATAGTACTCCGTCCCGAGGGTAAGCGTCGTTGTCGGGTCAATAACAATAGTATCGGTCCCTGACAATGTCACCTGGTTACCGGCAATGTCAATCGTCTCTATAGTACTGTCATCGCTCGTTTTTTTGAGGGTGATATTGCCGGTTGACGTGGCAATATCCTGATCAAACGTCACTGAAAATGTTGCATTAATGCCAACCTCTGTTGTATTATCCGCCGGACTCAATGACGAAAAATAGGGGGCATCCGGATAAATATATACCTTACCTGCCCCCGATTGTGTAACGATGAAATTCGAGCCATCGCTGTCTGAGACGACTTTTGCCCAGGCCGCGTTAACATCGCCCGCCGGCTGTGTTTCTGTCCAATCAACTCCGGAATTTGAAGAGACGTAGACACGACCACTTCCCACCGCGGCGATGAGATTGGAGCCATCACTATCGGAATCGACAGAGACCCAGTTTAAGTTGCTGTCTCCCCCCGGCTGTCGCTCGGTCCAGTTTGCACCACCGTCACTTGAGGTGTAGAGGCGACTGTTTGCGGCAGAAACAATAAGGTTTGAGCCATCTGAGTCAGAAGCCGTTCCATACCACTGGAAGTCTGAAGCTCCTCCCGGCTGTCGCTCGGTCCAGTTTGCACCACCGTCACTTGAGGTATAGAGACGACCGCCCAGAGCCCCTGCAATGAGATTTGAGCCATCACTATCAGAATCGACAGAGGCCCACCAAATGTCAGTATCCCCTCCCGGCTGTCGCTCGGTCCAGTTTGCACCACCGTCACTTGAGGTATAGAGGCGGGTCTGACTT
>Ga0210057_1009088_pt1 | contig 11598 bp, 9 predicted proteins | sample CryGeyCG2114_010_2_FD_183968 | JGI IMG/M metagenome (GOLD analysis project Ga0210057, IMG submission 183968) | Groundwater microbial communities from aquifer - Crystal Geyser CG10_big_fil_rev_8/21/14_0.10 (SPAdes) (version 2) | ecosystem: Environmental > Aquatic > Deep subsurface > Groundwater ...
AATTGTACGTTTGTGAGTCTTATTCATAGACGTATAAGTTATTACTAAAGCCGTCCTGCCGGACGGCTTTATTATACGGCCTTGGCTTCAAACGTACACTCCGGCTAAAGCCGGAGGTTTTTACCTCCAATAAAAAAGAGCTATCAATACAGCTCTTTTTTTATTTTACTAAATTGAATTTACTTCTACCACTTCGTTACCAGAATTTCTGCCAGCTTATCCGCATTGACATCAGATATGGTTAAATCATAAAAGAAACGATCAGTGGTAAAGCCTAGCCAATATTCTTGGAGTAGCTTCCCTTTTAGATTAAAGATCTTGAGGTGGGGCGCACCGTAAACTGGTAGAGTAGCAATCTCCAATTGCTTATCACCATTAATATCTCCCAACGACACTTTCACACCACTTTTAAGATTATCCGGGTAAGCCTTGAAAATACCGACTAATTTATTCTTAGCATTATAGATTTTGATATTAGCCTTAGTGCTCGTCGGACTACCTTCGATTCTGGTGCCATTTATAATCACTTGACGACTTTTGATCTGGGAGACTTGATTGTTCTTTTCTGGCTTAGTCAGTTCCCCATTTTTATAAACATCGCTCCCCCATTGATAGTTGTTATAGATTTGTTCGCCCGAAGCATTGTAAATCTGATAGCGATAATAATTCTTGAGATAAATATTTTGTTGGGGTAGAACTTTTTGCAAAATCAAAGCATCGCGCGGACCAATAGTCACTTGCGTCACTTCGCCACCACTGTTAACAATTACATCTTGAGCGCCATACAGTTTGCGGTAGCCGGACTCAATGGTGAAGCTTTGTTCAGAGGCAGAATTATTGAGCAACACCATGCCACCGACAAAATCCCGCCGCCAAATATTGTTAAAATTCTGGGAAAAATTCAACTGGCGGGCTATTCCCAACGCACGACCCAAGGCCACTTCATATTCATCATACCACCAGGTCTGACCGTGATCATAAATACTGTTATCAAAAGAAAAATAAACATCATTAAACAGCAAGGAGCTAACTAACCCATAGCGCATCTTGGAATAATTATCTTTGGGGGTGTTAGTAGAATTGAAAATATAAATATTGGGCTGGACGATAAGTTTTTTGATTTCTTGATAATTATTCACATTGCCCTGCCAGGTACCATCTTGTTCGTAAACACTAGGAAAATCCTCAAACATTCGACCATTCAAAAATGGTTGATAATCTCCAAAAGAAGAACTATTGGCCAGCAAAATATAATCATAGCCGACGCGATTTCTGGTATTCCTTAACATCTTAGTCACCCCTTTTTGCCAAGCTTGATTTAATTCCAGAGCTGACTCGGCACTGCCATCATTATTGATATCCACGTTGCCACCATTAAGCCAGCTGACACTATCCCAGAGATTATCGTAGAAAATACCATCCCAGAGACCAGTTGCCAAAATTTCCTCGTCGATAAAGCGCGGTAAATAGTCATTGAAGCGTTCACCCTGATCAAGCGGTGCTCCATCGGTGACATTAATCATCCAAGTCTTATTCCAAAAACTAATCTTGAAAGTACTAGCATCACGCAAATACCAAGACTCCGGCAAGCGTGCAAACATTTTCTGTCTAAGGGTTACTTCCGGATGAATAGCGGTATCATGTCTAATCTCTTGTGAGCTAACATAGGCCAAAATGGTAATATCGGGATTGAACTGACGCATTCTTTTGATCAGCTCTGGATTATTGACCTGGTTTTCCATATCCAAGATCAAAAGATCATAACGGGCTAAACGTTCCGCCTCGGGGGCAGTCAAATTCCAACGCAAAAAAGCATTAGCTGTTTTAGGATTGTGAGCGCTAATGCTATCGCTATAAGCTTGAGTTGTAAAAGGCAGAAGCAAAAAAAGGGCTGCCCAAAGGATTATTTTCTTCATGATTTTTTAATAAGACTATGGTAGATATCCAATAACTTTTTATAATGTTTTTCTAGAGTTAAGTCAAGCACTTCTCGTTTGGCAGCCACACCAATACTTTCCAAATCACAACTATCAAGGGCCATAATTTTATTTGCCAAGTCATCAGCATTACCATTTTCAAATAAAAAACCACTAGTGCCGTTTTCAATCAATTCTGGTAGTCCTCCGGTGCGGGAGGCAATAACTACTTTACCCAAAGCCAAAGATTCCAGCAGTACGAAGGGCATGTTTTCCGCCCAAACCGAAGGGATAATTACTGCTTTAGATCCTAGAATAATCTGCTCTAATTCCGTCCCAAATTTAGCATCCAAAAATTCTACCTGATCTTGAATACCCAGAGCCTTAACACTCAATTCCAGTTTTTCGGCTTCCGGACCAGAACCAACGATTTTCAGAGATGGGGCTGAGGGAGTAATTTTTAGGGCCTCGAGCAAGACATTAATTCCCTTTTCCGGCGACAAGCGACCATAATACAATAAATATTCTCCCACCGGAACATTTTTTTCCTCTTTGGTTCCGGGCCGGTCAATAAAGTTGTACAGTACTTTTACCTTAGCCTCAGGAATACCAAAACTAACCACCGTTTCTTTCATAAAATTACTCGGAGCCAGATATAGATTCACCGCTCTTTCGTAGATTTTCCAAAGACGATGATGGATGAACATCTCGAGAGCCACCAAGACGCTCTTAACCCGAGAGCCATGGAAACAGCAATGTTTAACAGCCTGACAATAGCGGTGACGACGGCAACGATAACAAATTTGACCACCCACAAAAAGCTGATAGTTGGGACAAACTAATTTATAGTCATGTAGATGCATCACGACCGGAATTTGGTTTTTTTTAGCTACCGATAGAATGGAAGGTGACAATTGATGATAGATATTGTGGATATGAATAATGTCGGGACGAAAATCACGCACCAAGCGCTTAAACTTCATTTTAGATTCCAGGCTATAGATAATCCGGCCTGGAGCCAAGAGCCTGTCGCGTAATTTGGATTCATTAAAGCTAATCCGGGAAACAAAATACTTCTCCCAAGGACTAGGTAAGTTTTTAGGATGACGCATCGAAAAAACTGCCACCTCATGACCATCATGGCGGAGCTTCTCGCTCATATCTAAAAAATATTTTTCGGCACCTCCCCGCAGATAGTGGAATTTATTGACTTGCAGAATTCTCATAAATTATTTTTTAGCTAATAGTTTTAAATAAAGTGCCTGATATTCACTAGCGATGATTTTAATATCAAACCGAGACTTAATATCCGACTGTAATTTCTTCCCCAGCTCGGTCGTCTCCGGTTGATCAATCTGATTTAGAACTTTAGTTAATTTAGTCACTAAATCTGCCTGGTCGTTAGAATTAAACAGAATGCCGGTCTCACCCTCTTTGATTACTTCACAAATTCCATCCACGCGAGAGGCCACCACTGGCAAACCAGCCAGCCCCGCCTCCAGAAGCACAATACCTAAACCCTCCCAGAGTGATGGCAAAATAAAAACGTCTAAATCAGAAAAAAAGCTTTTGACATCTCTTTGGAGCCCCAAGAGATGAACTCGATTGGTTAATCCCAGATCCTTAATTTTATGTTCTAACTCTGGCCGCAGTTCCCCTTCACCCGCTAAACGGAATTCCCAGTTAAGGTCTTTTAATTGGGCTAGAGCTTCAAATAAAAGAGCGTAGTTTTTTTGACTAGTTAAACGACCCATCGATCCTAAGATTATCTTCTGACCCCGCTTTCTTCTAGTTTCAACCCAAAAACGATCAACCTCCAGACCATTATAAATCAATTCCACCTTATCACCAGGCACACCATAGCGGGAAATGATATCACTTTTGACGGCACTAGAAATAGCCACAATCTTATCCGCAAACTTAGCTGTCCATGCCTTAATAGCCCTGATCAAACCGGGCTCCCCCACCTGAACATTCTGCTCCGTAGAAACGATTACCGGCACTCTTAACCAATGAGCTACCAGACGACCATAAATGTCACCCCCCAATTGAGTGTGAACGATATCGGGACTTACTCTTTTGACAGCAATATATAGTTTAAAAAAATTAATCAGATCAAATTTAAAACGCTCCTTAAGCACCACCAACTCTATCCCTAAACGGCGAGCCTCAGCCTCAAAAAAACCACCATGACCGAATAATATGAGGGTTGGGGTAAAACGACTCAAATCTAGATTACCTATCAAATCTAAAATAAAACGCTCGGCGCCACCGGCATCAAGCGACGGAATAATATAAGCAATTTTTAGTGGTTTGGTTTGATTCACAAAGTTAAGCCTTAATAATAGTTTTTATCTTAGCAATTAAATCACTAATCTTCCAATCGCTCTTCACTAAATAATCTGTCACCTTATACTTATCACTGACATCCCCAGTTAAATAGGACAAATTAGTCAAAATTAAAACCTTGATCTTCTTGCCCGCTGGCTCGGCGCGCAATTTTTCCATCATCGTCATGCCATCCATGACGGGCATCACAATATCTAAAAGGATTAGGTCAGGGATTTCTTTGAGAGCCAAAGTCAAACCTTTCTTGCCGTTATCTGCCAGAAAGGCCCGAAAACCTTCTCGCTCTAACTTCATTTTCAGGGCTTTGGCGATAGAAATCTCATCTTCAACGATTAAAATCTTTTTAGGAGATTTAGTCATAAATTTAATAATTATTTAACAATAGTTTTTATTTTTTCAACTAAATCATCTAATCGCCATTGACTCTTAAGTAAATAATCCACTACGCCATATTGCAAAATATCAGAAATATCATTAGGACGAGTGGAGTTAGTCAGTATCAAAATATCCATGGTCTTGCCCACCACATCGGCCCGCAATTTTTTCATCATAGTAATCCCGTCCATAATCGGCATAGCAATGTCGAGCAGAATTAAATCAGGAACTTCTTTGAGAACTAAGTCCAAGCCTTCTTGGCCATTGGTTCCCAGGAAGACTAGATAGCCCTCCCTTTCCAACTTGATCTTCAAAGCACTAGCAATGGAAACTTCATCCTCCACGATTAAGATTTTTTTACCAGTCATAAATTTACTAATTATTGTATTTTCGTTTGTACTTCTGTTGCAGTAAATTCATCGCTGCAAGCGCCACCGCAATCGGCACCCATAATTTACCTTTGTAATAGGAAGTATTAAAAAATTGATAAATAAAGCCACCGAGAGCCGCGACTGCCAGAGGCAGTAATAATTGCGCCTCATGTTTGTAGATCCTGAGCCCTCGATATAAATTCCAGAAAATCAGCCCGGCAAAAATAGCAAAAGTAATCGTTCCCAAAACACCTAATTCCGCAATTAACTTCTGACCAATACCATGAGAATCAAGTGGGTCGCCATACTTCGCCCGAAAGCGAATATTATTATCCACCAGAGTCACGAAAGTTCCCGGACCATAACCCAAGAGCGGTCGATTCACAAAAGCCCGCCAAGCGATTTGGGTCAGAAGAACTCGATTCTCGGTTGAACTCACATTCTCCGACTGCAAACGATCCATGCGAATGATAAACGGAACCAGAATCATAACCGAAACAACCAGAGCAAAAATAATATTTTTGGAATTCCATTTCTTCCGTTTTAGATAAACCGTGTCTAATAATAAATAAAGACCGGAGCCGAGTCCCAGCACAATCCAGGCAGTCCGAGAAAAAGTCCCAAAAGTCACCGCCATAAAAAACAGAAATAAAATATTGATCAGTCGATTAACCCGCAAAGATTTGGACCAATGCTTGAGGGACAAAACCATAAAACCAATACCCACCAAAAATTCCGCAATTAGATTATGGTTATTTCCAATCGGATAAATACCAAACAAAGCTGTTGGTTGGACTCGGAAAAAGTCATTATACCAATCTTGATAAGACAGCGATACCAAACCCATCACTGCTACCCCCAAACCAGAGATAGTCAGGGCGATAATAGTATTGCGCAATACGCGACCGTCTTTGATAATATTGTAAGGCACAGCCAAATAAACTACATAAAAGAAAAGGATCCAACGGACTGCATACCAAGAAGAAGAAATAATATAACGACTGGACAAACTGGACAGAACCACGGCTATCATAAATAATAAAAACGGTTGCCACAAAGGTAATTTGACCTTCCGCCAACTATTCTGGTCGCGCAAAAGTTCGTAAGAAAAACGGATAATAAAAGCGGCTAATAATAAAACGGCGATGATTTCTACAAAAGAAGCACTAAAAGAACCCCAATCAAAATTCCAATTAATGAGTGGCAGAGCTAGAGCTAAAATATAAAGGCCCCAGTCTAATCTCAAAGAGAACAATAAGAGCGCTAGCAAGACCCCCGTCCCAATTAGAATGTAGGTTAAATAAGTTCCGGCTAAAAACAGTACTAACAAAAATAATAGAGCCGAGAATGTCAACCACCAGTATTTTACTTTCATAAATCTAAATTAAAAACTAACATTAATAAACCGATCCGCCTCAAAGGCTTCAGCGGCGCTAAAAAAACCTCCGGTAGACTGATTGACGGAAACAAAATTATCGGAATAATTTTTGATATTATTACTAAAACGCAAAGACGTGTTTAAGCTCCCAATATTATTACCCGGCTGCTTCTGTAAATATAAAGAGTAAGTGCCAGAGTCAATCGCTGTCGTAATGGCCTGAGGCAAACGATATTCAAAGCTCAAAGTGTCAGACTTCCCTGGTTCAATCGAAACAAAACCACCGAAATAAGTTTTAGCAGCTTCCGGACGGCCAAAATCTTCTTCTCCCTTGGTAACTAAGCCGTCGCTAATTCCTTCCGCCTTGATGAGTTCACTACCCAGTGGCACATAGACCCGGACATAACTGCGATAACGCGTTGTCTTCCAATCAAAGCCCCCAGTATGTTTGTAGGTCATCACAACTTTAGCTACGGCGCCCCCATCTTTTTGTTCGATGCTATATGATAAATTCTTTTCCATAACGCGATCAGTTTTGAAAGCAGCCAAGTTAGCATCAATGAGCATTAAATAGTCGCCAGTCACTGATTTGATTTCCCCGCCCCAATTTAAACTACGAGCGGTAATTTGAGCTTGTGGATCGTTGAAATAAAATAGAATATTCTTTTTTTCAATATTAATATTCAAAGCCCCCATCAAATCCAAATAGCGATCGGTTGGGAGTGCAAACAGTCGGGTCTTCAATTCTTTCAAAATATCACCGATCACTTTTTTTCGATCCCATTCGGAGACACCTTTGTCGCGATAAGCCATTTCCACTTCATATTGCAAGAGGTTGGTAAAATTATCTTTATTGTATTCTCGACCACCGACGGTAATTGGTCCGACGATATAGAGCAAGCCAGTAACTAGCCGCGGGGTAATTGCTACCACGCCGTCAAACTTGGGCGTATTTTTGATAGCCGGATCAGAATTATATTTAGCTTCAGCGTCATAGAACCATTGAATCTTTTGGGCGCTGGTGGGCCAATCAGGCGACCAATTACTATCACGCAGAAACCAACGATCAGTGCTTAAGTATTTAGCAATAGGGACTGGGGACGCTACTTTGAAATTAGGATCTAAACTGGCGGGCATATCTAAGTGATAAGCATCACTCGTGCGGAAATTAACTAAATCACCTAACTTGGTTTGCATTACCCCTAGGGTTCCTAAAAAACCACCAGTCGGTCGCAGTTCATCGCTGTTTTGTAGCAACACTAAATAATTAGACGAGTTAGGATAACCAGCTAAAACTGGTAAGAGTTGCGAGAGCGTAATCGTTTTAGACATGAGCTCGGCGCCAGTCTGCAGTTCATCCTTGGCTAAAGTCATTTGCTTCTGGAGGGGTCCAAAAAAACCACTGTTATCCACTTTTTTTAAATCCATCAGGGTTAAATCTAAATTAGCCTTGATACCATTTAAGTCTGGAACTGATTCATAAATTAATTTCAAAACTGCCGTCTTGTCCTCCACCTTCAAATCAGAAAAGCTGACTCCCGGCTTGTCTTGTAAAACGGCATTCACCTTCTCCCCGATTATCGCTCCAGCCGACAATGACTTAGCCAGCACCTGAGCGGTCTTGATCATATATTCCAGATCATTCACTTGAGTTAGCAGAGAGTTAGAGCGCTTAACCCAAAAATTACCTTCAATAGCTTCCAGACGACCAAAAGCTAAAGCCAAACTATCAGCCGCGTCACCAGAATAAACTGCCGCCTCAGCGAAATTATTAGCCTGCAATAATTCGAGTGATTTTTGTAAATTAGCTTTAGCTGAAGTACTAATAGAATAAACCTTGACCAAATTCATGGCGGAGGAAAAGTTCAAAACTACAAACAACAACAAAGCGGCGGAAATAGTTAGAATTAAATAGCGCAAATAACGATTCATATAGATTATTTGATTAAATTAGAATCGGTTTTCTCAGTGAAAACCAAATCCCACTCATTAATTAAAACTACCTTCTTAGAGTCTAAAATTTTATTCAAAAAAACATCCACAATTTCCTGCCGGAACTTGAATTCATTCTCATCCATGACGGTATAGTTAATTTCCTTGCCCAACTCTAACTCCAATTTTTTGATGAGCTCCAGGAGCTTCACCTTAGGGACATTGGCCACCAACAACATGTCAGTCGGAAAGTTATTCTGGGCTACGAAGACTCCAGTTAGGATCAATAGTTTAGGTGTACAAATTTCTTGCAGTTCGTTTAAGAAGTTCTGCCCCACTAAAGTCTGGGCTTTTAGGATTAAGGCCTTGATTTCGGGAAAGAGGATAAATTCTTTATTCACCTCATAGTATTTCTTGTCCGAACTAGGGACTTTTACCACCGGCTCATTAGACTTTAAATCAGAAAGTGTGCTATTATGATAGTTGATGGAAAGCAAAAAGCCGCAGGATTCCAAATGCTTCAATTCTCTTCGAACTGAATTAACCTGCAGGCTTAAATCTCGCGCTAATTGACGCAAATAATATTTTTCTTCGGCATTTAACAAAAATTGCCTTAGAATTTTGACTCGGGTTTTAGAACCAAAAAAACCTTCTATCATAGTTTTATATATTTCCCTATTTTAAACTTTTATAGTATAATATTATATCATATTAGCCAAAAATACAAGCAGACAGACTATGTACACAAAAATTGCCCCCATTACCATTAACACCGAAAAGAAAGCTAATGGAGCGGCCAAAATTTTTATCGCCGAACCGGACCCAGCCCGAGAACAACTGGCCGGTAAATTATTTATCCTCATCGAAGTTGAGGCCAAAAAAAGTGATGCTAACAAAATCATTGATTTTGTTGTTTCCGATATCAATACTAATTACTACCAAAACGAGAAGTTGATGCTTCGAGAGAAAATTGAGGCCTTAAAGATTGAGAATATCTTTGAAACCGTGCTGGTCAAGACCAACAAGAACCTGATTGACTTTCTTTCTAAAGAAAAGATAGCCCTTTCCCCCAAAAGCATTAATGCCACTATTGGTATTATCTTCGATAATGAACTTCATTTCTCCAATATCGGCACTAACCAGGCCCTCCTGCTCTACAAAGAAGATACTGACAGCAAATATAAAATGATTAACGTCGAAAGAAACGACGACACCAAAAATTTGGGAGGCGACAACATTAATTTCAAAAAACTCTTCTCTTCTATCATCTCCGGTGAGATGCCCACCAAGTCCTATTTCATATTTGCCAACGAATCACTCTCGGAATATCTTTTTAATCAAGAACTGATTGAAATTATCACCAAGCTAGCCCCACTGGGAGCAGCCGAACAAATCAAAAATACCCTCTTTAAAATTAACTCCTTCATTCCCTTCCTGGGCATTATCATCAAGAATAATCTCCACCACGAAGAACCAGAGAGCATTGAAGATTACCGTCAGGTGGAAGCTGCCCGAAGCAATGCCAATCACCGCTATGAAGCCCCAACATCAAATCTCACTACTACAGCCGAAAAAACTGAACAAATTCTCTCTCCAGTCAGTGTGGTTAACACCAAAAAGGTAGGTGGTTTTTGTTGGCGCGTGATAAAGAAAATTAATCCCTTCCGATTACGGGGCAAACTCTGGCGCCTAATCTTCAAACCAAAAGACAAGACAGCCAATATCCAAACTGTGGCTCTCAACAAAGATACGCTGGCACTGGAAACACCTAAACGACCTTCTAAAACTAAAAAAATTCTACTGATCATCTTGACCATTACCCTCTTAGCCTTTTTAACCAACTTGATCTACCAAAAAACCAAGACCAAAAAAACCGAGCAAGCCCAAATCAGCAAGAGCTATGAGGACGTTATCAAACAAAAAGAAAACCAATTTGAATCATACTGGCTCTATAGCGACGAAAAGTCAGCTAAGGGCGTTTTAGAGGAATTAAAGACTTATCTAGATTCCATTCCGGAAGACAAGGAGGGCCAAATTAATGGCTATAGTGAACTACTAGCTAAATACAACGAGCAAGTGGCTCGTTCCCAACATATCACTCAGATTGAACAATTGAAGACTATCGCTGACTTCTCCATTATTGGCGGTGATTTAAGTATCGAAAATATTACTATGATCGGTGACAAGATCTACGCTTCCGATAGTAGCAAGAAAGCTATTTACCGCCTCAATACTAAGGACAATGTCAGCGCGGTGATTAGCTCCGATCAGATTAAGTCCTATCTCAGATGTCCCACCATTAGCAAGAATGGCTCAATTTATTATCTCGACGAAAATCAGGTAGTAGTCCTCAACCCTCAAGATGAAAAATTAACCATCAATAAGTTAGCCACCACTTCCAGCCAGAATCTAATCGGACTCTATAATTACACTGACAAGCTCTATACTCTAGACAAGGCCAAGAACCAACTATATCGTTATGTTCTCACCAACAATGAATACCCTACAGCCGAACCTCGACTTAAGAGCAAATTAGATGCTTCTGATATTAACTCCTTCACCATTGATGATGCCGGTAATGCCTATTTCCTGAAGTCCTCTGGCGTCGTGCAAAAGTTCTATGGAACCGAACAAAAATTTACCTTAGACACAGTCGACCCAACCCTTTCCAACCCGACCATCATCAAGGTCTTGTCTGATATCTATATTCTAGATCCAGCCAATAAACGTCTGGCTATCTTCGACAAGGATGGTAAGGCCAAGAAGCAATACAAGTCAGAGCAATTCACTGACCTCAAGGATTTCGTGGTTAATGAAAAGACCAAACGGGCCTATATGTTAACCGACAATCTGATACTGGAATTACCCCTTTAAGAGAAAACTAAAATTTGAGCATAATAAAAGGGAGGCTATTAGCTTCTCTTTTTAGAAATTTAATTTTGGGATGGCCGGGGCAGATATCTGGATAATATCTTCATTGAGAGGCTATGGCGTACGATGAAACAGGAAGATATTTATATTAAGCACGATGGATCAGTCCTGGAGGTTAAGATCGGGCTAACTAAGTTCTCCAATGACTATAATGATTACCGTCCTCAGCAATCGCTTAATGACTTAACTCCGACAGAAGTATATTTTGGATAAAACAAAAAAACTGCCTTCTTTTAATAGTTTACAAATTTAAATATTAATCTAAATACCGCCCCGAAAATCAACTTTTTAATGGCTCCAAAACTGTCTTGATAAAGGGGACCACCTTAATATTAATTTTAAAGAG
>Ga0210057_1009089_pt1 | contig 11598 bp, 11 predicted proteins | sample CryGeyCG2114_010_2_FD_183968 | JGI IMG/M metagenome (GOLD analysis project Ga0210057, IMG submission 183968) | Groundwater microbial communities from aquifer - Crystal Geyser CG10_big_fil_rev_8/21/14_0.10 (SPAdes) (version 2) | ecosystem: Environmental > Aquatic > Deep subsurface > Groundwater ...
TTAAAGGGGTCAGGTACCTTTGATTTTGAATTATTTTGAGATATGATACAACAATGCTACGAATACCTCGCGTTGATGTCGGCGGAGAAATTTATCATTTTGATATACTTAATTTCAATGAAAACCTTAAAGTTTATACCTAATCTGGTTGAATTGGTTATTTCTGGAGAAAAGACTTCTACTTGGAGGTTATTTGATGACAAAAACCTACAGAAAAACGATGAACTCATTTTAATCAATAAATCAACTGGTGAAAAGTTTGCAAAAGCTGTAATAACTGGAGTTGAGGAAAAGAAGTTGAAAGATTTAGAAGAAAGTGATTTTGATGGACACGAAAAGTTTGAAAGTGAAGAAAAAATGTATGAAGCATACAGGTCTTATTATGGTGATAAAGTAAGTCCAAATACAATTATTAAAATGGTAGATTTTAAACTTGTCTAAACATATTATGAAAAAAGACGCATTGTTTTGTGTAGGTCAAAAGGCATTTATTGAGAAAGACGGGAAAGTTTTAGTGTTATTTGACCCTGTTGAAGGTTTAGATTTTCCAGGCGGAAAAATACAGGAAGGTGAAGCTATTGATGCAGACGCCTCATCTTTAATCGTGTCATTAAAAAGAGAAGTAACTGAAGAGACAGGTTTGGAGGTTGAAGTTTTTAATCCTTTTTCTGTCTGGTATCACGAGTTTCCAAAGAAAAGTAGAAATTATGGAAAAGTTGTATACCTTGTTGCTTTCAAAGCCAAGTATATTTCTGGTGATGTTACATTAAGTGAAGAACATAATAATTTTAAATGGGTTGATAAAAGTGACTATTCAACTATAGACGATGGAAGTGATTATTTTGATGTGCTAGAAAAGTATTTTCAATAATTGGGTTTAGTTCTGAAATGCTATTGTTGGAAACAGATTTAAGATACCGCTAAACTCCAGTTCACTCCTAATATGTGTTCGGTTTGCACTCCTAAACTTCTCTATTGACTTAGAAACGAAATGTCCAAGTTAAAAAAGTAGCCCCAGACATTACTGCCTGGGGCTTGTTGGTTTACTACTACTTATTCTTCAGTGTTGTGCTCAGTCGACTTCGTCGTCACTCAAAGACGGCATGGAAAAATCCTCGCGCGGGCTTTCGCTATAGAGATGCCGTGTGTCCTTGTAGACGACTTCGACCTCGTCACGCTTATCGCCGAAGCAGTCCTTCACCGCCTCGATCACGGCATCCGTAATGCCGTCCGTGTCGGGATCGAAGGCATCGCCGACAATCACCTGCACACTATATTGCTGAAGCGTAACGCTCTTACAGCCGAGGATACCATCGATCTTGCGAATCAGTGCCGCGCCAATCGGGCCGACCCTCTCGATGTACTTCTCCGAGCTCTCGCGGAGCGAAAGGTGGAAGCTCTCGATATAGTTAGCCGAGATGCGGATATTCACATCGAGTTTCAGGAAATGCGGGTTTGGAACAATGTTCTTGATAATCCGCGGGGTCAATTCTTTCTTCATCATCGTCATCCTCTTCTGTAGTTTGTATACCGAAAACGTTTCGGTGGACGGCCCATCTCGAATTGAGACAAGTTTTTTAGGTCGTGAAAAACGGCTCAAAAAACTCGTCTCAAACAGCAAGTTTCTATATCAACGATCTATAAACGAGTATACACTATTAGTTAATATATGTCAACGGCTCGTAATGGTTCAATACCTTTGCAACACCACAGGGGGTAAAATATAAACATATGTCATATACAACAAACCCAAATATGCCCAAGGTTCGCAGAGATGCTGTCCGCCTCGTGAAGTATCGAGGGTGGTCGATTCGTGCTGTCGCAAAACACCTAGGATACCAACCAAGCACAGTGAGCAGGTGGTGCAAGAGAGACTAAAGGGGTCGGGTACCTTTAGATCTATTTTATACCCTTTATTTTGATTGGTCAAGTTATCAACAATTTTGGCTTGACTTTTTAGCAAGTTTTGTATAGACTTGTTCATATGAACTTGTTTATACAAAAAATCAAGGAATTTCGTACCAAAAAGGGCTTGTCTCAAGAGGTTGTAGCAAAAGCTATTGGCGTGTCTCGTCCTACTTATACTGCTATTGAGGCCGGTAAACAAAAGCTTGATTTAGATGAGTCAAAGAAACTCGCTAATCTTTTTGGTGTTGATATTGATTCTCTACTTACTGGAAATGTGCCGAATATTATGAAATATAAGCACATGATACTCACATATTTACGGATGAATTTGTCGAAGGATAAAAAAATACCAAAAACTAAACTCGCCAAACTTTTATATTTAGCAGATTTTGCGTGGTTCTACGATCACTTTGAAAGTATGAGTGGTATGCCATATCGTAAGATTACTTATGGTCCTGTTCCAGATATGTTTTTCCGCGCCATAGATGAACTTGAAGAAAATGGAAAAATTTTAATTGATAGAAAAATACATGAGGGCAAGGAAATGTTTTTAATTAGTGAATCAGATAGCAACATAAACGAAAAAGTACAATCTCTTTCAGAAGAAGAAAACGATTTAATGAAGAAAATTGGCGCAAAATGGAAAGATAAAAAAACTGAAGAGATTGTTAACTTTACTCACAATCAGTTGCCATATTTCTTGTGTCGAGAAAACGAACTTATACCTTATGAACTCATAACACAAGAAGATCCTGATCTTGTTTACTAGAATGATTGGTAATTTTTTTGTACAGATTGAAGATTTTGCAAAAAGACACTTTTTAAATAGTTTTGAGAAAAAATATAAGAATAAGTGGGATTTAACGTTGCGAGCGATAATTGCCGAGCTTGAGCGTGTAGATAGTTTATTACTCACAAGTCGAGCTGAAACTATAACTGATGCCGGCAGTATAAAAATAATCAAAACACAATTTAGAGTTGTTGACACGAAAGAATCCGCGAAAACTTCAGGTAATAGATGTATTGTTGCGTGGAATAAAGAAAAGCAAATGGTCTCTATTTTACTCGTATATGGGAAGACAGATTTAAGTGGGAAAAATGAGACATCGGAATGGAAAAATTTGGTGAGAGAAAATTATAGCCAATACTCTAAAATAATTTAGGAATCCCCGAGGGGAATTGGAATTGGGGTCAGAATTGGTTAAAGGGGTCAGGTACCCCTTTTCCTCCCGCCCCGCGCGCGGATTTACCAGAGGCAAACAAATTTTGCAGTTGCGAAGTGTTTTTCCGTGCCATTGACATTAAGTTTCTATTATTATAAATTGGCAATATGCAAACATATAGAGATTAGCGTGATAAATATTGGCATTTTGAAGTGATCAGTCGAATATCCTGCAAGGTGCTATTATATATAATAGAAGCAATGGTTTGGTTGATTTGGGTGAAGGTCGCATACGCCTAAACCAGCCAAACTATTACAAAAAGCTTAATTAATAACCACTATTAATAACAAAATTATTATGAATCATCAAAATAAAACAAAGAGCGTAGTAGTCCCTCTCTCCCTCTTAAAGAGGGTTAGAACATCGTCTTTTGTATTTGTAGCCGCAGCGTTAATCGTGAGCGGTTTTTTTGTTTCTGTTGCGTATGCGGCGATTACGAATATCACTCTTACCGATCCACTTGGAGAAGAGGAGTGGCGCGGAACACAGAACATCACATGGACATATACCGATGACGACAATAATGGCGGACCTGTCTCAATATTGCTTTCATCCGATGGCGGTTCTAATTACAATAATTTAGTAACCGGCGTTCCCGTCAGCAATCCATTTTTTGCGTGGGACACAACTGGCACTCCTGATAGCTCAACATATAAGATCAAAGTCGTTGATCCGGCAACATCCCTTGCATACGAATCGGCGAATGATTTTATGGTGGACAATACCGCCCCTGTTACGACCGAATTTGCGGCACCACTAACGCCAGACGGCTTGAACGACTGGTACACAACAGCTCCAACAATCACTCTCTCTTGCGACGATGGCACGGGAAGCGGATGTTTGAACACATATTATGATTGGGATAATATAACTCCGACTACTGTATACGGAGATTCATTTGTCGCCGCGGAAGGAGAGCACGCTCTTTCTTATTTCTCTGAAGATGAGGCGGTTGATTCCGGTAATAATCATAATCAGGAGGGTGTAACATCAACGACATATAAAGTTGACACCACTTTCCCGACTGTCGCCGTTACTTCTGCTACAGTAGACGGGGCTTACAATGAGCTAGATGATATCAATGTTACTTTGACTTTCTCCGAACCGGTATGGTCAACAGATACGCTTACGGTAAATCTTGATACGGGAGGCACTTGTTCAGTGCCGGCTCTCACAAATGAAACGACCGGAACATGCACCTATACTGTCGGCGCGGGGCACACTAGCCCTGACCTGACGGTTACTTCAATTGATCCCGTAATTGGCGTCGTTGAGGATATAGCTGGCAATGACTCTACTCTTTCACCGATATCAAATATCGCAGATACGAGCGCAATCGTTATTGACACCACGGCACCTATCGCGTTTATAACGGGCAATGTAACTCCATCGGGAGGCACTGTTGTTGCCGGCTGGTGGAACTCTACAAACACTGGTGTTGATGTGCTAGTACCGATTGACGATGATGCATCGCTCACTGGCGGAACCGTTCAATTGCAAGTGGAGGCGGACGGAACATACGAAAATGTCGGAAGCGCGCCAACGATAGATGCCGCCTGGCTTGGCACAACTATTTCACGCTCGCTGACATCGGCTGAGCTTGAAGCAATAGCCGGATTTTCTGAAGGAGATAATCTGCAATTCCGCGCAGTAATTACGGACATAGCGGAAAACATGACGACAGGCACGCAAAGCGCGGCATCTCTCGATGTGGACGAAACAGCGCCAACCGTAAATGCTGGAACCGACAAGGAAGTAAATACGACGGTTGCACAAGAGGCGACTACTTCTGATGGAGGCTCGGGTATTGCGACTTGGCTGTGGACATTTGACGCTGGCCTTGGAACGGTCAACTTCACATCCGCGGCGACGGAAGACACCGACATTGACGCGACTGCTGATGGTATCTACACGGTGCATCTCACGGTTACCGATGTGGCGGGCAACAGCGCGACCGATGATATAAATTTTGCGTGGGACACAATCGCGCCCATGTTCGCAGAGGTAACGCCGGTTAAAAACCCAACGAACGACCCGACTCCCGACTACGAGTTTAGTGTTGATTCAGTAAAACAACTCGCGGGTAGCACGGGAGAAATAATTAACTATGCTGGCTCATGTACAGGGACACCAAATACTCCGGTAGACGACAATAACACAGTTACTCTTGATGCTCTCGTTGATGGAACCTATACCGACTGCGATATTACTGTTACAGACGCGGCTGGCAACACGAGTGCGACACTGGAAATCAATGACTTTGAAGTGGATACGATTGCAGCAACCATCCTCTCTGTAACCACGGAAGACACTGACTTCAACGGTTCTATTGATAAGGCGACCCTCGTTTTTGACGACGAAATAGACGACTCTACAATTCTTCTTACTGACTTCGCAATTGGAGGCACTAACCCTACAGCGATGACTACCGGTACAGCAAATGACGACACTATTGTGTTTACATTTGGCACACAAATCGCAGGTACGGAAGCAAAGACGCTTGATTACACAAGTTCTGCGGACGACCTTGCAGGTAACGACATCGCGCCATTTTCCGAGCTCTCCATAGATGAGGCAGGGCCAGTAATGCTCTCGGCTCGCACGATTACGACAACGCGCATTGATACGACGTGGAGCGAAAATATAGAGGGTGCAACAGTCAATGATACAGGAACCGAATTCACCGTGGACGGTTTCGCGGTATCGGATGCGGACGACAACTCGGATAATGTTGTCGAACTTATAGTTGCTACAATGCCGACCGATGCGACGCCTAACGTTACATTCACCAATATAGGGACGTTCACAGATCTCAATGGAGTGGAGGCGGTTACGCCGGTAACCGTAACGGCCGTTGACGAAGTCGCGCCGGTTCTTACTTCCGTAAGTATCGTGTCAAATAATGTAAAAGACACCGAGTTGGCAAAAGAAGGAGATACTATAACAGTAAGTCTTACAACGAGCGAAGCTATTGCATCGCCAACCATGATTATTCAAGGGGTGGAGGCAACGACAGTATTAAACCCAAGTGGTAATAATTGGACAGCAAGCCGTGTTATGACAGATACAGATACGGAAGGACTTATAGCACTCTCAATTGATTTTGAAGATGTTGTGGTACCGCCAAACACAGGTGTGACGGTAACTTCGGTTACAGATGCATCGTCGGTATTTTATGACCGAACAGACCCTATCGTAGATGCAGGCATAGATAGGGAAGTCAACGCTCCGGTTACTCCGCAGGGCGCGTCAACATCAGACCCCACTCCTGCTTCCGGTGTGGATACATATGTATGGACAGACGTGGGCCCGGGAACAGTTACCTACTCAAATCAAAGTGGTACAGGTACCGATGTAGATACAAACATCTCGGCTGATACAGAAGGCACATACACAATCACACTAACGGTTGAAGACGAGGCGGGTAACATTGCATCTGACGAAATGACATTCATCTGGGACACGACTAACCCCGTGCAGGAAGCTCTCATAGCTCCTGACCCGCAGACGGATGTGCCTCTCACAGCAGGCACGGCGAAAGTTCGTTTTGACGAGAACATTGTTCTTCTAGACGCGAGTCGCGTTCTCTTGGTGGACAATTCAGGAACATCACACAAAGGAACAGTGGTGGTTGATGGTGGCGATGGCACTTCCGCTATTCTCAACATTGACTACACGGGTCTTGCTTACGGTACAACTTATGATGTCATCGTTAAACCGAATTCCGTGAGCGATGTCGCCGGAAATAATGTAAGCACGAACTTCACCGCGCAATTCACGACAGAAATTGATACTGTTGTCCCAGTTGTAAATTCATTCAGTGCAAGCGATATCACGACAACGGGTGCGACACTTAACGTAACGACAAATGAAAGTGCGACTTGTTCTTACGCGACGACAGATTCCGCGTATGCAAGTATGACAGCGTTTACAACAACAGGCGGAACTGCACATACTGAAGTATTTACCGGACTTTCATCAAGCACCGGGTACGACTATTTCGTGAGATGTGCGGACACAACATTGCAGACGAACACGATGACAACATCAGCGCATGTATCGTTCACGACTATTGAAAGTGTTGACACTACGGCGCCGGTAATTGTATTACTGGGACAAAACCCGCTCACATTCACCGAGGGTGATACCTATGTAGAATATGGCGCAACGGCGTCAGACGATGTTGATGGCGACATATCGGGAGACATTGAGATTGATGATTCTGATGTAGATATGAATGTTGCCGGTACCTACACCGTAACCTACGATGTGGACGACGTGGCTGGCAATTCTGCGACGCAAGTAACGAGAACAGTGGTTGTTGAAGCGGCGTTTGACGATACGGCACCTCTCGCCGTTACAGGGATTGACGCGGTGAAAACATACGCAACGGCTGATGACACATACGAAAATGGTTGGAGCTGGACATTCCATGTAACAGTACCGACAGACGAAACGGAGTTTGCGATGAAATTCGCCGACTTCGTGAGCGGTGGAGATACTATTGTGGCAGCTGACAACATTCGCTTTTACAGCGCGCAGTCATTCAATTCATACGACACAAGCACAGCGACCGCAGTAACCGCGGCAAATACATACAGCACAGTAATTACACTTGATACCGACCTTGAAAGTGGAACACCGGGCAGGCAGATTGAAGTGACGGTGGAGATGAAGGTGCCGACAGGAAGCGCGGGAGGGTCGTATTCCGCACAATATGGCGTAAAGTCCGAATAAAGCAAGTCTAAAAAATGTCATTATGAAATATTTATCTTTAATCATATTCTCTCTCGCGTTCTCTATTCCGGTCTACGCATCCGAGGTAATCGGAACCATAACGACCGGTGTTGACACCGGTGTTGAGGGAATAGTGGTGGAAGCTCCAACCGCAACACCGCCGGCGGGTGAGTATACTTCAGAGCAAAGTGTCGCTCTTTCCGGCGGAATGGGGACAGTGTCCATTCACTACACGACCGATGGCGCGGCGGCAAATTGTTCATCCGGCAACGTGTACAGCACGCCGATAACAGTACCATCAAGTTTGGTCATTGAAGCGATATCATGTTACGCAAATAGTATTGTATCCCCGATAGCAATCTTTGGTTATGCTATCAACCCGCCGTCCGTGCCCGCGCCAAGTGGCGGTGGAGGTGGCGGAGGTGGTGGTGGCGGTGGCGGCATCATAACGACTCCCGCCACAGCGGCTTACGACTTCAACACTGACGGAAAGGTTGATGTGTTTGACTTCAATGTCTTGATAACAAACTGGGGAAGCACGGGGGCAAGTAGTTCAACCGGAGACGCAAACGGCGATGGAAATGTGGACATACTTGACTTCAACTTATTAATAATTAATTGGCAGCCGTAATATTGGATAAATAATAATATGAAAAAAATTCTGTATTTATTGTTCGTGCTTGCGTTTGTGTTGCCTTCGATGGTAAATGCGGCGACATTCAACTTTTCACCGAATTCCGGATCCTTCGCACCCGAGAGTACATTCAACGTGGTTGTTTATGTGAAGCCGAACACCGGTGAGGAAATTACTACCGCAAAACTTTCTGCTGCATTTTCAGCGAGTGGATTGGAGGTGGTTTCATTCGCACAGGCCGACGGATGGATACCCCTAGTGGCACCGGGTTCCGACCTTATAGACAATGTAGAGGGGAAATTGATAAAAACGGGAGGATTTCCCGCAAGAGTGAAAGAATCAAAACAGTTTGGAACAATAACGCTTAAAACTAAATCTGTCGGTACGGCAACTTTGAACACCGACGAAGATTCTATGTTGCTTGATAGCGCGAACACAAATAAGTATGTAAGTTCTGCCGGTGCGAACTTCACCATTGTAGCGCCCATTCCTGCACCCACGCCGACGACACCGACTCCTGAACCTTCTCCAACACCAACAGCCCCAACTGCTCCGGCGACCCAGACAACTCCCACGTCTGAACCAACTGAGGAGGAGCCTGTGCCGGTAGAAGAAGAGGTAGAAGAAGAGGCACCAGTTACTCAAGAGTCATCCTACGCAGATCAACTGCCAGTATCGCAACCGGCAGAATCACAATCTCTACTGGCATCAGTTAGTAGTGTTGTGACGCTCGGCACTGATAACGTCACTGTCGGTTTGCTGTTTGCTGTGGTGGTCTTTGCCCTTGCCGGATACTCAATATATTCTATATTTAAGAGAGCACGACGCAAAAACACGGAAAGGCTTCGGTAAACTCCCACACCTGTTTTCTACAAGATACTTTTCGCAATTAGGCTACCGCAAGGTGACACCTTGTAGGCTACCGCAAGGTGTCACCTTGCGAAATGTCTCCTAAAAATTTAATCGCAATCTTTTTCTGGCAAGTGGGTAAAAATTAAGGGAGTTTAAGGTGGGAAATTTTTACTTGCCAGAAGGACCCGAATGACCGACCTTTATATTCAAGGCTAAAAAGTGTTAAAATAACACTATGTTCCAAATGTTATTATTTATAATGGCGTTAGTCATCTTGGTGGTGCTTTTTGTACTCGCGGTGTCGAAAAGAGAGGCGGGGAGAAGCGGTACGAATACGAAGGAAGAATTTATTGGCATTTGTGCCTCGGCGGTTGAGAGCGCGTCAGTCAAAGAGGATAGGAAGGGGCAAATACTCACCATTCTTTCCGACAAAGGTGAAGTTAGAAATAGCGATATAAGAGAAGTTCTTAAGGTTTCATCCCGCACGGTCGTGCGCTATTTGGACGAGCTGGAGCGTGAGGGTAAGGTGGAACAAGTTGGTAGGGCAGGTCATGCGGTAGCTTACCGCCTTTTGGCTGAAAATAAAGCCTCTAAGCTAAGCTAAGCTAATTTGAATACGCCAGCCGGGTGGCGTATTGCGTAATACAAATAATAGAAAATTAAAAAAGGTAGCAAATCAGGTTTTGAAGGTTTAATATGCGATATAGATAAATGGGATGGAAACATATGGGGCGGGGTTTGGAAGCGCACGCGTTTTTTTACTCCATTTTATGTTATACTACCTGTTAAATTAAAGAGAGTGCTACCAAAGAGTATGTTCAATCATTATACACATTATGAGACAGCCAGGTTCTATTAGCCGAATTATTAACTATTATTTTGAGCCAGGGCACCGCTCAATTTTTGGGGTGGAGCTTGATCGGGCGACCATTGAATTTTTTGGCGAACTAAAGCGCCCTGAAACAGGTGAGGAAGCTTCTCATTTTTTCAGAATGGTTTTTGTTTGATTTTATACTTGAAGACGGCAAAACGCCACTTGCGCATTTTGCTGACGAAAATCCTTTAAAACTTCCCGAGAACGAACTCGCCATATACAGGAGTATGCAGGAAAATGAATACGGTGTGTTTGAGGTAAAAGAAGTGAGATATGGCAAAGGAATGACGCTTCAAAATATGCAGACGGGGAAGGTGTATGATGTTGATGAAGTATCGGGGACGTGGCAGATAACACGCGGAAATGTACTCTTCGTGCGCGTGATAAATGTGGGTGATGATACACACGAGATTGCCGGTGGTTCAACCGTTTATATTCCCGCACGGGTGCGGGAGGTTGAAGGCATGATGCCACAAGAAGTAAAAAGCGGAAGAGAAAAAATCACACCGCAAATTGTTTTCGCTCTCGTAAATGGCGATTTTAAAAAGGGGTATGGGATCTCAGATGACCAACCGAGCATCCTCGACCTTGACATCACACACGCCGGTATTGAGATAAAAAAGCACGCCAGTGGCTATATTGAGATTATTGGATCATACGAGGGTCCGACAGAAGAGAGCTACGACAGTTGCCCTGTGTGCGTTGTCATTAAAAAAGCACATAAAGAAGGAAAGAAAATGCCAGACCCGGAAACACTGCGTGTGGCCATAGAAAAAATGGCGTATAAACAACATGAAAAGCAAAAAGATCTCGAATAAAAACTCGAAGCAAAAATGTTGTATGCTTAAAGGTGTCTGGATAAATGGATCAGGATCCTTTGATTTAAATATTTAAATAGACTTAGTTAATATCAAGGTGGCACCTTGATAGACTTGCGACATAAAAATTAAGCTCATTGATTTTTATCATATTCTCCTATATATTATGTTTAGATAAATAAAATACATAAACCTTAAAAAGGAGGTAATTATGTCTATCTTAGGTGGAATGGTGAAATGTCCAGAATGTTCTTTACAGCTCCCTGAGAATGATGGGCTAGCTCAGAAAGAGCACATGGAGAAGAACCACCCCGAGATCATTATCAAGCGATTAAGAGCAGTCGGGATGCCAGAAGAGGCGGAACGTTTTGCCAAAGAGAAGGGTTTAATTATTTAATCCGGTCTTTTAAAAAGGAGGACGTAAAAATGGACAACAAAGAAGAAATTGTCGAAGTAAGATATCTTACCGACGACCGAGATACTAAGAACAGAATGGAGCTGGTCATATCCAGAGGGGGAAATGGCGACTGGTATGTCTCGGTAACGCCGGAA
>Ga0210057_1009090_pt1 | contig 11594 bp, 15 predicted proteins | sample CryGeyCG2114_010_2_FD_183968 | JGI IMG/M metagenome (GOLD analysis project Ga0210057, IMG submission 183968) | Groundwater microbial communities from aquifer - Crystal Geyser CG10_big_fil_rev_8/21/14_0.10 (SPAdes) (version 2) | ecosystem: Environmental > Aquatic > Deep subsurface > Groundwater ...
AGAAAAGAGAAGTATTGACTTTAGATTTTGATTGAGAGAAATAAATCTGAGTTTGACTCAGATTTTTCTATTGTAAAAATTTATTGTTAAATTCTGTGTTAAAATTGAATTATTCAAACTTCTCTTAACAAATGTTACATCTAATATGCTAACTTATCCATTCTAACTAACATCAACACAACAAATATTTTCAGAAATAGGAATTTTAGCCAAGGGCATATTTCTAATAATATCCTCCTCTACTGCAGCAACATTACCCTCTCCATCAGCAGCACCCATAATTTGTCCTGATTGACAAATATAATCTTTTGCAGAAACATTCATAACGCTAAAACTAACTAAAAACACACTTTTACCCACTTTCATCTCAAAAACCAAACTCAAAACTACTTAAATTTCATCTCTAAAATCATCTCTGTGATACATAAGATCTAGGCTCGACAGCAAATGCTCTTCTCTCAACTTGACTCGGTCCTTTATTCCTAAAAACTGCAAACCATAAAATTATAACAACTATAATAATCAAAACGCTAATCGTAATAATCAAAAACCATACTGAACTTCCGTTATTAATACTTTTACTATCTGAAAGATTTAATTTATCAGTATTAGTTTTAACACTCGCCCCACCACTAGAACTACTAGATGAGCTAGAACTACTTGAAGAAGAACTCGAACTAACTACTAAAGCACTAAACTTCAAATCTGCAAAATTGTCTGAAGAGATACTATTCAAATTAACAAGTAAATCATTATTTCCATCTTTATTAATATCTATACTCTTACCTTCGCCCTCGCTTAATAAAATAGAGCTCTTAACTACTATAGCTCCTTTAGTTCCTTGAATTGATAAATTAACTTTACCACTTTCAATTTTTACCGCTAAAATCTCATAACTAAAATTATTCAAACTAAATGAAATTCCTTCATTAACTGCAATTCTTTTAGTATATCCAGTTTTAATTTGAGATTCTTGAACAACATATCTTCCCGAATTTTGAGATAATTTATTTACTACATTTCTATCGCTATATTCATCACTTTTATATTCTCCTAGACGATTATCTGAAAAACTAGCAGATTCAACACTATTATCATCGGAACCATCTGCAAAGTAAATACCATAACCTCTATTGGATTTAAACTTGGCACCATCAAACTCATTATCATCGCTATTAACTAAAAGAACTCCACTTCCCTTATTATTACTAAATTCTCCATCATTAATTTGATTACCTTTACTATTGTTAAAAACAAATCCATATTCATCAGAATATTGGATATTAACTTGCTCTACCAAAGCTGAATCAATATATGAAAAATAAATTCCATAATCAAAACCTTCTATATCTAAATCTCTAATTTCAAGACCACTAAGATTATTAGCAATAATTCCATAATAATCTTTAGAAGCAACTCCAGAAGTTTCAAACTGAATCAATTTATTATTTCCGTTTAAGATTACATTATTACTAGTGATATTAAAACAAGTCTCTGTAAAATTCAAAGATTTACTCAATGTATATTTCCCAGATGAACTAATCAATCTACAAGAATCTAAAATTGAAGAATTAACAACATCTCCATTTCCAAAAAATTGACCTTTCTGAGAATTATACGCTTCTAAAACAAAATTAGATGTTAAAGCATCATTCAAAATAACAATCTCATCTGCACTTCCCTTAAAATATCTATTCAAATTACTTCCAGAAATAAAATCTCTACCAATATACAAATCGCCAGTATTGCTTATAACTTTATTTGACAAACTATAAGGTGCTTCTGCAACTTTAGAACCATTCAAATAAATAATTACTTTAGAACCATCATAAACTCCTGCCCATTGTTGCCAAACTCCTTCTTTAACTAATCCCTGAAAAGTCTTAGCCACAATCCAACTTCCATCAACATATACATAAAACTCAACACTTCCATCCTTATTTGGACTTAATATATAAGAATCTCTTTTAGAAATCCAACTTCCAGTTATATCTCCCAAACTAAGACTTCCTGTCTTAAACCATCCCAAAACACTTAATTTATTACTTACCTTTTTCAGATCATTATTATTATTTACTAGAACATAATCATCCACTCCATCAAAATTAACTGCTCTTCCTAAACCCTCTGCAACATTTTCAGCACCATTTTTAGCTTCTCCAGAAGACTTGCCTGCTAAATCTAAAACAACATTATTAACACCCCAAGAATTTTCATTAAATGCCCAATGAGCAACTCTATTTTTTGTATAAGATTCTAAATAAGTTTGAGAAGGAGTATCGCCATTTCCAGAACCTGAAATTTCTTGTTCACTTAAAATTCTAGAATATAATTTAACTTCATCAATTAATCCCTTATATGCAAACCCTCCTCCGTGCCATGCACCTATTCTTAACAAATCCCCATCTGCCCACGGAGTTTTATAATTTGCCTTTCCAACATAAACCCCATCAATATATAATTTAACAACATTACTTACTTTACTAGCAGTTATAACAAACTTATGTCCTTGCGAATCTGGATAACTCACAAATGCTCCAGAATCGCTCTTAAATGCATTATCAAGACCATATCCTACATTCCAAGCAATTTTCCCCTCAGAAAAGAACAAATTAGGTCCAGAACCAAAATAATCTCCATCAAAAGAGAACATTATTCCTTGATAACCCTCACTCTTAGCCCAAAATTCTAAAGTCATTTCATCACCCATTATATAATTAGGCACATCTATATAATCATCAATTCCATCAAAGCTTGCCGCTTTACCACTTAAACCCTCCTCGACATTAACAATCCCATTCACAGGCGTTCCATGAAAACTCTCTCCTGCTGTTTCTTTTATTACTCCTGTTGAATATTGATCATTCCTCCAAGCCGTTTCATCAAATTTCCAATTTAACAAACTAGGAATACCGGTCACACATGCACCATCATAACAAAATCCATTACAAGGAAATGAACTTTCTTCTCTCCCGATAGTTATTTCACTACAATAATATTCCTTAACGTTATTTGCACTTGTACAAGAATCCCATATTGCCTGCTCATTACCTTGAGAATCAAACAAACTAACTTTTCCCTTTACATCTATATTCTTAGTTCCTGGAGGACCTTCACTATCTTCACATCTCAAAAAAGAGTTAATCGCACTTGCTTTACCTGTAATCAAGTTATTCTCTTCATCTCCAAAATTAAAAAATAAAAATGCCAAAATAACCGAAAATAATATTACAAACAAAAGCCAAAGAATCCAATTATTCCTCCCACCACCACAATTATTCATTGAATCTAATAATGAAAATTGTATTTAAAAGTTCCTATCTAAATTAAATCCATCCTCTTTTCTTAATACCTGATTCAACTATTTGAAAACCTAAAGATTTTTCAGGCAAACTTCTATGTTTTCTTAAAAATACAGTTCTTTTACCATTCTCATTAACTAATTCAATCCAACACTTTCCCCAATATTTTAAAATATCTCCTCCTACCAACTTAGAAGAATTTTCCCAATTGTAAACTTGTCCAGTAACTAAAATAGGAATATTCTGTTTCCTAGAAATTTCAGATAAAGTTCTCATCTGCCTGACTAATTCCGAATTAACTTTTTGAAACTCTCCATCTTTACCTTTAGCATCTGCAAAATCTAATCTATATAAAATAGTCATTCCATCAACTACTATTAATCCTATTTTTTGTCCTTCCTTTTTTATATGTTCTAATAATTTTTCAAAAGCATCTTTCTGCTCACTAAAATTAGTAGGACTCAAAACAAAAATGTTACCTAAAACTTTTTCACTTTCTTCTCCAGCCATCTGCTTAACTCTCTCAGAACTAAATCCTCCTTCGGTATCAACAAAAAGAACTTTATTTCCTTTCTTAGCTTGTGAAACACTTGCACTTAAACATAAATTAGTTTTTCCACTTCCAGAAGAACCATAAATAACACTAATAACATCACACTCATATCCTCCACAAAGCCACTTATTCAAATCATAGCTTCCTGAAGATATTTTCATAAAATAAAACCATCATTACAATATATAATATTATCCATAAAAAAATATAACTGAAATTAAATGGAATAAAACAATTAATTCTTACTTTCTTTTCTTAGCAACAGCAGATTTAGCTGGTTCAACAGCACAAATTCCCTTGCAAGACAAAGCATGAATTAACAATAACACTGCAACAACAGCAATTACCCAATTCGACGCACTAGTTTCCCAGAATGCGAAAATTAATAGCACTATCGCAGCTATAACCTCAAAAACTTTGCAATTACACATACCACACCTCCTTATATTACTAAAAATAATTGAGTTAATAAACATATCGTTAAATAGAAATTAAAATCACTTCTTAACTAAATCTCTTAATTTTTCACAATCTTTCTTAATGGCACTAACTGCAGAACTTACACTCTTAGACACGCCTTTCTCACTTATCAATTTAAATATAACTGGCTTTGATGGATGCTCTCTTCTCCAAGCAGCAAAATCATCATTCTCACTTGATAAATATGCTCTTAAAACTTCTGCAACAGTCACATTATCTAGACTAAAATCTAATTCTCCCTTATCAGATTTAATAATATTAACTTCCATATATCCCCATCAAAAACTTAATTTATAAAGCTTTCTAAAACCCTAAAATCTACTTCTCAAACAAATCCAACTCATCACTAAGTAAATCCTTACTCTCAAAAACATCTAAAGTATCCAATTCGTCACTTTCTTTCTGAACTTCAGTCTGTAGATTGCTCTTTTCAACATTCCTTCTAAAATCTCTCTCTAATTTTCTTTTTTCTAATTTATCCTTATAATTGCTAGAAACTTTGCTCTTTGAAGCAACACTCCTTAATGTAGCGATAGGAGGGGCATTACTAATTCCTTCCTTGCGTAAATTTAAACCTAAACTTTTCTCAATCTTACTAACTACTATAAAATCATCTGAAGATAAAACTCCATTTTCAATCAATTTAACCTCTTGTTCTGAAACACCTACATTTTGAGCCAATTGTCTCCTAGTCATTCCCAAATCTCTTCTTTTCTTAGAAACAATCCATTGGAAATTGCCCACTAAGCTATTAGTTACCTGATTACTTCTCAAAGGCTTTCTCAAAGTTTCAAAAGGAGCCAATTTAACTTCTTCAATTTTTCTAGAAGTCTTAGATTCTTTGCTCTCAATATATCCTGAATCTGAAAAACTTCTCAAAATAGGCAACCCTTCTCTTTTGGCATAAGACTCGCTAACTCTAACGACTGCACCCTCATCAATTGCATCAACCATATTTTCATTATTGTCCATAAAGTCACCCATATCTTAAAATTCGTGCAAATGGCTCTTTTTATTCTTTATTGCTGTCCAGAATAGCTTTTTCTAACTCATCAAAAGTGACTATATTCGAAATAATTTTATCTTCATTAATGATTATCGCAGGAGATTCAGAAACTCCATATCTATCTAAAATTAAATTAAGAGATGATAAATCCATATCTCTTGCAATAGGAATCAATAAAACCTTCTCAGGATATTTGTTCTTTAACTCTAATAATATTCTAGAATAAAAACCCTGCCTAGCCTTTTTTTCATCATCTTCAGTTTTGTAATTATAAATATAAACTACGGTGACAATTTTCGAACCACAATTATCTTTATGCTTAACACTTTCACTCCAAAGATAAGTTCTCAATAAATCATACCTTTTATGTAAAATCAACAAACTATCACTAAACTTAGCAGATCCATCATATAATTCCAATTTTTGAGCATCATGATAAATTCTATCTGCAAAACCTACCAAATCTTCTTCAACTAAAATGCAACTAATATTAAAATTATCTATCACTCTCTCCCTTAATTGTTCATCTAAAACATTAACTTCAGAACCTAAAAGAACATTTTGAACAGAATCTGATCTATAACTCTCCAAAAAAAAGCCTGCGATTAATCCTAATCCAAATACTAAAATCGCCAATATTAACGCTTGCCAAAATGCATTTTTGCTATTTACCATTTGTAAGTTCCTGTACTTAATCTATACAATGAAGTCACCATTATAAATGGATAGATTGTAAGATATATGGTTAGATAGAATAAGACATTAAAAAGATTGTGATACATCTTATGTCTCTTCATAACTTCAATACCTATCAAAGTAAATATTGTTCCCACAATGAAAAGCGAAACTCCGAAAAGATTCAAAATAGAAGGGGCAAAATTCAAAGCCTGAAAATGAATCAAAGCACTATCTGCATATAAAGAATATCTAGTAGACATATAAAAAATAAATAAATTTCTTAAACTTAAATATATAAATAAAGCTAATCCTAATAAACCTAAGAATAGAGACATACTAAAGTAAGGCAGAATAAATGCTCCAAGCATTCCTTTTTTAAAAAATGTTGATTTATATTTAATCAAAGTCTGTGTTCCACCAATATTCCATCTTACTCTTTGTCTAAACCATTTTTTAAATTTGAAAGGAGTAGCTGAATAAACTGCAGTATCTAAACTCATCCTCACTTTATATCCATGATATAACAATCTCCAGACTATTTCTATATCTTGAGTCATATTTTTAGTATCAAACAAACCTACTTCAATCAATACTTTTTTCTTATATAATGCAAATGGTCCTGGTGTAACATAAACTGCATCAACCATATCCAATAGTTTTCTCCCCCAAGCAATCACTGCATACTCTACTGCTTGTAATTTTTGAATAAATGTGCTTGGCTCCTTTGACAAAACTGAACAAGTCACACCGACAACACTTTTATCTTCTTGTAAAAATCCTATCATTTTTAAAAGTGCATCTCTATTGGGCTCAGAATCAGCATCAGCCACTGCAATGTAATTATATTTAGCGGCCTTAATACCTAAATTAGTAGGCTCAGCTGCGCCTCCTGAATTTCTACTATTAACAATCACTCTTACATTTTTATATTTCTTTTCATACCTTCTAGCAATCTCGACAGAATTATCACTAGACATATCATCTACAACAATCACTTCAATCATATTCTTAGGATAATCTAAACTAAGATATGATTCAATAGCTTTTCCCAGATGAGCTCCTTCATTGAAACACGGAACAATAATACTTACTGGCTCAGGCTTCCCCTTAGGATATTCGAAGATTTTCTTACGATTAGGAATATAAATCAATAACATTAAACAAACCATATACAAACTAACAAATATGTAAAAAAAGAATATTACTTCTATAAAATTAAGAACCATCTTTTTGATCTCCTTTGGACATCCCCTCTTCTCCCTCAGAACTCAAAACATCATCATCTTTATGAACCTTAAAATAATCATAAAAACTTTCACTTAAAGTTAATTCAGAAGTGTGTCCTTGTCTCTTTTTTAAAATTAGTCCCATCTTAACAAAATTTGCAATATGATCATATGCTTTATTACCTCTAATCTTTACAAGAACAGATTGTTTCATAGGCTGTTTATATGCTATAATAGCTAAAGTCTCTTGCTCAGCCTTAGTAAATTCAGAATTGCCAGTAGCCAATCTATTAACTATCCATGAATACTCATCAGCAACATCCATTTTCCAAAGAGTATCTTTTCTAATCAATTCAATGCCTCTGTCTTTATACCTCTCTTTTAAATCTTCCAATATCTGCTTTAATAAAATAGGATTAACATCTGTCAAAGCAACTAACTCTTGTAAACTCAAGTATCTCCCTGCTACAAAAAGAGCTGCCTCAACTTTTCGGCTACCTTCTACTTCTCTTTCAGCATCCAATTCATCAATACCTTCGACACCTAATTCCATAGTAAACAAAGAAAAACAAGTAATATAAAGCTTATGAATATCTTCAATGATTAAGGATCCATTTCTCTAATTCCAATAACCTTCTCATAAAGTACTAATCTCAAACCACCCTAACCCTCTTTCCTAATCAAATATTTTTTAGGTGAGTCTATAAGATTAGTTGAATTGATAGACATAGTTGAATCCAAATAAATTAAAATAAGTTCAACCTTATAATCTTGATTCGTATCTCTAAGCTGAAATTTTAAATATTAGAGTATAGGATAATTAATGCCCATATCATTTGTCCCCATAGTAAATCTCGAAGAAAAAGATATATCTCTAAGAACTAACTCCTGAATGATCTCCTTTTCTGGAAGAGGCATTTCTTCTGTATTTTGAAGACTATCACCATTACCCAGTCCAATTAATCCAATCGTTCCTGCCAAAACTAAACTCTTAAGATTTTTACCAGTAAAAATTCCACAAAAAATCAGTATTAAAACAGTTATATTCTAAGCGCTTATAGCAATTAAAATACCTTCAATAATTGCAGCAACGACTAACAAAGGCAAAACAACTAATAAAAAACACAACAAAGATAATCTTAATCGTTCCTTTAGAGTATTCCATGAATTTTCAGCAAAAATAAACATTCCTAATTTCAAACCTAAACCTAGTGAAATAAAAACTGCTGGCAACTCAAATATTCCATGAGGTAACAATCTCCAAAAATCTGAAAATCCTGAAATAAGATAAACTTTCTGTAAAACATATCCTATCACTGCTCCATTCATAACACTAACTATAATAGGAAATATTCCTAGAAATATTCCAAAAAACAAACCATATAAAGAACTAAAAGAATTATTAAAGAATATAAAAATTGTCAATTCTAAATCTCCCATTCCCAAAGTTTTTTCTACTAAATCTTCCAAAACTTTATCTAAAAACGTTAAATTTTCAGAAAAGAAAAAACCGATAATCCCGCTTAAAATAAATAATGAAATAAGGGTATAAATATAATTCCTACTTTCATAAATATAATTAAATGATTTTTTATAAACTCCAAAAAGTCCGAGATTATAATCTTTAGATTTTGCATTCTTCTTTTTTTTCATCTGAAATACCTTTCCAAAACAGCCAATTTACGTTTATATTTTCTTCTAAGATAATACCCGTAAATTGCCCCAATCAAAAATCCACCAGTATGTGCGACATTACCTATATTCAATCCCGCAATAATACTAATCAACCAAGTTAAAAGCAAAATTAATGGAACCATTATATAAGCTGGAAAAGCAAAAAAAGGTAAAAATATTATACTAAACTTTAATCTAGGCAATAAAATCATCAATAAACCTGCAATTGCAAAAATGGCTCCTGAAGCTCCGACCATAAAATCATCTGCACTTCCAAATAACTTAACAAAGAAACCTGAACCAAAATAATAAGTCACAAATACAGATAATACTCCTGCAAAAATTCCCGCCACTAAATACATCCATAAAAATCTTTTTCTTCCAATTATTTTCTCAGTTAAACTCCCTAAAGAAAATAACACAAACATATTAACAAATAAATGTAAAAAACTTCCATGGACAAAAACATGCAACAATAAAGTCCACAAATATTTTCCAGCCAAAATATTATTTGGCTTCAAAGCTAAATAATCAACACTTTCTGGAAAAAATGCAAATAAAAATAAACTAATTATTGAACTAATACTGGTAATAACTATAAAAATCCAAACCATTGATAAATTTGCAAATCTTTGTAACAAAGAACTTTTTCGGCGATTATATTCATTCATTATAAAACTCCTTGAAAATCATCTCTTCTTCTTTTTAGAGACTTTTTTAACTTTAGAAGTACTTACCTTCTTAGATTTTTTCTTAACAACTATCCCCTTTAACTTTTTCTCAGCATCACTAATTTTCTTTCTAGCAACTCTCTTAATTTCCCTTTCCTTAGCTTTCTTAACTTGTTCTGCTTGCAATTTCCTATTCTTAGCCTTAAGATATTTTACTCCAATAATTTCAACTTCTTTATTTACTTCAGCTAGTAATGATTCTAACTTAATAATATCTCTCTCATAATTTTTTAACTCATCAGTTATATTCTTAATATCTAAAACTTCACCACATTCAGGGCAAGTATACTGATGAACTAAAGCAGATTCTTCATCATATTCAATATCACAATTTTTACAATAAAAATAACTTAAAGATTTTCTACTAGAAAACTTATTTTGCAAATCTTTCAAACTTACTAACAGTCTATCTCTAAATTTAATCAAGCTCTTACCTGAATTCAAAGTCCAAAAATATGTATACCATCCGCCTTTCTTATTATCCTTCTTTCTAACAAAACTAACCAATCCTTCATCAAAAAGTTTATACAAAAGATTACGAGTTTGATTAATAGTTAACTTTAATTTTTTGGCGATAATAAACTCATTAACATTTTTTTTATTATATAATATATCGACTATACTTGCACCTTGAGAACCTACTATGGAAGTAACTATGTTTTTAAGAAGATCGCTCTGCATAATTAATTGTAAAAAAGAGTAATTAAAAACCTTTCTAATAGGTGTTACCATTAAATAATTAATATAAACCTATTTAAATTAAAATTGGAAAACTACTATATGTTCTGGAATAAAAAAGATAATGAAAATGGGCTGCCGGATTTACCTCCTTCAACCCCTGTTCCTATACCTTCAACAATTACTCTTTCTTCAATAGAGAATGATTCTGACGATGAAGAAGAAAATTCTGATAGACACGGACTTCCATCTTTTCCAGATTCACCTATGCAAAAAGGATTTTCTCAAAGTGCTATAAAAGACGCAGTTTCTAATGAAACCATAGAAGAAAATGAAGAACCTGAAACAATAACGACACCTCACGATGAATCTGCATTTAAAGCAGTAGAAATGGATGATTGGTCTCCTAATCAAAAGTTAGCCCCTCCTCCAGAAATCCCCTCGATACCTACAAAAACTGAATTCACTAAAATAAGCATTGCTCCTCCACCAAGACCAATTTCTTTTACACCTTTACCAGTTCCAGCTCCAAGAGAAAAAAGCAACGAAATATTCATTAAAATCGACAAATTCTACTCTGCAAAAAAAGCATTAAATCAAACAAAATCAAAAATTGAAGAAATAGACAAACTTCTAAATAAGATTAGAGAAACAAAAATGAGAGAAGAACAAGAACTTTCGGCATGGGAAAAAGATCTATCTGCAGTAAAAGCTAGAATCAAAGAAGTCACTGAATCGATATTTGAAAAAATAGAATGAGGCCAGAATATATTAATCTAACAAAATCAGAAAAAGAATATGGGGAAAAACAATTGCTCCATACTCAACTTGAAATTTTAAATATCTTAAAACATACTCAAAACTATCAAGAATATCGTTCAGAGGAATTCATTCTCAAAATAAAATTGAAAGAAAAAATCGAAGAAGCTCTAAAAAGCATAGAATTATTAGAAAAATTACTTCCAAAACCCACTATAAAGCCAAAAAACAAACAAGAACCTGAACTAGAGATTCCTGAACACCATCATAAAAAGGAAAAACTTTCAATTAATGCAGAATTAGAATTAATAAAGGAAAAACTTTCTAAGCTAATATAAAAACAAAATGTATTTTAACCCTAATTTACAGAATTAATTATCACTTCAAACTATATCTCGGTCCCTTACCTTTAGAACTTTTACTATTTCCAGATTTTTTCACAACATTATGAACAATCTTCTTGACTGTTCTTACACTTTTATGTTCCTTCTTCTGTTTTCCAACCTT
>Ga0210057_1009092_pt1 | contig 11593 bp, 7 predicted proteins | sample CryGeyCG2114_010_2_FD_183968 | JGI IMG/M metagenome (GOLD analysis project Ga0210057, IMG submission 183968) | Groundwater microbial communities from aquifer - Crystal Geyser CG10_big_fil_rev_8/21/14_0.10 (SPAdes) (version 2) | ecosystem: Environmental > Aquatic > Deep subsurface > Groundwater ...
GGACGAAAATAGACCAAATCCGCCGAAAGCGGGATTAACGGAATCTGGGAAGGAATTTGGCCTGCCGGCGTCGCCGGGTAAAATTGTAACCATAGTTTTGATTATCGCGTACTGCTTATCCTTGTTCTTCGGCGTAAGAGTTGTGCAAGCCGGTAAAAAAATGCAGCGTGTTTTGGGAGAAGCGGATTCTACGGAACGGGCAAAATTGTTAAATGACGCGGTTAGGCTTAATCCGTGGAATACCATGTATTCAATCGCCAGGACAAAGGACAATGTGCAATTTTTGTCTTTAGGCGCTTCGCTCGACGCCCAAAAAAATGCCATCGCCCAGGCAACAAAGACTTTGTTTGAAATTTCAAATAAATCCACCAACGCGCTCGCGCATTGGTGGTCGGCCCAGGTGTTTCAAGATTTAGAAGTTTACGCCGAGGGGTCTTCGGGTTTGGCCCGGGAATCATACCTAAAAGCTGTAAAGTATTGGCCGAACAACGCGGCTTTGCGCCTGGCTTTGGCGGCTTTTTATCGGGACAGCGTGGAAAGCCTTGTTTCCGCGAGCCTTTCCGCCCAGGATTTGCAAACCGAGGCGCGGAGCCATTTGGAGAAAGCCTTGGATTTGGAGAGCGCGTATCTGCCGGCCCGGCTGGAATTGGCTTTAGTTAAGGAAACTAGCGAGGGCCCGGACGCGGCCTTGCGGGAACTGGAGCCATGGGCAGACCAAAGTCCGGAAATTTTGTATCATGTGGGACGGCTTTATTTCAACAAGGGTGATTTTGCAAAGGCGGCGGAAACTTTCGCCGAAGTCATCCGCTTGATTCCCACCCACTCCAACGCCCGCTATTCGCTCGGCATTTCGTATTTTCGGCTAGGGCAGTACGACGATTCTTTGACTGAATTTCAGGAGGTTCTGCGCCAGAATTCGGGGAACGATGACGTGCAAGAAAAAATTAACCAGGTGCAGGCAAAAATAGACGAGGAGAAGGAGTAGAGATTTGGAAAGCTTATTCGTATTTGTCATCCCGAGGCTTTAGTGTGTGTAATTTTATATACTTGTCGCATACCTATAAGTAAAGATAACCGCAACGTGCTCTGCAAGCCGAGAGGATCCCGAAAATTGACGCACATTTTGTTGTTTATCGGGATCCTCTCGCCCTGACTTGCATTATTATATATTTATCGTTATTTGTTTACCCAGTTTTTTTATATATTTAAGTATGTGTAGGGCTCGGGATGACAATGTTGAACAGTTGAAAAAACACTGTTTTTTTGATACTCTAACTTCATGAAGCAGTCAGAAATCGAACAAAAAATCCTTGATTTTTGGAAAAAAGACAAGACTTTCGAGAAATCTGTTGAACGTGATGCCCCGCAAGGCGATTACGTTTTTTACGATGGTCCGCCTTTTGCCACGGGTACGCCCCATTATGGGCATATTGTGGCATCCCTCATGAAAGACATGGTCCCCCGATACTGGACCATGCGGGGTTTTCGCGTGGAACGTCGGTGGGGCTGGGATTGCCATGGTTTGCCGATTGAGAATATTGTGGAAAAAGAAAAGGGCTTTAAGCACAAAAAAGATATTATAGAATATGGAGTAGATAAGTTCAACGAAGACGCTCGGAGCAAGGTTTTGACTTATGTTGATGAATGGGAAAAAGCAATCACGCGTCTCGGGCGCTGGGTTGATTTTGACAATGATTACAAAACCATGGATCCGGAATTCATGGAATCAGTGTGGTGGGTGTTCAAACAGCTGTATGACAAAGGCCTTTTGTACGAAGCCTATCGCTCCCTGCATATCTGCCCGCGCTGCGAGACAACGCTCGCGCAGTCCGAAGTCGCGCAAGGGTATCAAGAAGTAACGGATTTGAGCGTGACTGCGAAGTTTAAAATAAAGAGCGATTTAATCCGTCATCCTGAGCGGAGCGTATTCGCGGAGTCGAAGGATCTCGTCAAAGACGCTCCAGTATACTTACTTGCTTGGACTACAACCCCTTGGACATTGCCCGGGAATACGGCTTTGGCAGTTGGAGATGATATAGAGTACGTTGTCGTGAAATCCCCACGTCATTCTGAACAAGGAGATCCGCGTATGCGGGACGACGCAGTGAAGAATCCCGCGGATAGCGAGATTTACGTCGTCGCAAAAAATCGAGTACCTGATGTTTTCAAAAATACAGAGTATGAAGTGATTTCAAAAATTAAAGGCAAAGACCTGGTTGGTTTGGCGTACGAGCCCTTGTTCACGTATTATGACAACGACAAACTGGAGAACCGCGAAAACGCGTTCAAGGTGTATGTCGCGGATTTTGTGAATACAGAAGAGGGTACCGGCATTGTCCATATCGCGCCCGCGTTTGGCGCGGATGACTATGGATTGAGCCAGCAGGAAAAAATTCCCTTTGTCCAGCATGTGCACATGGATGGCACGTTCAAGGATGAGGTAACGGATTTTGCCGGCCGGTTTGTAAAGCATCAGGATGACCCGAATTCCGAAGCGCATGAAGAAAAAGTTGAGAGCACGGATGTTTCGATAGTAAAATATCTCGCGCAGCATAATTTATTGTTTGCCAAGCAAAAGATTACGCACTCGTATCCTCATTGCTGGCGGTGCGATAGCCCGCTTTTGAATTATTCGGCTTCGTCTTGGTTCGTGGCCGTGGAAAAGATTAAGAAGGATTTGCTCAAGAACGCGAAGGAAATTAAATGGATGCCGGAACATATCAAGGAAGGCCGGTTCGGGCAGTGGCTGGCCGGAGCGCGCGACTGGTCTATTTCGCGGCAGCGGTTTTGGGGCTCGGTAATTCCAGTGTGGCGGTGTGTAGGGCGGGAAGCGTCTTCGGTGTCATTGCGAGCGGAGGGTACTCCCGAAGCGAAGCAATCTGCTGAACGCGCTGATGACGATACATCAAAAGGCAAAGGACATCGCGACAAGCAGATTGCCGCGTCGTCCTTCTTCGCTCTGAGTACAGAGCTACGAAGGACTCCTCGCAATGACACTAGCGCGCCGTGCGGGTATACGGTTGTTGTTGGCAGCATCAAGGAATTAGAAGAATTATCCGGCGAAAAAGTCACGGATCTGCATAAGCACTTTGTTGATAAAATTATTTTTAAATGCGCGGAGTGCGATGGAGAAATGCGTCGGGTTCCGGATGTGTTGGATTGTTGGTTTGAATCCGGTTCCATGCCATACGGACAGACGCATTATCCGTTTGAAAACGAAAAAAAGTTTGAGGAAAATTTCCCCGCCGAATTTATCGCCGAAGGCGTAGATCAAACGCGCGCTTGGTTCTATTATATGCACGTTCTGGCCACGGCCGTAAAAAAGAAGCCGGCCTTTAAGCATGTGGCGGTGAACGGCATTATACTGGCCCAAGACGGGAAGAAGATGTCCAAACGATTGAAAAATTATCCCGACCCCATGGATATGTTCGAGAAATATGGCGCGGACGCTGTCCGGTATTATCTGGCCGCTTCGCCGGTTTTGCGGGCAGGGGATTTAAATTTTTCCGAAAAAGGCGTGGAGGAAGTCGTTAAAAAAGTTTTATTGATGATATACAACGTGCTCTCCTTTTATCAGATGTACAACAGCGATGCACATGGCGTGAATTCACACGCGCATGGCGTGAATAACATTTTAGATAGATGGATTGCGGCCAAGTCAGAGCAGCTTACAAAGGATGTTGCAGAGGCATATGATAATTATGATTTAAATCGCGCCACTCGTCCGATTCAAGAATTTGTAAATGAGCTTTCTACTTGGTATGTCCGGCGCTCGCGCGAGCGGATGAAGGACGGTGACGCGGACGCGATCGCCACGCTCAAGTTTGCGCTTGAACGGCTTTCTTTAGTCATAGCGCCGGTCATGCCGTTCACCGCCGAACATCTTTGGCAGGAAGTAGGGAAAACACCCGGCCGGCCGGCCGGCAAGCAAGCATCAAATTTTAGAGAATCAGTCCATTTGCAGGCGTGGCCGGAAGCGGGTAAGGTTGACGAGAAGATTTTTGAAGAAATGGAATCCATGCGCAATGTTGTTGAGCTCGCTCTTGCCAAACGAGCTTCCGAGGGAATTAAAATACGCCAGCCATTGCAAAAAGCAAAGGTTATGGGCGCGCAATTTGGTAAAGATTATATAGAACTTATAAAAGACGAGCTTAATGTAAAGGAGGTTGAGTGTAAAAAAGGAGATGAGCTTATTGTGGAGCTTAATACCGAAATAACCCCCGAACTCCGCGCCGAAGGCAACTTACGCGAACTGGTTCGTACAATTCAGTCCATGCGCAAAAAAGCGGGCTTGACTCCGGGCGACACAGTAACGCTTGCATATTCTACTTCGTCTAAAGAGTTAAGGCAGGTGTTTGGAGAGTATGGAGATGTGCTAAAAAAATCCGTTATGGCAAAGGAATTGGTTGAGAAAGGGAATGAGGGGGAGGAGATGGATGTTAATGGAGAAAGAATTAAAATTGCTATTCAGAAATAATATTTGAATTTGAGAATTTGAGAATTGGTGTGAGTATATTGTTTTGAATTTCTTACACTCGAATTCACGAATTCTCGGATTCTCGACACTGGTTCCATGGCCACATACAAAACAAAAGCAATAGTTCTTTCTTCCTATCCTTATCGCGAACACGACCGGATAATATCATTTTATTCCGAAGAATACGGGCGCATGGATGCCCGGGCGCGGGGAACGAGAAAGATAATTTCAAAATTAGCCGGTCATTTGGAGCCTTTTATTGAAACCGAGCTTCTGCTGGCGCGCGGTCGGAGATGGGATATTTTAGCCGGCAGCCGGACGATTAATGACGGTGATAGAATCCGCCGCAGCGTGGAGAGGCGGGCGACCGCTTCGGTATGCGTGGAAGCGGTAAAAATAATCACCAAGCCTTTGGCGCGCGACGAGCGGGTGTATGCCTTGCTAAAAAATACATTGCAGTGGCTGGAAGAAGGTGAAAGAACCCTGGTTGAACAGAATACCTGCGCGCACGCTTTTCTGTGGAGCTTGCTTCATCTTTCCGGCTTTGCTCCGGAAATGGAAAATTGCATAAATTGCCGGCAAACGGCAAAGGGCGCGTACTTTAGTTTAGAAGGCGGCGGCATTTTGTGCGAGAACTGCCGCGATCGGGATATTACGGCTGTTAATATTGATACCGGCGAATTCAAGAAAAATAGAGTTGGCGAGCCTTTGTCTGGTTCGGTGCAGGAGATTGTAATCAGTTTTTGGGGCCAGGTGGTGGACCACGCGGAGTTGAGGAGCTGGGAATTTTTTAAAAATGTTGTGCAATAACGCCGCGCCTCTATCCTTCGCCAGCAGGCTTCCTTCTGCGTTAAAACTTCGGCGGACAAGCCGGGCGGCTCCTCCCAATGACAAAGAATATACAAATTTTAATCTTAATTGCCATATGACAATGCAAAAGAGAAACATAACCAATACCATGGGCAAAATTTACGGCACCGGCCACTTTAATCCCAAAAGTTTCGACCGCGCGCAAAGGAAATCTCGGAAAAAGCTTTATTTATGGGGTTTGGGAATTTTTTTACTGGCGATATCGGGCGCGGTTCTGCTTGGCTTTTATTTATTCACTAAAACTTCCGAAGGATTTACCGGTGAACGGGTAATTGTGCAGATACCAGAACAAAAAAATCCTAAAATAGGGGAAGAGGAAGAGTATACCCTGCAAGTTATAAATAACGAGGATGTTGATTTAGAAAATGTGACAATATTTATATCATTTCCCAAGCCGCCGGATTCCGGCCCCGCGTTAAAGCTAATCTCCACTTCAATTGATCCGGAAAATGAGGCAGGAAACAGCTGGCAGCTGGGGGAAATAAAAAGCGGGCAAACCGGCGCCCTTACGCTGCGTACCCTGTTCAGCGGCCAGACCGGGGATGATATCCTGGTATCGTTTAACGCGAATTTTTCACCCAAGGGCTTTAGCAGCAGTTTTTCTTCGGAAGGCAGTCATTTATTCAGAATCGGCGACCCGATAGTCGCCTTAAATGTGGACGGCCCCAGCCGGGCGGCCAAAGGCTCGGAAGTAAGATTAAGCATCCAAGTTCAAAAGGATGAACAATCGGATTCAGCCATGCTCGATTCTGTGGTATCCATAGGCTATCCCAAAACATTTATGTCTCCCGTATTTGAACCGGCATTAAAAGACGGTGAAAAAAATTGGAAATTGCGGGATCTGCTGGATGCGGACGGCAAATACCAGCTTTTCGCGCGCGGAACCATCGGCGAAGACATTGGTAAAAGCGTTGATATTTTAGTTTCGCTTTCCAGCAGTGAAGGCGTTGCCTTGGCCCAAAAGCAGCAATCTATCGCTGTCCAATCTTCGCGCGCGAAAATCAGCATTGAAGGCAAACCCGCGCAAGGAAAAAAGCTCCAATGGGGCGAGAATGCTGCTTACACTGTTAATATTAACAATACCTCGGAATATGTTATGCGCGGCATGATTATGAGCTTGGACATAATAGGCGAAGAGCTTTTAAAATCCGATTCATTTGATATTAAGGATGGCGGGTTCTATGAGGCCGGAAAAATCATTTGGGATGAAACAGCCGCCACCAAGCTGGATTCCTTGCGCCCGGACGGGTCAACTACCCTCTCCTTTACCGCGAAAACAAAAGACAGCGCGCCTAATAATTTTTCCGGCGTTCCCCGGATAGCGCTTGTCGGCCAGCTTAAAGGCACGCTGGGAGACGAGGAAGTTGTAATTGAAAGCGAGGAGCTGGCTGTCAACATATTGGCCAATATAGAATTCGACGCCAACGCTTCCTGGGCCGGAGGCATAAATCCGCCGGCAGTCGGGCAAGAGACCACATATTCAATTGTGTGGAAAGTCGGCCCAATTTCCGGAGACTTAAAAGATATTACAATCAGCGCGCCCCTGCCTAGCAATGTCAGCTGGCTGAATGAAACCGACTATTCCATTGGCGAGATTTCCTACAACCAAAAAGACCGCGCTGTTGAATGGCGCGCCAGCCGAATTCCAAAATCGGACGAGCCTTTTAGCATTAAATTCAAGGTCGGCCTTACCCCTAACAGCCAAACCGGGGATAATTCCAAGATTATCGAACAAAGCTCGTTCCAAGCGGCTGACGCCGCAGTTGGCGAAGAATTGGAATTATTCGACTATGCTATTTTGTTAGGAGGGGTTTGATTTGTCATCATTGATGCTTTATCTCGAGCCCTGCTTGTCATCCCGAGGATTAGTTATGCTTACTCTGGCGCGTATAATGTGGCAAGCGAATAAATTTTTTTTATAAGAACGCATTGCAATCCGAGAGGATCTCGATAATCGGTGTGTTATCCGCCGATTAGGGGGATCTCTCACCCTTCCGTATGCTTTTTTATAACTAGTTATCCGAGTACAATATCCTTGCCATTAAAGTATTTTACCAGGGTTCGAGATGACAATGTAAATTGCAATGACAAAGGGGCCTCGGGATGGCAATCTTTATGTTTCGCATCACCAAAAAATCCAAAAAGTCCAACGCGCGCACAGGCGTAATAGAAACAAAACACGGCAAAATCAATACGCCGTGTTTTATGCCTGATGCCACGCGCGCCTCTATACGAGGATTAACATCTGGCGATTTAGAGCGCCTTGGCCTTCAGTCCATGGTGGTAAATACGTATCATTTGTGCCTCCAACCAGGAATCAAGCGCGTCAAAAAGCTGGGGGGAGTTCATAATTTTATGAATTGGGACGGGCCTCTCATTTCAGACAGCGGCGGATACCAGGTTTTTTCCTTGGTGCATCGGAATAAAAAAATGGGAAAAATAGATGATAAGGGCGTGGCGTTTAAATCTGTTTACGACGGAAGCTCGCATCGCATTACCCCACGGCAATCCATTAAGATTCAGTTTGATTTGGGAACGGATTTAATGGTTTGCTTCGATGACGTGCCGCCGCATGATATTGTGCAAGCGGGCATGCTAAAATCAATCGGGCATACCGCGGCTTGGGCTAAAATTTGCCAACAGGAATTCGAGAGCCAAATTAAAAAAAGAAAATTGCAAAAACAGCGCCCAATTTTGTTCGGCGTAATCCAAGGGGGGATTGATAAAGAGCTGCGGAAAAAATGCGCTCAAGCTCTCTTGGAAATCGGATTCGATGGGTACGGCTTTGGCGCGCGTCCGGTTGATAAGGACGGCAATTTTTTAGAAGATGTTTTGGATTACACGGCCCGCCTTATTCCGGATGATAAAGTCAGATTCAATTTAGGCATGGGAACCCCAAATGATATTTTACGCAGCGTAAAAATGGGATGGGATTTGTTTGACTGCGTTATCCCGACCAGAGAAGCGCGGCATGGCCGGCTGTATATGACGAAATCTATTTTTATCAACATTCTCAACGGCAAATTCTCTACGGACAATACTCCCATCAACTCATCATCAAAAATGCCTGAACTCAAAACATACTCCAAAGCCTACCTCCACCATCTATTTAAAACTCAAGAGCCTTTATCTATCCGATTGGCGACGCTTAACAACCTTGAATTTTACATGGATTTAATGAATAATATCAGAAAAGAAATTCAAGCAGGCGTTATGTAGAACCTATCGGCGCTTGTCGGCTAAAGGATTAACGGATAAAAAAAGAGCCCGCGGACATGCTTTCATTGGGGAGATTGCCAAGCGCGGGAGGGCACGATGGCAAAGATAATGAAAGCGGATGGATCCGCGGGCTCAAGAAAAAGAATCTTTTTGGTAAGAGCAATAAATTATTGCCGGCTCGCGCTAAATATGGGAGGAGGACAGTTGCTGCCCACAAGCAGTACGAGCCGACAATCCACGAAGCATGAAGCTACTTACATAGTATTACTAAATAGATAATTGTCAAGAAAATGTTTGAGAAATAGAATTTTTTATGATAAGATTATGCCATATATGCCCAAAGAACAGGAAAAAACAATGGAAAAAATAGTGTCGCTGGCCAAACAGCGGGGCTTTATTTATCCGGGAAGCGAGATTTACGGCGGCCTGGCCAATTCCTGGGATTACGGGCCTTTGGGCGTGGAATTAAAGAACAACATCAAGAATCTTTGGTGGCAGAGGTTTGTGCGTCGCCGGGATGATATTGTGGGTTTAGACGCTGCTTTGATTATGAACCCAAAAGTCTGGGAAGCTTCGGGTCATGTTAGTGAATTCAATGACCCAATGGTTGAGTGCAAAAAATGCCACGCCAGGCATCGCGCGGACCATGCGCAGGCTGTTCGCGTAAAACAGGCAGATAGTTCAAATAAACTTTCCGATGAGGAAAAGGAATTATGGTTCTGCGATAGCAAGGAAACGCACGATTACACAACACCAAAAGACTTCAATATGATGTTTCGCACGCACTTGGGTCCGGTTGAGGATAATGACAACCTTGTTTACTTGCGTCCGGAAACAGCGCAAGCTATTTTTGTTGATTTTAAAAATATTTTACAAACTTCTCGCAAGGCTCCTCCGTTTGGAGTCGCGCAAATAGGCAAGGCGTTTCGTAATGAGATTACTCCGGGAAACTTTATATTCCGCACCCGCGAATTTGAACAGATGGAAATAGAATACTTTATTGAGAAGCCAAAGAATGATAAGGACTGGGAAAAATATTTTGATGAATGGGTAAAAGAAATGCGCGCCTGGATAAAAGAAGCGGGTATTGATTCTAAGAAAATTCATGAATTGGATGTTCCAAAGGACGAGTTGGCGCATTATTCCAAAAAGACAATTGATTTTGAGTTTGATTTTCCTTTTGGCAAAGATGAGCTGTACGGCTTGGCATACAGGACAGATTTTGATTTAAAGACGCACGAAAAGCATTCCGGGCAAGACACAAAATACAAAGATCAAGAAACCGGTGAGGAATATTGGCCGCATGTAATAGAGCCTTCAATGGGTGTAGACAGGACTGTTTTGGCTGTTTTATGCAGCGCGTATAAAGAGGAGGATGATCGCGTTGTCTTAAAACTAGATCCAAAAGTCGCGCCCTACAAAGTCGCGGTGTTTCCTTTGCTCAAGAACAAGCCAGAATTGGTTAAACTAGCACGAAGCGTGTACGATGATTTGCGCCAAAAGTTCATGGCCGCCTGGGATGAGCGGGGCAACGTGGGCAAGCGCTATTACAGCCAGGATCAAATAGGAACTCCATATTGCGTTACAGTTGATTTTGATTCTCTGGACGATAAAGCTGTGACTGTCAGAGATAGGGATACTACGAAGCAAGAAAGGGTGAAGATAGGGGAGCTGGAATCGTATTTGTCCGATAAGCTAATCTAATAGTCCTCGCCATGACAACACCATGTTTCACCATACAAAATTAAAAAACGGAATTAATGTAATCTTGTCGCCGCAGCCTTCCACGCGCGCGGTGTCGCTTTTGGTGTTGGTAAAAGTCGGCTCAAGGCAGGAGAACGGCCGAAATAACGGCATTGCGCATTTTGTAGAGCATTTGATGTTCAAGGGCACGCCTAAGCGGCCGAACACCTTAGTCATCTCCCAGGAGCTGGACGCCATTGGCGCGGATTACAACGCTTTTACCAGCAAGGAAAAAACCGGATATTACATAAAAGCGGAATCATCCAATCTGCCGGTGATTATTGATATTCTGGCGGACATGATTCAGAATTCGATCTTCGACCCCAAGGAAGTGGAACGCGAGCGGGGGACTATTCTAGAGGAGATAAATATGTACAAGGATAACCCCATGGCCAAGATAGGGGATTTGTTCGAGGAGGATTTGTACGGCCGGGGTAAGCCCTTGGGCCGGCATATTATCGGCACTGAGGAGCTTATAAAATCCATGAAGCAATCCCAGCTTATAGGTTTTTGGCGGGAACATTATCATAGCGGCAATATTGTCATTGCTGTCGCCGGAAACATTAGCAACCCCAAAACAATCAAGCTTTTAGAAGCGGCTTTCGGCAAAATCAGAAAAGGAAAGCGCAACGTTATATCCCGGGCGCATGGTTTTTCCCGCGGGAATCTGCTGAACGCGCATTACAAAGATACCAGCCAGGCGCACTTGATTTTGGGCTTCCCTGGAATACATGCCGACCACAAAGATAGATTCGCGCTCGGGCTTTTGAGCGTTATCTTGGGCGGCAATATGAGCTCCCGCCTATTCATCAGCGTTCGCGAACGCTTGGGTTTGTGCTATTTTATCCGTTCGGACGTGGACACTCTGGAAGACGTGGGGTCGTTCTTGATTCAGGCCGGGTTGGATTTAACCAAGCTGGATAAAGCTTTGCAAGCTGTCAGCGGTGAATTAAAAGACATAAAAACAAATGGCGCGACCGCGGAAGAGCTGAATAAGGCCAAGCAGTTTATAAAAGGAAAAATGGCTTTGAGCCAGGAGGATTCTTTGGATGTGGCCCAATTCTACAGCAGCCAGCTTTTGTTTAAGAAAAAGATACTTACTCCGGAGCAAGTTTTTGCCCAAGTGGACAAAGTAACTCAAAAAGACATCGCTCGCGTGGCCCGCGCCATATTACAGCCCAAAAAAGCCCGGCTGACCACGCTAAGCCCTTTTAAGAGCATTAAAAAATTTGGCAAGTTTCTGGATTTTTAGTATAATACATACTACTAATTACGAATCAGGTA
>Ga0210057_1009093_pt1 | contig 11591 bp, 11 predicted proteins | sample CryGeyCG2114_010_2_FD_183968 | JGI IMG/M metagenome (GOLD analysis project Ga0210057, IMG submission 183968) | Groundwater microbial communities from aquifer - Crystal Geyser CG10_big_fil_rev_8/21/14_0.10 (SPAdes) (version 2) | ecosystem: Environmental > Aquatic > Deep subsurface > Groundwater ...
AGATAGTAATAATAATGATGTTATCTGTGTGCATGATCCCAACCTACCTGCTTATCCTGTTAACCTAGGTCCAAATTTTGGAACTGCTCCTAGCTTGCACTTTCCTTTTGCTGACCCACCTAAGGCCTGCTTTCCAAGTGTGGTGGTCAAAGCTAATGGCGAAACGACTTATACTGGTAAAGTACGTACATTTTTTGACCCACCTAGGGTTGAAAGGGATGAAGATGGTATTGAGGTTACCAAGCGTTATGATGATACCCTGGTTGACCGGCCATTATTTGATGTTCACCACTTTAAGTTATCTGATCAGCGCGACGCTGTTATGAGTATTCCACGGCTCACGCAGCAATGTTTACAAGATAGGGGGTGCGTAGAATGAAGGCAAAAATAATATTTTTATTACTAGCATATTCTCTTCTGACGATTTCACTCGCTCAGGCTGGTTTAAACCAAGATGAAAACAAATGGGTTAAAAATAATTTTCCAGCCTATGAAAAAGATTTTACCGCTAGGATCAAAAAGACAGATAAAGAGAAACATTTCTTTTTGTACCTGTTGGCCGGTAAGAATCTTTACATGAATGAAGTCTACTCGTACGCAGAAAAATATCTAATTAAGGCCTTAGAAACACCAACCAAGGAAAGTAAAGCGCAAATCTACAACTACCTACTGATGATTTCCTATCGAGAGAAAGACCAAAAGAAGAATAAGAAATATTTAAAATTAGCTCAGGCATACTTTAAGTCTCATCCTGAATTAGTCACCAATGATATTACTAATATCCTTAATTTCCATCAGTTCTGGGCAAGTGCCAGATCTAAGGAATTGATGCCGCTTCCGGTTGGAACTGAAAATGGGTTTACTCTTGATGCAAAAAAACACAACTTCTATGCTTATTTTAAGCGCGGAGAGTATGCCCAGGCCTTTAAAATGCTGGATGAAAATAAGGTTCTTCGTAGCGAAACAATTGATTCCATGGTGGAGTATGACTTACTTAAAATACTAGTAAAAGGGAAAGCACAGGTTGATCACCTTTTGTGTTTACCGTCCTTTAAAAAGTATTCAAGTAGCTATGATTATTCCATCCTTTTATGTGATATCTTGGATGCATATCTTAAAAGCGGTAAAGTCTATCCCGAAAAAATGGCCAAATTAAAAACCTACTTCAAAGAATTTGATAAAGATATGAACTTCTTAGTGGCAGCAGTACAAAAGATCTAAGCGACAATTATCGCTGAAGCGACAAAATTACCGTCGTGAGACATGCTGATATCGCAGTCTTCATTTTTATGCCCACTATCCATGATAAATGGTGGGCCAAATTTATTTTTAAGTAACTCTCTAACAATTTCAACTTGTTCAAGGCCAAGCTTTTGCAATAATTTTTTTGTTTGAACTCTGACACTACGAGAAGCGCTGCTGTAGATAGAGGCACTTTCACGCGAAGAAAAAGGAATTTTACTACTAACATGTTCGGCCAAGGAAGAAACTTGCCACACAAAGTGACGATAAGGACAGTCCTCACTCTGCATATGGGCAATACAGTGGACCCAGTCCGCATTTTCTTCCCAGCGAACAGAGATGACTTTATCATGATGCTTTACCATCCCGCGTGTCTGGCATTCTTGCGCTGTAACTACAAATTTAAGATGAGAAAAAATTAGGTCAGGGTCACATTTCTTTAATATCTTATATGCCGCTTCCTTTGCCGCCCACATTTTCCATAATGAAGCATCTTTATTGGTCGATTGATTTAAAAAATTTTGTTCACTGGCAGTAAATACTCGATTTAAAAAACGATAGTCATGGGACTTTCCAATATTATCTTTGAGAGTTAGATCAACAATATCATTACCGACATATAGCGATGTCATTAAAATACTCCTGTTCCATGATTTTTAACTTCTCTATAATTTGTCTGGATAAATCACGTGCCTTTCTCAGACCACTTTCTTGTGAGTAAGGATTAATCAGATCCATCTTAAAATAAAATTCTTCACCTCTTGACGGAAAGTTGGCAAAGCCTCCCTGCTTTTTCCCCCGCAGGTAAATGCAAAGTACGTTAGCGTGAGGGATATCTTTAATAAGCTGACCTGCCCCATAAGAAAAATCTACGTCGTCAATCTTGCCGCTGCGACTTCTTTTGCCCTCTGGGAATATGGATAGGACATCACCTTTATTAAGTACGTAGAGCATTTTATTCATGGACTTTTTGCCATCACTTGCCGAGGCCATGCGTACGACAGGAATACATTTCCCTAGGTAGCAGATAATCTTCCATTTTGTATTATGGTAAAAATTATTTTTTTCAGGCAGGTTCCATGGAAGACCTGAATAGCGACGAAGATGGCCTAAAATTGAATTAAGACCTAGTGATTGGATAATCGAATCGATTAGAGTGAGATGATTTGAGCAAATAATCAAAGGGCCCTGGCAGCTGTTTAAATGCCTCTTATATTCTTCTCTGATCTTGTCAATATCCTGAAATTTATATTTGAACCTAAAATGGAAAAGTATCACCATCATAGGTCCAAAAAATACAAAGAGACAGCGTGATACTGCTCTTTGTATATCTAGAGTTAGTCTCTCTCTCGGAGATAAGGACATTTTAATTCAATTTTCCATTGATAAGGGTAACAGCATCGCCAATGGTGAAAATATTGTCTGCTGCTTCGTCTTCGACTTCAATATCAAAAGCGTCCTCAAAGGCCAAAACAATGTCCACCAAACGAGCAGAATTCACGCCTAGATCTTCAAGAATTTTTGTTTCGCGAGAAGCGACTGTCATGGCCTCACGATTTTTGGCGTAAGGTGAAATGAGAGAGACGACTTTGTCATAAATTTGAGTTTCATTCATTTTTTTCTCCTGGTTATTTTGGAATCCTTAATATTACGGCTTCGATTATTTCCATTTTTTAAAAATCAGGCATCCATTAACATCACCAAATCCGAAACTAGATTTCGCCATGATTTCACCTGTGAAATCTCTAGTTTGTTGGACGATGCTATCTTTTACATGAGCAAGCTCTGGGTGAAGGTCCTGACAGTTTAAGGAACCATGGATAAAGCCATGATAAAGTTGCAAGACCGCAGCGACGCATTCTAGGCCGCCAGCGGCACCAAGAGCGTGCCCGATCATAGATTTAGTCGAATTTATAAGTGGAAAACTTTTGGCTGATATTTCTAGAGCTCTAAGCCAATTTTTAATTTCATGCGGATCTGCAAAGGTGGCAGTTAGGTGGCCATTGATGGCATTAATATCTCGTGGCGAAATTCCGGCCATGAGGACAGCTTGTCGTATGCACCGTACAACACCTTCTGGATTAGGTGCGGTCATTGAACCCCCACCTCGCTGACCACCACTATTGATGTGACCGCCAATGATTTCAGCGTAGATTCTAGCATTACGTGATTTTGCGCTATCCAAGCTTTCAAGCATCAGCAGTCCGGCGCCAGAGCCAGGAATAAAGCCTGCAGCGCTGGCACTCATCGGTCTAGATGCCTGTTCAGGACGATCATTAAATTTTGAGTTTAAGACTTTCATGCCGTCAAAACCGGCCCAGATATAGGGTGATGATCCCTCAGCACCACCGGCCATAACACGCTTTAATTTTCCTTCTTTGACTTTTAAAAAGGCATCGACGATGGCCTCTGTTCCAGTTGTACAGGCGGAGCTATTAGTTGTGACTTGGCCGCCGAGACCGAGCAATCCGCCTAGTTTTGCACTAACGGAACTACACATGACTTGTTCAACAATTGTACTGCCCAGGCGTCGGACATTGCCGGCGTCCACTTTGGGAATCAATTTTTCTCCCATCACATCCATGCCGCCAATGCCGGTTCCAATAATGGCCCCGGTATCCCAGTCAGGGTCACCGTCTGCAGTTTTCGAATTGAGTCCGGCATCCTGCCAGCAATCCATGCCCGCAATGCCGGCATAGATCATGCTTTCACTCATGGCCAAGAGATCTTGCTGGGAAAAATATTTTGCTTTTATTTGCTCCACATTTTGCGGAATGCCGCCCACCTGGCAAGCAAACTTAAGTTGCTCCAATTTGGGATGAAATCGAATGCCCGATTTTCCCTGGCGCAACGATGCCTCATACTCTGTTAATCCATGGCCATTAGGAGCAATTACTCCCATACCTGTAATAACGACTCGATTATTTTCCACGTTGAACCCCCATGCCAGAGACAGTCCCTTCGGCGACTAAATCTCCGTTTTCCAAATACATTCTGACACTGCTTTTAAGTTTCATCTTGCGCCAAAATATCTTTTCACCTTTTATGACTACTGTTTGGCCAGGGAATACAGGTTTGTAATATTCCATCTGACAATCAGTAAAAAATGTTGTCCAGCTAGAGACTTGCTCAGGTGGAACAATTTTTGAAGTTAGATATAGCCCTAGCGCCACGACTCCAGTCTGCGCCATGGCCTCAGTCAAAATAACTCCCGGAGTGACTGGGTCGCCTGGAAAGTGACCTTGATAAAAATATTCGTCCAGTTTGAAAGTGTATTGACCCACGATATGGTTGTCATCAAGCTCAATAATTTGGTCCAGAAATCGAAAGGGTTTTTGTTGTGGTAAGAGGTTTAAAATGTCACATGGCCCCATATAGACCTCCATTAAGATGAAAAATACTTCCAGTGCAGTAGTTTCCTTCGATCGCCAAAAAGCGCACCATGCTTGCGATGTCTTCAGGTTTTCCCATTCTACCGAGCGGTATTGTCGCCAAGATTTTCTGTTTCTCTTCCTCTTGCATAGATTCTGTCATGGGTGTTTCAATAAAACCCGGGGCGATAGCATTGACCAAAATATTATAGTGCGCAAGTTCAAGCGCACTGGTTTTGGTTAAATTATTGATCGCGGCCTTGGTCATGGCATAAATGGATTGTCCGGCATTTCCGGTGCTACCGACGACACTAGAGATATTGATAATTCGGCCACTCGATTTTCTTGCCATCAGGCGCGAAACCCTTTTGGTTAAATGCCAAACAGCGCGCATATTAAGTGCTACGATCTGGTCGAAGTCACTCAGCTTGGCACGCAAAAGGGGAGCATCAATGGTCATGCCAGCATTATTGACAAGCACATCAATTCCACCGACTTCCTTTAATTGCTGATAAACACTTTCTATGCCTTCATCACATGCCAGGTCGGCCTTAATTAAAAAGCTGCCAGGCAAGGTCGATTGTAATTTTTGCGCCGCTAGTTCACTTGAGGAGTAATGGATTCCGATGCGAAAGCCGGCCTGATGCAATTCTTTGCAACAAGCACTGCCAATGCCTCCGGCCGCTCCTGTTACTAAGGCAATTCCAGATGATGCTATTTGATTCATTTTTTCAACACTCCACCGTTAGAATTTTTTGAATGCAGCGGGTAGTCTGCATATTGAATGTCGGGAAAAACACCCACTTTAGCGTCATTCACAGTATAAATGGCCTGGCCATCAACTGATACTGTACCAGTGCCTACGACTAGAGAAGTGCCTTGGATTTCAGTATAGCGTCTGATCTCGACGTCATAAGTGACAACTTGATCATGTGGTCGAACCTGGCCAAAAAATTCAACTTCTTTGCATCCCAATGCTCTTCCACTTCCCTTGGCGCCTCGGAGTGCACAGTACATTCCCAGCAATTGCCAAACGGCATCAACGCCCAGGCAGCCAGGCATGACGGGATCATTGCGAAAGTGGCACATAAAAAACCAGGCATCAAGATTGACATCCTGCTCGGCCGTTATTTTTCCTTTTTTACCATCGTGTTCAATATTGATTATGCGATCGAACATCAGCATAGGCGGAGAAGGCAGGGAGGGGATGAGACCAGGTGCATCTTCCACTAAGGATTGGTGACTCCAGGCCAGGAGCTGTTCTTTCTTAATAACTTTAAGATCTAAGAATTCACAATACTTCATATTCTATCCTGCTTTTCGATTAAAATTCCGCCCCAGGTGAGTCCTGCTCCTACCACTGCTAATATAATCGGAGTGTCGCTGACAAGCGAATCCCAGTGTTGTGATAAAACAGAAGCAGCTCCAGCGGCACCACAATTTCCAAATTGATCAACATTAAAATAATGATTGGAGTGGTCAATCTCAGTCATGTTACAAACAGAAGCTAGCATCATGAGGTTTGCTTGGTGACCAATAAATTTAGTCACCAGCGCTTTTTCTCCGGATAATTTTTCGCGCATCTCACGAATGAGTGCCACTGATCGCTTAATGGCAAAAGTTTGTACCGTTCTTCCCTCTTGGCGAAAATGACCATAGTTAGGAAAAGTTACTTTGTCCCAACCTTGGGGCGATGAGTATAAGCAACTATAATTAATTTTCCATTGAGATGGAACTTTGGTGGAAATGATTAAGGCAGTTGAGCAATCGCCCCAAAGTACTGCCGAGTTGCGGTCACTGTAATCGATAGAGCGAGTGTTATTTTCAGGTTGCAGCAGTAAAATATAATCGGGCAACATTTCACTTCTCATCATGGCAATAGAATGAATTTGTGCTGCCAAGCTAGAGCAGGCAGAGTTGATATCAAAAGAGGGGGCCTCGATTTCAAGCTCACCAGCAATGCTACACGCTTCGGCAGGACAGCTATGCTGAGGCGTGCAGCTACCAGAAATCACCATGCCAATATCTTTTTTGTCCAATCCTGCACGTTGTAATGCCATCTTCGCGGCCTTGGCAGCAGTTTGCGCGTTACTGTAGAGAGAGGCCTCTTGTGCTTGCTGGGGAGAAAGATTTTTGGTTGCCCTGATGTAATCCAAGGGAAGCACGGTTCGACGACTATGGATGCCGACTCGTTCCAGTATCCAGTCACTGGTTGTGCCAATATCTAATTCTTGCAGAAAATGATTATCAATAATATTTTCTGGGTGATAATGGCCGATTCCGTGGATATAAATCATAGTCACTAATTCCTTAAATTAAAGCGAAGAGATATGTTCCCCGCCATCAACCCGCAATATACAACCGTTGACCCATGCCGCTTCATCTGTACACATGAGTGCTATAAAATCTGCCACATCTTTGGGCGTTGTTGTTCGCTTGAAAGGGTTTTTAAGCTTGGCAACCGCTTCCATATGCAGACTGCCAGGAATAAGCCGCAGGGCGGGAGTAGGAGTCACCCCCGGTTGAATGATATTTGATCTGATGCCATAGGGGGCAAACTCAACGGCAATAGATCTTGAAATTGATTCTAAAGCTACTTTGGCCGCTGCCACTGCTGCATATCCTTTCCAGGCAATTTCATTTCCTTCACTGGTAAGACCAATGACTCGAGCATCTTGGCAAAACAGCTTTTGAGTGTGTAATGCCTGCACCCATGAAAGCAGGCTGCTGCCCATATTATAAATTGTTTGTTGCATATCTTCGTCGCCCAGTAAGGCCTCACTATAATTTACTGTATGCAAAGAATGGAGCGGGCTAATTCCTTCTTTAAGCAAGCAATCAACTGCCTCGCTAAGTTTTTCGCGCGAGACACCAAGCTTTTCAGATAATTTAGCAACGGCAAGCTGTGCAGGATCTTCACTTATAACTGGGGCAATAGGTTTAAGATTTCCAAAAGCAATGGAGTGTAATAACAGTCTTACTTTTCCATCTTGAGGAATCTTTGTATGCATCTCCTGTAAAATCTTTTCCCTACCCTCGGCACTTAAGGCATCTGTATTGAGGGAGTGAAACTGAACGTCATGATTTCTAATTTCATTAAATTCCTGCTCAATTCTCTCCATGGCGCCCCTGCGGTCGCGATGAACAATGAATATATTCATTCCATGTGAGGCCAGTTTTTTTGCCGTACTTAGACCAAAACCACTGGATCCACCAAGAATCAGTGCCCAATGGTTGCTATTAAATTTAAGCATACATTCTCCCATGCAAAGACTTTCATGAGCTGACATTAAAGTGAATTAAAACTGCTATGGAAAGAGCAATTGCGCTACGTGCAAAAATTTTACAAAACTTTTACCGGCCACATTTTAAATAGCGATAGATAAGAGCTGGATATTTAAAGCACCAGCTTGAGTAAGTAGGCGACTGCTAGGCCCACATAATTACCGACGGCGTAGCCGATCAAACCGGTAGTGAGACCTGAAACCACAATGGCTCTATTGCGCATAGAGTCGGCGACGGGGCCTATGAAGGCCGGGCCATAAATGGCAGCGACGTGGGTGATAAGAGCGGTATCGGCATCAATCTTGGCAAAGTAGGCCAAAATAAAATGAAAGACAACCGCCAGCACTACAACCAGGGTGGTGAAAAGTAAAATCTCCATGCCGACATTAACAATCAAAGAAATATTCGCCATGGAGCCTAGTGAAATGCAAAAAATAAAGAGCACGTATTGGCCTAAAAAATAGCTGGTATCCAAGGCGCGAATTTTTTTTGAAAAGGATGTCGCGATGGCCAGAGTGGTGAGCAGCATGATGACAAAAGGAACAGAAATTCTGTGGAAAATGAGGAATGAAAGCAGGGCAGAAGTACCTAGAATGGCCCCGGATAGTGCCAAAGAGGCGACTGCCTGCTGGATTTTTTTTATAAAAGGCAGATCATTTTTTGATTCGTCTAAGAAAATATTGTGGGCAGCTTCTTTATCAAAGGCAGGTAAAAACTTAAGCAGGACTCTTTGTCCGATTGAAAGCACAATAAAAAAGTAGATACCACAAACCAAAAGGTCAGAGGCACTAAGGACAACAAAAATTTCATTCTTAACTTCCAAGGCCATACCGATGGCGCTCATGTTGGGGGTGCCTCCTGTGTAAACGCCTACCAGCATGCCGGCCATTTTCCAGATATCAGGTATGTATTTTGAAAAAATAAGCCCGGAGATAGTGGCAGATGCGGCGATAGCAATAAGAGAGAGAAGAAATGACAGAATCGTTTTTTTTGCAAGTTTGAGCCAGGCGCGTATATCAACGGAAAAAAGAAGTAAAGGAATGGCCAAAGGGACTGTCATCTCGGTCAGCGACTTGGAGAGTTCGGTATTGACTATTACAAAGTGTTGATTGCCAAATAGCAAGCCTACTCCATAACACAACATTACCGCCCCAAGAAGTGCAACTAAGCGCGAACGCTTTTCCGCCCATAAAAATACTGCTGGCAAACAGCCAAAAAGCACAATTTGAATGATATCTTTCATGCTAAAACTTTAAACGGTGCCAGCACCTTTTTGGTAGTTAAGGTGCGTTAAGATGGTCATTTTTTTCTATCTTGGTAGGAATCTTTTTTTTGCATTTGTCCACTCGAGACACCAAAGGATTCAACCCCGCCAATTGATTCTCTTGCTTCATTTTTATCAATATTTTTTTGTAAAAGTTGGTCGTAGGTCACTACTTTTTTGAAAAGATCGCTGCCACTTTCACTTAGGCCCTCAATGCGAAATGAACGAACGCCTTTATCATACCAATTCTGGATTAGTCCGGTGGCCGAGGTGGGAGTGGTTGCGAACATGGTATTGCGGCACTCCTGATCCGCCGCTAAGTGATGAAAATTTCCGTAGGGATCTTTCATGCTAACAACATGCTTCTCACAAGGTTTGTTGCAGTCGCGAAATGAGCTGCCCTGGCTTAAGAATGCGGCAAAAACGCAATGTTCCATGTGAAACTCGGGCATATAATGGTGAACAATAATTTCAAACCATGCGGCAGGTGCCATATTCAAAATATCGTCAACCTGCCATTGGTTAAGATCCAGTCCAAGGCAAATTTCCTTTGCACCTTTTTGTATTAGAAACTCAGCAGTTTTGGAGTTTGTGACATTAAAACTATAATCGGCAACAACAGGAAGATCAGGGGCGTGTAAATTGAAAAAGTGCAGTGCCCCCAAGTTTCGCACAAGAATTCCATCTGGCCCTGCTCGCAAGATAGATTTTAAATTATTCAGTTCACCGGGCCTGAGTATCCGCGTTGTCGCAATATAGACAGGAAGGCCAAAATCTTTAAGCATTTGCACGCTGTCAGCATAGTTTTTACCAAACTCATAATCAAGAATGACTCTGCTAATTTTATTTTTCCAGTTTTCTTGTGCCAGCTTTGATTCTGATAAAAACTCTTCAAGTTGCTTTTGAGATCGCAGCATAAGTGTCAGGCGTGCCAGGCCTGTGGTTAAAGCTAGGTCTGACTTTATTTGTGCCAGTTCGACAAAATTTAAACTGACTGGGGCCACTTGAGTACGCATCTGCTCCATCTTCTTGACCATGTCTTTTCTCATGTCTTTGAGAATTTTATTTGGGATAAAGAGGCCATCTTGTAAATCCCAGACAATTTGACCAAGTGAAAATGCGACAGCTCCCAGTGCCCCAATGGTTTGCAAAATTTCATCGTGACTGGCGCTATAATCCTTGGCCTTTTGTAAAATATGTTCAGAGACTGTGGTTACCAGGTTTGCCTGATCGTCACGTGCTTGGATCTCAAGAAATTTGCCCGTTTGTCCAGAGATATGCAAATTTAAGGGGATCTTTTTTTGTTGTTCGCGCGCGCCCCAGCTTTTGGCCAGCTCTTTTTCTAATTTAGGATCCTTATTTAGAAAAACTCGCATGCCTGATAGGATTTTTCGGTAATCAAAATTCTTTTCGAAAGAGATCTCTCTCTCATCACCTCTGCTATTTATATGATAAACAAAGGCCCCAAACTCTTTGCTATTTTTACCCGAAAGCACCAGCCCATCACCCGGAGAAATGGGGCGTGAAGTTTTAATTGAAAAGGAAGTTGGGCCAACACTTTGAACCGTTGCCAGAAACTCACCGCGATGATTCGAGTAGGTTCCTTCGACCAGTTTTTGGTGATCAACGCCGTGAAGCCACCCAGTGAAAAAACCGCGTGAATAAGTGCGCTCAAGTTCAGTTGTTTTATTTTTAAAATCATTGCCTATACCATCTCGCATGACTGCCTTATAGTGACGGGCAGTGGCGGCAACATAATCTGGCCCCTTAAGCCTGCCTTCCACTTTGAAGCTGGTAACGCCTAGGTCTTGCAGCTTTGGGATTTCTGCCAGTCCCATCAGATCTAATGGCGAGACTAGATAGCGACGGTCGAAGGTGGAGTGCTTTTTGCCATCAACAATTAAATCATAATCAAGACGACAACTTTGGGCACATTGGCCACGATTGGCCGAACGACCACCGATTGATTCAGATGTGTAACACTGACCAGAATAGGCAACACATAAAGCGCCATGGACAAAAACCTCCAGTTCTTTGGACGTCTGCTGTTTAATTTTCTGGATGTCTGTGAGGGAGCACTCGCGCGCTAAAACAAAGCGCTGAATATTTAATTCTTCTAAGCAAGCAATGGCAAGATCGCAAGTTATAGTCATTTGGGTTGAGGCATGAATCACCTGATTAGCAGACATCCTGCGAATTACGCGCGCCAGCCCCAGGTCTTGAACTATAATGGCATCAGGGCCTAACGGTAAAACTTTGTACAAGAGTTCAATTGCTTTATTTAGTTCATCTTCAAAGATCAGGATGTTAAATGCCAGATGAACTTTGACTCCATAGAGGTGGCATAAATTGATTATCTCTTCCAGCTCAGTTAGGGAATGATCTTTTGTCCGCCCACGGGCATTGAATTCAGGCATACCGATATAAAT
>Ga0210057_1009094_pt1 | contig 11590 bp, 12 predicted proteins | sample CryGeyCG2114_010_2_FD_183968 | JGI IMG/M metagenome (GOLD analysis project Ga0210057, IMG submission 183968) | Groundwater microbial communities from aquifer - Crystal Geyser CG10_big_fil_rev_8/21/14_0.10 (SPAdes) (version 2) | ecosystem: Environmental > Aquatic > Deep subsurface > Groundwater ...
GGTGATTTAATTCAAACTGTTAAAGTTGATTTGTCTAAATTAACTGAAATAGGCAGTGTGATTCGCGTAAAAGATCTTGTTTTTCCAGAGAGTGTGGAAGTTCTAATTGAAAAAGAAGCCGCTATTGTTTTAGTAGAAGCGCCAAAGGTTGAAGAAAAGCCAATAGAATCTGCAAAAGAACCAGTTAAGATTGATGAAAAAAAAGAAACAGAAACTAGCGAGAAAAAATCAGATAAAAGCGCTGATTCTAAATAATTTATATTTTTTATTCTTAAATTTTTTAAAAACCTATGCTCAAAAGTGAATTCAAAAACCATTTTGGTTTTACATTAATAGAGCTTTTAGTTGTTATTGCTATTATGGGTCTTTTGCTAACTGCCGCAATTACAGCAATGGATTCAGCAAGACAGAGAGCGCGCGACACTAAGCGCAAAGCTGATTTAAAACAAATATATACTGCTCTTAATTTGTATCTAAATGAGTCAGTTTCTGGCGGTAGATATCCAAATACCAACGGGTCATTTTATTGCTTTCATGATTCATCAAGCGGTTTGACAGAAGCATTAGTGAATAATACGAGTTTATTAACCGCAGTTCCGCAGGATACTTTGACAAGTCAACGGACAAATGTTTCAAGCGGATGTTATGCTTACCGTAGCGATGGGTTGGATTTAAAGTTAATGGTTCTTTTGGAAAATGATGATTCAATAATGCAAAATGATGGCGGAGCAACTGATTTGCGTTTTGAACTTTTTACATCCGCGGCGCAAAGTTGGATGCCGTAAAAAACAAGAATAAATATGCCCATGCAAGAAAAAAATAGATTAGCAAATTTTAGGTTGCAGAAAATTTTTAGTTTAATTCTGGTTTTGTTTCTAGTTATTTTAAGTATTTTGTCTTTTGATTATATTCGCGCTAAAGTGCGGGATCAAAAAAGAAAAATAGATCTGAGACAAATTTCTCTGGCTCTAGATATGTATTATGATACGCATCAAAAATATCCTGAAGTTATAGATAAAGATTTTGGAGAATGGGATACTACATATGAACCTGACAGGCAAGAAAAAAGTTTTTTAGACATCTTGGTAAAAAATAATTTTATTAACTATTTGCCTTATGATCCTATAAATAATGAATTTTATCATTACCGCTATGCCTATTATCCTGCTGGAAAATATGGCTGTGAAAAGCCCTTTTATATTTTGCAACTAAGTAATTTTGAACAACTGGGAGGATCTAATGGTTTTGGAGGTTGTCCAGAAATGAATTTTGTAAATTTTGCTGAAAATGGTTACACTATACAAAGGTTTGAATAAAAATAAATTTTATTATTCTGTCATGCCGAAACAAGTGATGTCGCCCTTAAATTATTTCAGGATCAGGATGACACACTCTTTTGGCATTTTATAATTTATTGAAGATGGTTGAGAAGATGGTTGATAAGAAAAATAAAAATTTTTTTAGAAAAAAAATTAATTCAAAAATCAGTTTTTATCTGGTGTTTTTTTTGTTTTTTATATCAGCTGAATTGATTATTATAAATTATATTCTGCCAAAGGAAGAACATCCTTTGGAAGAATATAATATATTTTATAATAAAAATATTTGTGATTTTAAAAATAAATTAACTGGTTTATGTGTTAATGCAGAAGAAGAAGAAAATATATGGCCAGTTGCTTTAATGATTGATAATAATCCAGACAGTTGGCCTCAATTCGGTCTTGCCCGGGCAGATTTGGTTTACTCAACTTTAGTTGAAGGTGGAGCAACAAGATTTTTAGCTTTTTTTACTAATTCGTCAGTTGCTAAAATTGGGCCGATTCGCAGCGCCCGACCTTATTATTTAACTTGGGCAAAAGAAATGAATGCATTATATGGGCATTCTGGCGGTTCAATAGAGGCAATACAAAAAATTGCGGAATATAAAGTATTAAATTTAGAAGAAGCAACAAGTTATGGGCCAAATTATTTTTGGCGTGACAACATGGGAGGTTATTATGCTCCGCATAATTTATTTACTTCTAGTTCTCGCTTGCAAAAAGCAAGGGAAGATTTTGAATTACTTAATAAAAAATTAGAATATAGTGGTTGGTTTTTTAATACAAACGCAAAATTAGGCAATGAAATTGCTGATAAAATAACTATAAATTATTCGTCAGGTGTTTTATTTGATGTAAGTTATGAATTTAATACTTCTACCGTTAGTTATTTGCGTTTTCAAAATAAAGCTCCACAAATAGACGGATTAGACAATTCACAAATTGCGGTTAAAAATATTATTATTCAGTTTGTGCCAAGAGAAAAACATTTAGATGTTGAAGACAGATTATATATAAATACAATAGGAGAAGGCAAAGCTCATATTTTTTATTCAGGTCATAAATTAGAAGCTCGTTGGAAAAAACAAGATGTCGTATCGCGAACAAAATTTTATACTCTAGACGGAGAAGATGTAATTTTTATTCCAGGCAATATTTGGGTTGAGGTTGTGCCTGGAAATAGGGAAGTAATAATCAGTAATTAGTAATCAGTAATTAGTAATTAATTTTTATTAGTAATTTTTTCTGCGATTAAAATTCTATTTAAGCCGGCTAAATCTTTTTTTATTTTAATTTTATATTCTGGTAAAATATTTTTAATTATTTTTTTTATTTTTTTTGTCTGCTGGTCCCTGAATTCTAATAGAATATAGTTTGGTTTATATTTTAGGTTTTCTATTTCTAAAAATAATTTATTATATAGATCTAAGCCGTCTTTTCCAGAATATAATGCTTTTTTTGGTTCAAATTTTAAATTATATTTATTTTTAAAATTACTCGGCAGATATGGCAGGTTGGCTATTAATATATAATTTTTTAGATTTATATTCATATTTTTTAATAAATTAGATTTTATAAAACACACTCCGTGTGAGCGAAGCGATTTTACGAGGTTAATCCCATTATTTTTTGCATTTTTTTGAGCTATGTTTAAAGTTTTTTTTGATATATCTGTGGCATAAAAATTTATATTTTTATTTTTAATATTTTTAGCCAAAGAAATAATTATACAACCTGATCCAGTACCAATATCAATTATTGTAGAGACGCATGTAGAGACGCATGTAGAGACGCAAGATTTTGCGTCTCTACTACAGATTTTTAAACATTCTTCTACAAGCATTTCTGTTTCAGGTCGTGGGATTAAGACATTTTTATTAACAAAAAAATCTAAATTATAAAATTTTTTGTTTTTAATAATATAGGCCACTGGCTCGCCGCCTGATCTTCTAATGATATTTTTTTTGAATTTATTTATTTGATTATTATTTAACTTATATTCCGGATGAGTATATAGAAAAGTTTTATTTTTTTTAATGGCACGAGAAAGCAAAACTTCCGCGTCTAAAATATTTATTTTTTTTATTGCAAACTCTAAAGCATGTTTAATATTCATGTTTTTTTCTTGATCCGTTTTTAGCGGTTAATTCCTCAATTATTTCTTTGATATCACCGTTCATTATAGTATCAATATTGTGCCAAGATTTTTTAATGCGATGATCCGTGATTCTATCTTGCGGAAAATTATAAGTGCGTATTTTTTCAGATCTATCGCCAGAACCAATTTGCGATTTTCGATCTTTTGCTAATTCCTTTTGTTTTTCTTCTTCTTTAGCCGCCAGTAATCTTGAACGCAAAACTTGCATAGCTTTTTCCTTATTTTGCAACTGTGATCTTTCATCCTGGCAGGAAACAGCAGTATTTGTTGGTAAGTAAGTTATACGAACAGCGCTGTGGGTTGTGTTGACGCTTTGTCCGCCATGCCCGCCAGCGCAAAAAGTATCAATTTTTAAATCTTTTGGATCAATTTTTAAGTCAACTTCTTCTGCTTCTGGTATAACAGCCACAGTTACTGTTGATGTATGTACGCGACCAGATTTTTCTGTTTCTGGAATCCTCTGAACACGATGGGTTCCGCTTTCATATTTCATTAAACCATAAATTCCTGTGCCAGTAATTTCAAAAATAATTTCTTTAAAACCACCTATTCCAATAGGATTTTTTGATATAATTGAAACTTTCCAGTTTTGTCTTTCAGCAAAACGAGAATACATACGAAACATTTCTGCTGTGAACAAAGCTGACTCATCGCCGCCAGTTCCAGCGCGGATTTCTATAATTGCATTTTTTTTGTCCAAAGAATTTTTTGGATTTAAATTTTTTTCAATGTCTAACTCTAATTTTTTAATTTCATCTTTTAAACTATTATTATCAGCTAAAGCAATTTCAATCAACTCATCATCCTCAACGGTTTGTATTATGGAATTATTTTCTTTAATTTGATTTTTTAATTTTTCCAGATGATCATTTTTTTCTATAATATTTTTTGTTTCGTTAAATTCTTTAGAAATTTTTATATATTTTTTTTGATTAGCCAAAATATCAGGATTTTGCACATCTTGCTCTAGCTCTTTATATTTATTTTTTAGTTCTTGAATATTCATAATAAATTATTAAAAACTAAAAATCCTACCTTAATAATAGCAGGATTTTTAATTTATTTCAAAAAGTTATTTTCCTCTGTCAGCTAACGTGTTAGATTTTTTAATTTTTTTCGCGGCCAATTTGGCGGTCTTGCCTTTGTTAACAACTTTTTTCTTTCCAACTCTTGCCATTTTTTCAGTAAACTTTTCTACTCGTCTTGATGTATCAACAAGTTTTTGCTGGCCAGTATAGAAAGGATGGCATGCAGAACATAGCTCAACTTTGATTTTTTCTTGTGTTGAACCAGTATTAAATTTATTGCCGCATGAGCAAGTTATTTGCGCCTGCGAATAATATTTTGGGTGTATGTTTTTTTTCATGTTTTTTCTAATGTCATCTTGAGCGGCCCCGCCCTTCGCGAAGAGCGGGGTTCAGTATCCCGTATAATATTTGAATTATTATTTACTAATTCATCTTATCATATATATAAAAACTTGACAAGTGTTTTTAAATATATTAAATTAAAAGTAATAATTATAAATCACACATCTTGAATTTTATTAAACTATCCTATTTTTTGGGTTTAGTAAGCTAATTCAAGATGGAGGCAAAAGGATAAAATATGAAAAAAATTGAATTAAAAGATTTAATGAAAGCAGGATTGCATTTTGGTCACAAGCCAGGAGCTTGGAATCCCAGAATGGAGTCTTTTTTGTTTGGCATAAAAAGCGGAGTGCATATTATTAATTTGGAAAAAACAAAAGAACATTTGGAAAAAGCAGCTGAATTTGCGCGCAGTATTGCTGGTCAGGGAGGAACAATCTTATATGTTGGAAATAAACCGCAAGCTAAAAAAATTATTGAGGAACAAGCTAAAAAAGTTGATATGCCGTATGTAAATGAACGTTGGTTAGGCGGCACAATTACCAATTTTGCGGAAATTCATAAATTAGTAAAAAAGATGCAGGAATTAATTGCAAGGTCAGGACGCGAGGATTATGAACAAAAGTACACAAAAAAAGAAAGACTTGTTTTTAATGAAGAAGTTAAAAAATTAGGCAAAATTATTGGTGGTATTTCAAATATGGCAAAACTTCCAAATGCTGTTTTTATTGCTAGCGCGCGTGAAGAAAAAACTGCCTTAAATGAATGCATTAAAAAACAAATTCCAATTATTGGCGTGTGCGATTCAAACGCAGACCCAGAAGAAATAGAACAAATTATTCCAGCTAATGATGATGCAATTAAATCAATTGAGTTTGTAGTTGCTTATGTTACAGACGCAATTGAAGTAGGCAGGAGGGAATATAAAGAAATGAAAGAAAATAAACCAGAAGAAAGTGAAAAAATATGCAAATAAATAAAGATTTAATTCAAAAACTAAGAGAACAGACTGGCGCAGGAGTTATGGATGTTAAGAGAGCTTTAGAGCAGGCAGGTGGAGATGAAACTAAAATTATTGAGATATTGCGTGAAAAAGCGCAAAAAATTGCCGAGAAAAAACAAGCTGAACGAGAAGCAAAACAAGGAATTGTTAAAGCTTATGTGCATGGGAATAAAAAAATAGGGACATTGGTTCAACTTGCTTGTGAAACAGATTTTGTGGCAAAAAATGAAGAATTTCAACAATTAGCTCATGATATTGCTATGCAGATTGCGGCTATGAATCCAGAAAATACATCTGATTTATTAAATCAAAAGTTTATTAAGGATGATTCAAAAACAATTAATGATTTAATCACGGAAAAAATAGCAAAATTAGGCGAGAAAATAGAAGTCAAAAAAATGGTTAGAATTAGTTTTTAGTTTTTTTAGTTTATCTCGAACACCTCGCCGCAGGCGCGGTGGAGAGATCTCCTTAAAAAATTAAACAGAAATAATATTTTTAGACTAATTTTGGGATAAAAATTAATTATTTAAATAAACTAAATTCTCCGAGTTCCCTCGGCTTCGCTCGGGATAAATTTGGGAAAATGCAAATTATAGAAGTAAAATTTACATCTTGGGATAAGGCTTACTGGTTTGATTCAGCAGGTCTTTCTTTAAATATGAACGACAATGTTGTAGTGCACACTGAATTAGGCATAGAAATTGGCAAAGTTGTAGGTCTGCCTGAAATTGATGAGAGCAAGTTTCAAGGTAAAAATATAAAAAAAATTATTCGCAAAGCTAACGCGATTGATCTTGATAAAAAATCTAAACGCGATGTTCAAAAAAAAGAAGTTATTCAAATTACACGAGAGTATATTCAAAAATATAAATTAGAAATGAAAGTTGTTGATATTTATTTTTCTTTTGATGGCGGGCGTATGACATTTGCTTTTATTTCTGATGGTCGTGTTGATTTTCGTGAGTTAGTTAAAGATTTAACTCATAAATTTCAAAAGTCAATTCGTTTCCACCAGATTGGTGTGCGCGACGAAGCCAAATATTTTGGTGAATTTGGTCCATGCGGACAAAAGTTATGCTGTCGTAAATTTTTGAAAAAATTAGGACAGGTAACTAGCGATTTTATTGAATGTCAACAAATTAGCCATCGAGGCGGAGATAGATTATCCGGTATCTGCGGCAGGTTGAAATGTTGCTTGCGTTTTGAGCAGGATTTATATGAAGATTTAACTAAAAATTTGCCAACAATAAATACAAGAGTTAGGACAGATCATGGTCGAGGAGAAGTAGTCGCAAGGAACATCTTAAAGCAAACCGTAAAAGTCAAACTAGACGGAGAAGACAAGACAATAGTTGAGATACCAATTAAAAAAGAAAAGCAAGAAAAGAATAGATAGCGCTTTTTTAAATTTTTAGCTATAATAAAGTGAGTAATTTATGTCATCCCGCAGTACTGCGGGATGACAGGAAATATAAAAATAATTTTAGAATTTAAAATTTAAAATTTAATAAATATATGCCTACTCAAAAATCAAACAAAAAAATCAATATCGCGATTAACGGTTTCGGTAGAATTGGTCGCGTTGCTTTTAAACATATTCTGAATAATCCCAAATTAAAAGTCGTTGCAATTAATGATTTAACAGATAACGCGACTTTAGCGCATTTATTAAAATATGATTCAGTTTATGGAAAATATGGCAGGGGAGTAAGCAGTGATGAAAAAAATATTTATATTAATAAAATAAAATTTCCTGTTTTTGAAGAAAAAGAACCATTAAAATTGCCATGGAAAGAATTAAATGTTGATGTTGTGTTAGAATGCACAGGCGTTTTTAGAGAACATAAAGATTGCGTTCAACATATTAATGCTGGCGCTAAAAAACTAATTATTTCAGCGCCAGCCAAAGGAACACCAAAAATTCCAACATATTTAATTGGCGCGAATGAAGATAAATATAAAGGAGAAAAAATAATATCAATGGCTTCTTGCACAACTAATTGCATTGCGCCAGTAACAAAAGTTATGGAAGAAAATTTTGGTATTAAACGAGCGTTTTTAACAACTATTCATTCATATACAACTGATCAAAATTTAGTTGATGGTCCGCACAAAGATCTAAGGCGCGCTCGTGCTGCTGCGCAAAACATTGTTCCAACAAGCACAGGAGCTACAATCGCAGTTACTGAAATTTATCCAAAATTAAAAAATAAGTTTAATGGTTTGGCTGTGCGCGTCCCAACTATTTGTGGGTCGTTGTCTGATTTAGTTTATGAAACAAAGAAAAAAACCACGCCAGATGAAATCAATATAATAATTAAAAAAGCCACTCAAAATAAAAAATTAAAAAATATTTTAAACGCGACAGATGAACCAATTGTTTCCACTGACATAATAGGCGACGCGCATTCATCTATTGTTGATTTGTCTTGCACGCAGGTTATTCATGGAAATCTTGTTAAAATTATTGCTTGGTATGACAATGAGTGGGCGTATTCTAAAAGGCTTGAAGAGATGGTGGAGATCGTGTATAAAAAATAACCAATAACCAAGAAACAATAATCAAAAAACAATAGTTAGAAAGTTAGTAGATGGCTCATCAATGCTTGGGGCAATGGCTTTGGAAAATGGATTGATTGACAGAATTGGCGGGCTTTATGAAGTCAAGGAATATCTAAAAGATTTAATCGGCGAGGATGTTGAGATTTGTTGGTAGAGTGTAATAATTAAAATACATATTTTAAAAACCTATTTCTAAAATCCGCTCAAAAGAACGGGTTTTTTGTTTGACAAGTGCAGTCTAGAAATGTAAAATTATACTACGGACAACATAATTTATATTTTAATAAACGAAGCAATGCCCGGATATGTAAAAATTGGGAAAACAAACAATCTCGAGCAACGTATTCGCTCACTTGATACTACAGGCGTTCCACTTCCGTTTGAATGTTTTTATGCTTGCAAAGTAAAAGACGCATCGTTTGTTGAACGGCAACTCCTTGACGCTTTTTTAGACCATCGTGTGCGTTCCAGTAGGGAATTTTTTGAAATCGCGCCTGAACGTGCTGTTGCGATGCTGAAACTTGTTGAAATTGGAAATGTTACTCCAAAGAAAGATTTTGTAGAATCACAAGATGACCAACAAGCCCTTAATCAAGCCCGTAATCAACGAGCAGTATTTAATTTTGGTATGGTTGATATTCCTATTGGCGCAGAGTTGACTTTTAGTCGTGATGAAAATATTAAAGCTAATGTTATAGATAATCGCAAGATTAAATTTAATGAAAACATAACAAGTCTTTCTGATTCCGCACAAAAAATTCTTGGTTATGATTATAAGGTTGCAGGGACACTTTATTGGATGTATGAAGGAGAGACCCTTGATGAACGAAGAAAAAGATTTGAAAGTGGAGAATAACTATGCAAATTATTGAATAAAAAATATGGGAAACAAAAATATTCAAAAATGGGAACATCCTGGCGGAAAACTTAGAGAACTTGGCGCAGACAAACTTAGTGATACTGAGCTCCTGTCTATTTTAATTTCAACAGGGATTAAAGGAAAAACCGCTGAACAAATTGCTAAGGAGCTACTAGAAAAATTTAATTCCTTTAGGGGATTAGCTGACCAACCTTTTAAAAAATTATCTTTAATCAAAGGATTGGGTGATGTAAAAATTATTCGTATTGCTTCGGCTTTCGAGATTGCTAAAAGAATTGTGAATCAAATTAAAAAATATGAAAAGCAAAAAAATAGGAAAAGTTAATTTAAAAACAGAAGTAAGAATTTCAAATCCGTTTGAAACTATTGATCGTCCAACTGAAAGAACCGGTGTAGCCGTGGTTATGCATTGGATGAGAGAAATTATAGAAAAGAATAGTTTAGATCTTGGTTTGCCAAATGTAGAAACTGGCGGGTCTGATAGAAAATTTCCAGACATAGTAATCTATAAAACAAGGCGCAGTCGCAATATCTTATGCGTTTTTGAGTTTAAACCACCATATTTTGATGTGTTTAATGAGGAGGATTTAAAAGAACCGGCACGAAAAAAAGCTGTTGAAAGACAAGCAAAATATTTTGCAACCTCTAATTTTCGCGACCTTATTCTTTGGAATACTGAAAAAGTCAATGCCGGCAAGCCGGAAATACAACAAATTGAACAACAATATCATCTTTCGCAAATTAATGATTTACAGTTACTTGAGGATGCAATTTTTAAGAAAAACATTGTTAATAAATTAGAAAAATTTCTTAAAGAACTTTATGAATTTTCCACTGGCAAAAAAGCAGAACAGTTGGCTGTAGATGAACTTTTAATTTTTCATTTACAAAACAAAATTAATCTTTTGGCTTATTATTATCAAAATCTAATTTATGACCAAGTGCATAAAGACAACCAGTTTAGAAAAGATTTAGTGAAATGGTTTAAGAATCAAGGTTGGAGTTTTTATATTGAAAATAGTGATGACTATATTAAAGTAGCGCGTCAGACAGCTTATCTTTTGGCTAATAAAATTATTTTTTACGACGCGCTTCAAATGAAACGACCTGATAAATTAGCGCCGCTTGAAATACCAAGAAGTTTATTTAGAGGTTCCCAGCTTCAGCATTGTCTTCAGGGGTACTTTAAAGATGTTCTTGAAATTGATTATGAGACAATTTACACCACTGATTTTATTGATGAAATGGCTTTTCCAGATAGCCGTGAAGTTGTTGAAGAAATTAAAAACTTGGTTGAAATTTTAAAAAGATACGATTTTTCTACTTTGGGCTATGAAATTATTGGCAGAATTTTTGAAAGGCTGATTCCAATAAATGAACGACATAATTTAGGACAATACTTTACAAGTCCTGATGTGGTGGATTTGATTTTAAAATTTTGTCTAAAAAATGAACATGATAAAATAATTGATCCATCGTGTGGCGCCGGCACTTTTTTAGTTAGAGCTTATCAGCATAAAAAAATGAAAAATCAATTAATGAGTCACAAGGAAATTTTAAATGACATTTGGGGCAATGATATTGCTAAATTTCCAGCTCATTTGGCAACAATCAATTTGGCGGTTAATGATTTATCTGGTGAACAAAATTATCCCAATATAATTCAAAAAGATTTTTTTGATTTGTGCACTACGCCTCAGCAAGGATTTGAACTGCCGGAAAATGTGAGAAAAGTTAAAATAAAATTATTAAATAAGGCAGAAAAGGAGATTTTATATCCGCGCTGGTTTGATTGCGTGATTGGTAACCCGCCTTATACGCGTCAAGAAGAAATTTCAGACACCAGCGGTGAGAAAAGTTATAAAGAGGATTTAATTAACAAAGCACTGACTGACGGCAACAAACAAATCGCAAACATTTCCAAACGCGCTGGCATTTATTCTTACTTTTTTATTCATGGTGCTAAGTTTCTTAAAAATCAAGGTCATTTTGGTTTTATTGTTTCTAATGCTTGGCTTGATGTGGAATATGGCGTTGGCTTGCAGGAATTTTTTCTTAAAAATTATAAAATTGTGGCTGTAATTGAATCTAATGTTGAACGATGGTTTGAGGATGCAGATATTAATACTTCAATTATAATTTTAGAAAAAGCGTCTGGTAGAGAATTTAAAACCCAAAGAGACGAAAATTTGGCGCGTTTTGTTTATCTTTTTAAACCTTTGCGGTATTTTATCCCAGCGGCAGAAAGTATTTGGTCGCAACAATTAGAGCGGCTAAATAAAATAGATAAATTAA
>Ga0210057_1009095_pt1 | contig 11589 bp, 10 predicted proteins | sample CryGeyCG2114_010_2_FD_183968 | JGI IMG/M metagenome (GOLD analysis project Ga0210057, IMG submission 183968) | Groundwater microbial communities from aquifer - Crystal Geyser CG10_big_fil_rev_8/21/14_0.10 (SPAdes) (version 2) | ecosystem: Environmental > Aquatic > Deep subsurface > Groundwater ...
GAAGTTGTTGGGCGAGCTGATTTAATTGCTTCAAACGCTGAAGTAATATTTTCTTTTAGCTTATCCGCGCTAAAAGACGCCCTGCCAGCAAGAAGATGCACATTGCCGGTTGAGTCATTCTTAAATGAAATTTTTCCCTTAACTAATTCAGCAATTGCTTTTTCAATATCAGGTGCAACAGTACCATTCTTAGGAGACGGCATAAGCCCTCTTGGACCCAAAATTCTCGCCACAGACGCGAGTTTTGGCATAAACGCGGGCTCAGCAACTAACACATCAAAATCCATTTTTCCTGCTTGAATTTCTTTGATAAGCTCCTCTCCGCCAACAACTTCAGCTCCGGCTTTTTTTGCCTTAGAAAGATCAGACGCAATAGCCGCGATTCTTTGTTTTTTGCCGGTTCCATGAGGCAAAGAAACTGTTCCTCTAACATGCTGGTCTGACTGCTTTACATCAATGCCAGTTTTAACATGCAATTCAACGCCAGAATCAAATTTAATATTAGCGCTTTCTTTTATAATAAAAACTGCCTCATCAAGCGTATATTGCTTTAATGAGTCTACTTTTTCTTTCAACGCCATATAGCGCTTAGAATGCTTTGCCATAAATTTTCCTTTCGTGGTACAAGCGAACAGAGACGAATCTGCTCTCCCACGAATAAATTGCTATAAATACGAGATCCTTTGACTCCGCGAGTACACTCCGCTCAGGGCCTGCCCCGAGTATTCCGAGGGGATGACGGGTATAATTACGCTTCTTCTCTCTTTTTTGACGCAATTCTCCAGTGATAGAGATATAAGGGCAATCCAATAATCAACTGAGCTGAAGCACTTGCCGCGTCCCTCTGGCGCTGCTGAGTTATTCGCTTATCATTCTGTACTTGCGCTTCTGCTTCTGTTATCTGTTCAATTTCCACGCCCTTTTCATCCATCATAACTGGCTGGCGCACATATTCATAAGTGTAATTATCCGCTTCAGTGAACACCCATGCCTTAAGACCCATGTCAATGAATCTGACACCAGCGATAATCACCAACACTAATCCTACCAAAGAAAAAAGATATAGATAGATAGTGCGTATGAGTTTTGTTTTATCTGACATATATTTTTATTTTAATAATAAATTACTTTACTTCAAGCCCCATTTGACGAGCAGTTCCCTCAATAATGCGCATAGCTGCATCAATATCATTCGCGTTCAAATCCGGCATTTTCTGCTCAGCAATAGCGCGGATCTGATCCTTGGTGACTTTGCCGACTTTCTTAGTATTCGGGGTTCCGGATCCACTCTTTAATCCAGTTGCCTTTTTCAATAATTCAGCTGCTGGAGGGGTTTTAAGAATAAACGTAAAACTGCGGTCCGCGAAAATGGTAATTACCACTGGGATAATATCCCCATGCATTTCTTTTGTTTTATCGTTAAACTGAGAGCAGAATTCCTGCATATTAACGCCATGGGGCCCGAGAGCTGTTCCTACTGGAGGCGCTGGGTTTGCCTGGCCAGCTGGAATCTGCAACTTAACTTGTGCTTTAATTTCTTTTGCCATATTATATTTTTTCAACTTGTAAGAAATCTAATTCAACTGGGGTTTCGCGGCCGAACATGTTGACCAGTACTTTGACTTTGCCACGTGATGAATCAACATGCGCGACCTTGCCTTCAAATTCCTTGAACGGACCATCTGTAATCTTGACTGGCTGATCAACGCTAATGTCAACTTTGAATTCCGGCTCCTTAATGCCCATGCGCTTCTGTAAGCCCTTGACATCTTCTTCTGAAATGGGGGTTGGTGTATTTCCGGTGCCAATGAATCCTGTTACATTAGGAGTGTTTCGCACAACATACCAAGAATCATCTGTTACAACCATTTCAACCATAACATATCCAGGATAAATCTTTTCCGTGATTGTGGTGCGCTTGCCGTTCTTGATTTTAATCTTGGTCTCGGTCGGAACCATCACATCAAAAATCTTATCCCCCATGTCCAAGGATTCAATTCTTTGCTTTAAGTTGCGGGCCACGTTTTCTTCGTATCCTGAGTAGGTATGCAATACATACCATCTTCGGCCTAAGTTTAATGTCTGCTTTGGCATATTAAAAATTCTCCAAAAGCCATTCTAAAAGCTTATTCAGACCAAAATCAGCGCCCCCTAAAAATAGCGCAATTGCAACTGATACTATAATAACAAGTATTGTTGAATTAATGGTTTGCTGTTTGGTTGGCCAAGTGACTTTTGCTAATTCTTGGCGCGCTTCTCTAAGATATTTGATGATTTTGTTCATAGATTCTGATTTTTCGCGGATTCCGCGAAAAATCTATCTAAAAATGCCCTTTCCGGGCACTTGTTGATAACTAATTGTATTATACATAAAATTAAAAATAATGCAAGTTGACAAAAAGGAGATTAAATATCCAAATTCCGCACATCTTTGGCATGGGTTTGGATGAACTTTTTGCGGGCAGGAACTTCAGTGCCCATGAGAATATCAAAAATCTCATTCGCCTTTTCCGCGTCCTCAGCAGTCACTTGCTTCATAATGCGGGTTGCTGGATCCATGGTAGTTTCCCATAATTGGGACGGGTTCATTTCGCCAAGACCTTTGTATCGCTGGATATTGATATGCCCGCTTGCCTGAGTGGTGATTACTTCTTCCTTAGAATCAACATCTTGATCAAGACCATCCTGATCCTTCAAATTTGCGGACTGCGATTGTTCTTCCTGTTTGTCTTTAATAGATACTCCTCCCATCTGTTTTTTAAATTTTTCCAATTCTTCATCACTGTACGCGTAATGAGATTGTTTGCCTTTGCTTACCTGATACAGCGGTGGCTGGGCAATAAAAAGATGTCCTTGATAAATAACTTCCGGGAAATAGCGGAAAAACAAGGTGAGCAATAAAGTTCGGATATGCGCGCCATCCACGTCCGCGTCAGTCATAATTATGATTCTGCCATAGCGCAGATCATCCATATTAAGCATTTCGCCGATGTTCGTGCCCATTGCAATGACTAAAGATTTTATTTCATTATTCGCGAGCATCTTGTCAATGCGCGCTCTTTCCACGTTAAGAATCTTTCCACGCAAAGGCAAGATAGCTTGAAACCTGCGGTCACGGCCTTGTTTGGCACTGCCTCCGGCCGAATCTCCCTCAACTATATATAATTCACACTCAGAAGGATCTTTGGACGAGCAGTCAGCAAGCTTCCCAGGTAAAGCAAAGCCCTCTAAAGCGCCTTTACGCAAAACAGTGTCGCGCGCAGCGCGCGCGGCCTTGCGCGCCTGAGCCGCGAGCAATGCTTTGCCGATAATTGCTTCTGCTTCGCGCGGATGCTCTTCCATCCAAACAGCTAAAGCGTCTGAAAACACAGTATCAACAGCAGGCCGCACTTCATCATTTCCCAATTTGGCCTTGGTTTGGCCTTCAAACTGGGGCTCTGGCACTTTCACGCTCACAATCGCGGTTAAGCCCTCGCGCGTATCCTCGCCTTGCAAAGTGTCATCTTTGTCTTTGAGGATGCCTTTATTCTTTGCATACGCGTTCAAAGTGCGCGTTAGAGCGGTTCTAAATCCAACAAGATGAGATCCACCTTCAATAGTGTGGATGTTGTTCGCAAAGCTAAACACGTTTTCTTTGTAATCTTCAATATACTGGAGCGCGACTTCCACATTGATATTGTCAATTTCTTTTTCAATGTAAAATACGCTTTCATGTTTTGGTTCATGATTTCGGTTGATATGTTTGACATAGGACGCGATTCCTCCTTCAAAATAGAATGAATATGATTTTGAGTCATCAGCGCGTTCATCTGTAATGGAAATTTTCACGCCTTTTGTTAAATAAGCTTGCTGTCGCAGATGATCAAGAATATAGTCCCAGTCAAATTCCATGGTCGTGAAAATCGTATCATCTGGCTTGAAGATGATTGTAGTTCCAGTTCCTCGCGCGCTTCCGATTGAGGCAACTTTTTTTACTGGCTTTCCACGCTTGTATTCCTGCATCCAAAGCTTGCCTTCGCGCTTAACCTCGGCGCGCGTGAATTCTGATAAAGCGTTTACTACTGATACTCCGACTCCATGAAGTCCGCCGGAAACTTTGTATCCGCCTTCTCCGAATTTTCCACCAGCATGCAGTTTAGTAAGCACAACTTCTAAGGCCGATACCTTTGCGGTCGGATGCTTGTCAACTGGAATGCCACGGCCATTATCTGTTACTGATACGGCTGAATCTGGCAAAAGCGCGATAGTAATTTCATTAGCAAATCCAGCCATTGCTTCGTCAATGGAGTTATCAACTACTTCCCAAACAAGATGGTGCAATCCTTCTTTGGCAGTGTTTCCGATGTACATGCCAGGCCGCTTGCGCACTGGCTCTAGGCCCTCTAAAACAGAAATCTGGCTCGCGCCATATGCTTGGGGTTTGGGTTTAGATTTTTCTTCTTTTTTAGCCATATTTCAACAGTAAAAACGCATAAAAATACGCTTATTTGTATAGGTTACTTACACCTATATGATAGCATAATTGTATAAAAAAAGAAAGCCTAATTTACCCCCAAAACTTCACACTATAGATGAAATACAGAATATATCCAACCACTAATACACCGCCTTCAAAACGGGATAATTTGTGTGATGACTTGAACATTACAGCCGCTAAAATCGCAAAAAATATAAAAGCTGGAAAATCAAAAATCAGCAAATCAGGATGAATCTTGAGTGGCTTTATAAGTGCTGCAATGCCAACCACTAAGTGCACATTCATTACATTTGAGCCGATTATATTGCCGATTCCTAATCCTGGATGATGGCGCACCGCGGACATGATAGTAACCATGAATTCCGGAATAGAAGCGCCAATCGCGATAATTATAATTCCCACGAAAAGTTGGGACACGCCAAGCCAAAGCGCGATTGCCAAAGACGAATCAACAAATAATTTCGCGCCCCCGATAATTAACAATAATCCAATAATAATCTTAATCCAGGCTTTGCTGGATTTCATTGCTTTCTTTTTTCGCTTTTTCATTTTATGTTTTCCAATATCTTCCAACACCTCGCGCTGGGAGACCTTCACTGAATACCATTGAAACAGAATGCCTAAGGCAATCAACAGCATGGCATCGCCTCGGCTGATAGTTAAATCAAACGCTAAAAAGAAAATCAAAACCGAAGCAAGCATAATCCAAGGAAATTCATGCTTTAGAGTGCTTTCTTTGATGCTTATAGGCGATATAATGGCTGCTAACCCAAAAATAAACCCAAGCTTTAAAATGCTTGAGCCAAGAGCGTTGCCGATTATTAAATCATTAGCGTTTGAAAGAGAGGAAGTAATGACAATTGAAAGTTCTGGCATGATTGAGCCAAGAGTTATAACAGTGATCCCAATCACAACTGTTGAAACTCCGAATTTCGTTGCTAAAGCGGAAGAATGGTCAATCATCAAATCAGCACCTTTATAAAGAGCCAAAACGCCAATTAGTAAAAATAATATTACAAAAAATGTCATGATTTTTGTTTTTGTTTAAATCCAGAATAATGATGCTAATCCTTTTTCTCGTCCTCATCCAGAAGTTTGAAATCCAAGTGAAGACCTCCCCATCTTTTTGACACTAGATTATAGCAAAACGCCACAATCATGCCCAAAATCGCGCCAAGAATACCAAATAGAATAATTCCAATTAACAAGGATACTGTTCCGCTTCCAAACGCCGTGGTTCCTGAAACAAGAGATATCACCGCAAACACAATATACATTACAGTGAGAACAAAGCTGAATACTCTTGCTGAAGACCCCAAGGAAATAGTTTTTAATTCATACATATTTTTATTTTATTTAAAATTTATTTTAAACTTTTTTTCTAAAGTCAAACAAAGCTTTTCCATAATTTGGTCCACTTCGATTGATTCAAGAGTCCTATCAGTTGAAGAAAATGTCAAGCGCATTGTTAAGCTCGCGTTTTTTTGATTTGAGCCAGGATACACATCAAATAATTCTACATTTTTTATAAGCAAATTAAATTTCTTTATCACAGATTCAATCTCTGTATATTGTACCATATTTTGGGATATGATTGAAAGATCCCGCTCAACGCAAGGATAATAACTAATTGGCTTAAATATAACTTTTTCATTTTTAGCGGATTTTTGAATAAATTCAAGATTGATAATCGCGATAGCGCAACATGATCTGAATCTTAATAATGATACTGAATTTTTGGGATAAATATTGATGCGCGCTATCTCCTGCTTGCCTGACAAAAGGCAGTATGTTTTGCTATTTTTTTCAACTGATAATTTCGCGCCAAAAAATGATTCTACAACTCCGCGCAATTCGCGATATAATTGCTCGTCTGTCTCTTTAGTATCTATTATGCCAATACATGCTTGCCAATTTTCTTGATCTTTATTAAATATTTTTCCAATTTCAAACAATCGGAATTCATCCCGCGAAAGGAGCGCGCTATTTTGGGAAAGCTTATCCAGCATCCAAGGCTTTAAAGACGCGCGCAAAAATGGATATTCATCATTAACTGGATTAGTAAGCTTGATATGATGTGATTTCGGTATTCCTGAAAATTCAAGTAATTTTTCATTATAGAATGAATAGGTTAACAATTCTGAATATCCAATTCCAGCGAGATAGTGCCTGAGATTATGGCGTAATTTATGAAGATGCTCCATTCTTGGCGATACCAAGTCAGCTTGAGGCAGGGTCTTTGGCATGGTATTGTAATCTATCATTCTTCCAATTTCTTCTATAAGGTCTTCTGGAATTTTGATATCATGCATTCGCCAGGATGGGACTTTGACAATAATCTTCCCTCCTTTACTAAGGCGGGATTTGAGGGGGGTTCCTTCTGATGCTTCAAATCCCAAACACGTTAAAATTGATTTTGCTTTCGCGCTAGTAACGCTCACGCCTAAAATCCGCTCTACCTGGTTAATAGATAAGCTTATGGTTAATTCTTGATTTTTCACTTCTCCGGCTGTAACTATGCCTTTCAAAATAGTGCCACCAGCTAGTTCGTGGATAAGCGCGGCAGCTCGGTCAATTGCTTCTTCAACAACTTGCGCGTCAATTCCTTTTTCAAAACGGGACGATGATTCACTGCGCAATCCCAAAGCTTTTGATGTTTTGCGGATTGATTTTTGGTCAAATATGGCTGATTCTAAAATAATATTATTGGTCGCGTCCGTGACCGCGGTTTCTTGGCCACCCATAATGCCGGCGATCGCGATTGGCTTTTTGCTATCCGCGATAACAAGCATGTCTGGATTAAGTGTATATTTTTGCTCATCCAAAGCTAGAATTTTCTCCGTGGCTTTTGCTTTTCGGATTATAATGATTTTTCCATTAACCAAGTTCGCGTCAAACGCGTGCATAGGATGCCCAAGTTCCATCATTACATAGTTGGTAACATCAACGATATTGTTTATCGGACGAATGTTGACTTGAAGAAGCTTGCTCTGCAACCACAAAGGCGACTCTTTCACATCCACGCCTTGGATGACACGTGCGCAGTATTTCGGGCATAACTTTTTGTCTTCAATTTTCACGCTCACTGATGAAGACGCTGGTGTGCCACTCTCTCTTACCTCTCCCCCTTTACTAAGGGGGAGATTGAGAGGGGGTCTCTTCCCATACAAAGCTCCAACTTCCCTTGCTAACCCGCGAATACTAAAACAATCCGGACGATTCGGAGTAATATCTAATTCTAATACTGGATCATCTAGTTCCAGATATTTGACAACATCAGTTCCGATTTTTGCATCTTCAGGCAAAATGAAAATCCCAGAATGATCATCCCCTATTCCCAGCTCTCTTTGGCTACACATCATTCCTTGGCTCGCGATTCCGCGAATCTTTCGCGCCTCTATTGAAATGCCAGGCACGCTTCCGCCAAGCATGGCAACTGGAACCTTTTGCATGGGTTTGATGTTTTTCGCTCCGCATACGATTTCAAGCAAACAACGCGAATGGTCGGCGTCGCGCGAACGGTCGGCGACCTTTAAAAGAGGTCGCCGACCGTTCGCGCTACCGATTGCGCTACACACATCAACATGCGCGATCTGAAGATTATCCGCGTCTGGATGCGGCTCAATGGATTTAATCTGTCCTATAACAATTTTTGACAAGCCCATGCTGTTATCAACGATTTTCTCCACTTCGCTTCCGGACAAAGTCAACCGCTCCGCGATTTCTTGCGGACTTGCTTTTATGTTCACGAATTGTTTGAGCCAAGAGATTGGGAGGTTCATAATTATCCTGTCATTGCGTATATAAATTTAAAAGTTGAGAGAATTTGATCAATTAATTGCTGAACATATTCTCCACCAAAATCACCTGCCGTTGAGTTGGCATATGGACCATCCTCCAATTGCACACCACCACTAAAATACAAATATCTGATTGCATAGGTTACACCATTACTGCCATCAACATAGATTTCATAAGATGGCATGCCTTCTTCACCACTCTGAAATTTATATCCTTTTTGTTGGTCTATCTTCAGAAATTCTGGTTCCTGATTGGAAAAATAATCAGCTCCTTGCTTTGGTTTTTGGAAATCCGCAACCAATTCTTCTGCTGTCTTTGATGACTTTCGTATTTCCAGAATTATATCTGTATATGCATCTCTAGCAAAAGTTTTTAACAATGTAATTCCCTTGATTGGATTACCTTGAAAATCTTCACCCTCTTTTAAAGAAAAAACAAAAGGATAATTAACTGGATAATCAATCTTAAAGCCATAAATACTTCTATATGTCTTCCAATCCGCGATTGAAATTTCTTCGGTATCAGCCGCATCTGAATTATCCGATGGCTCATTTTGAGCTGTTGATTGCTCCATCGCGCGCGCTTCCAGCTCGCTAATCCTCTGTGAAAGCGTGATGCCAACCAGATCAACTTGCCCTAGCATGTACCAGTACACGCCTGCGCCCACAATAACGGACAGCGCGACTGATAAAACCACGGTAAAAAGCCAGTACCGCGGCTCATGAACAACGCCTTGAATATGGCCTGCTAATTGTCCGACTGGACTTTGTTCAGGCGCTTGTTCCGGATTGGTTGGGTTTTGCATAAAATTTTTTCTACTGATTGATTATTAAAACATATATTATAATGCGCTAGTGGCAACAATGTCCTCCTGCTCTTTTCTATCAATAACAATATCATTGTTTTCGTTAAACCGATAATAAGTGCGCCATATCTGATCTGGCGCGTTGCTGTATCGTATCGTATTTTCTTCTATGAATGTATATCTGCCTAATGCATCTCTGCGTCCAAACCTGATATTATCCGCATACAAACTATCGTCGCCAGTATATGGATTGGAATGCTCTATGAAACGAATGGACTCTAATTCCTTTTTTCCGATTCTAAAAAAATACATAACTTCATTGCCAACGGTATGATCCGCAGAAATCAGAACATCATCAACGCCATCATTGTCAAAATCGTAATAATCAACCATGATACTGCTTTTAATAAGCCCGGAATTTTCTCCTGACGAAGAATCCTGAACAGGACCTATGGCCACGGTCTTCGTTCTCGTGCCGTCAAAAATTCCCACCGTAAGCCATATTCTGCCAATACTCGCATATTCAGAGCCCAAATCCTTATAACTGAAATAAACTTGTTTTTGATTCCATAATATCCAAGAAGAAAAACCAAGCGTAATGATCATAAAAATAAATACGGACCACAAGCGAATCCTCTTGCCTTGGCGCGTGTCCACACCATTCTCATAAATGCTCCAAATAGCATCATTATGTTCTTTTTCTTGGGAACCATATCCTTCCATTGCTTCTTTCCAGCTGTTCCAATATCTGTTTCCACTGTTCGTTATGCCTTGTGCTTTATGATATAGCCAACGCACGCCCCAATGAATGCCTTGACTAATTGTTTCGGCGTTTGCCTCACCATTGTAATTAAGCTCAATCTCTTCTCCGTTGTGTATCCAGAACTCTGTTTTTTCTGCCGCACCATTAAGCACTTTCAATGTGCCGTCTTGGCCTATGCTGAACGCGTAATCAAATTCTTTGTTTGTTTTTTTGTACATACTATGTCAATTTTTTCCGCTTCGCTAGCTGTTTCCGGATGATGCTTTCAATAATTATAAACTCCGTCTCCAAAGCATCATAATGCTTTTTATAAACCGGATCTTTCATTTTTTCTTTTAGGTATTGGGTAAAACGCTTCATAAAATGGATGTGGTATGCATGTAACCTACCTCTCCGTGACATTAGGATTGCTTCGTCGGCGAGTACGCCTCCTCGCAATGACAAACTAAAATTGCTCTATAAACCGCAGATCGCCGGAATAGGAGAGGCGAATGTCATCAACTCCGTAGTAGAGCATCATCAAGCGGTCTATACCTAAGCCGAACGCGAATCCGGAATATTCTTTTGGATCAACTTTCATATTCTTTAACACATTCGGATGCACCATGCCCGCGCCCAAAGTTTCTATCCAGCCGGACTGCTTGCAGAACGAACAGCCTTTACCCCCGCACAAAAGGCAACTCATGTCCACATCCAAAGAAGGCTCGGTAAACGGATAAAAATGCGGGCGCACGCGAATCTTAACATCATCCCCATATAAGCGCTTAATAAAGAGCTCCAAGGTGCCGATTAAATCCGTAACGCGGATATTTTTATCAATCACCAGAGCCTCGCACTGGTAAAATGTGGTCTCATGCCCCGCGTCCGTGCGCTCATTGCGGAACACGCGGCCCGGCACCAATAATCGCACCGGCGGCTTGCGGGATTCAAGCGCCCTGATTTGCACTGGTGATGTATGCGTCCGCAAGACATATGGCCGCCCCTTTTTGTCCTCGCGGCTTACATAAAATGTGTCCTGGATGTCGCGCGAGGGATGATCCTCCGGCACATTGAGCAAATCAAAATTATATTTTTGATCTTCCAATTCCGGGCCTTCAACCACTTCATATCCCATTTTTATGAAAATATCTTCTATCTTTTCCAAAAACTGAGTAATGGGATGAAGATGTCCAGTAGCTGGCGCGATTCCGGGAAGCGTGTAATCAAATTTAGATGATGTTTGCGACGCGCCCGCGGATGAGGTAGCGCGCTGTTTATTCACAGCAGAAGCAATGTCGCGCTTTACCTCGTTAATAAGCTTGCCGATTTCTGGCCTTTTATCTTTAGCGATTTTTTTTATATCTTTGGCAATGCGCGCTAATTCTGCTTTTCTGCCTAAAAATTGCTTTTCCAGCTTTTCAATGGTTTTCGGATCAGTTGCCTGCTCAAACGCCTTGATTGCGTCTTTTCTGATTTGTTCTAGTTTTGATTTCATAAAATTGTCATGGATATTTATGATTTTCCCGCTTCAATCCTTTCAACTTATAAAGCATTCGCGTTCTTTATTGCGGAAAGTTCCGGATATTCTATCTCCTTCTCTCATTTTACCATCCGGAGCAGGCAATTTCAACTGTCCGATTTTTTCGGACACTTCAAAATATCTTTCATTTATAAACTTTTTTTTTAAATTATCCCAATATTTCCTTGGCCTGTTTGTGTCACCAAGCCCTAGTTCGCGCATAATAGGCCTGTTTATAAGTGATA
>Ga0210057_1009096_pt1 | contig 11589 bp, 11 predicted proteins | sample CryGeyCG2114_010_2_FD_183968 | JGI IMG/M metagenome (GOLD analysis project Ga0210057, IMG submission 183968) | Groundwater microbial communities from aquifer - Crystal Geyser CG10_big_fil_rev_8/21/14_0.10 (SPAdes) (version 2) | ecosystem: Environmental > Aquatic > Deep subsurface > Groundwater ...
GCGATGCCGTGGTCAAGGGCCGCTTGAGAAACGGTGACCCCGTCGTTTTTGATCCGATTAATAATTTGCTCCTTCACTTCGAGGGCAATTTTTTGTCTTTTCATATGTCTTGTATGTTACTTAGATTGGTAAACTATACAAGATTGGTGTTCAAATTTTGGGGTACGGGCCAGTCACCGCCAGAGCACCTCGGTGGCAATTTGGCTGGTGGCGGGGATAAGTCGGAAGGCCAGCCGGCCAATCACCTGCCCCCGGCGGGTCTCCACGCTCACCCGCCAGCGACCGGCAGTGGGTTGGTTGGTCAGCGAGAAGCCGCGGTAACCGCCGTCGCGCCCGCCAACCAAGCCATAGCTCACCCGACTCCGCGTGATCCAGCGCCCAGCCCGCTCGTCATAATGTTGCCAGTGATGCACGATTTCGGTGTTGAGGCGTGTCGGCGAGAAGACCGAGGCGTAGAAGTAGACCGGTTGACCGGGCGCCACCAAGAGCTTCGGTCGGAGCGAAATTTGCCACCACGGCCGATCCGGTGCGACCACGCGATAACCGCCCAACTCGCGCGCCACCTCATAATAAACTCCCGCCTCGCGCAGCGAGAGCGGCACCGGCGGGATCAGATTGGTGAAGTAGAAGAGATTCATCAAGAGGAAAATGACGCCAATAATCCAAGCCAGCGCTCGCCGCGCCTCTGGCTCCACTGACCTCACCCGCGCCAAGAGCGCCAAGTAGACCCAGATCAAGACCAAGCTCAAGAGCCCGCCGACGACGAAGACCCAGGGCTCGATGGTGCGAATCAAGAAAGGTAAAACCAGCACCGAGTAAGAAAAGACAATGAAAAAATAAACACCGACCTGAATCTTGAGCCGGAGATAATACTCTTTGCCAATTTCGTTGGCGACCATCAGCAAGACGATCAATAAGATGAAGGGCCAACTGGCACCGAGCGAGCCCGAGAACCAATAGAAGATCAAAAAACCGGACAAGAGGGCGCCGAAAGTGTATTGCAAGACCAACGGCGCGAAGAGTCGCAGATAACGAAAGACGCGCCAAGCCAAGACGCCCACCTCCGCGCTCCGGAGAAAGATCATCGTCGCCCCCGCCACCACTAAGTGACCGGTTAAGATCAAGAAAGACCAATTGAGGTCAACACTCCGAAACAAGAGGGCGTCCGAGACCATCCCCAAAAGAAGCACTCCCGGGATGAGATACCGTTCGTACTTCTTGTACCACCGCCCGATGCGCTCAAACCGCCGCGTCTTCGCCGGCGAGGTGTCACCTTCCCCTGTTGTCTCGTCCATTTCCACTAGCTTAGCTTAAAATGGGTGGTGGGGCAAAGTGACCTCCCCAGAATTGGTTTTTTATTATATAATCTAGATACATGAAAAAAACCTTATTATTTTTGTTGGTAGCAACTGGTCTGCTGCTGGTTACTCAAGGTCTGCTGTTGAAGCAGATAATTCCCCTGGAACCGTTTTTGTTATTAGTTGGGATCAGCCCAAATACTCTGGGTCTATTCATACTTCCTTTCCTTATCCTTTTTATAAAATTTGCGTATCTGCTATTCGGTTTCACCGCGATGTTAATTTTTGAACTGAAAAATAGTATGGGGAAAAAATTTGATCCGAATCTGCCGAGCGCCTCTGTCTTAGGCAGTCCACGTTTCAATGTAAGCAAAAAATTAACGTCGAGTTTTCATCCTTTTTTTATTGATATGGTGTCTGAATTTTTTCTCTGGGGGGTACTTATTTCCACAGCTTTATCTGTCGCCGGTCTATATGTTCATTTGGATCTGATAGAAAACAATCGGCAAGGAATCTCACCGCTTCTCCTTAATTTGCTTACTGGTCTTTCTCTGATAATTTCACCCTTTATAGTATCTAGAAAAAATCTTATCACCACCCTTTTTTCTAAATTTAAAGATTAAATAGTCAGAAGACTTTTTTATTTCTTTCCTCTTCCCCTGTTGCCTCGTTCATTATTATCAGCAACCCCCCACAAGACGAAGTCTTAAAAAGTAGAGACTCACAGAAAATAGAAAAGTAAAAAAGTGAGAGAGGCTTCCAAAACTATTTCCAGTGTCAGCATCAGACCACTCTTATCAACCGAAAAACCCAATTTGGTTTTGTCTTTCTTAAACTGCAAATAAACTCGCCACCAAGCAAATAGAGCGCCGACAGCCACAGCAATTGAAGTGATAAAGATCAAAAGATCACGAATAAATTCATAATCACCGGGGATCAAGTAACTGCGGTCTAAGATCATAAAGACCGGCAGATAAATCATCAAGCCGGTTGATAAGGCCGTCCATACCAATAAATACCGTAATTTATTCGGACTTACATCGTAGTCTTTTATTTGTCCATCTGGATATTTTTGAACCATAATTAAAACTTGATTCTATTATAAGCCAAAAACTATCCTTTTCAACCAAGGAGAGTCTTCGGGGAAATCAAATTACAACACATCTGGCCCCCGAGGGGAGGCGAAACCTCCCCTTGCTCTTACAAATCCCCCGCAATCTCAACCGCCTCATCTTCATCCAAACCGCCCTCAATCAATTCTTGAGCTTTCTCAGCGACATCTTCATCCAAATCTCCCTCAATATTCCTGCGCCCATCCGAAGCCTTGGCGAAGGAGGGTGTCATCAATCTTTCGGTTTCTTCGTCCATGTTAATTTTTTCAACTAATAGGAGTCCTCGGTCAAATTAAATTATAACACATTTGGCCCCCGAGGGGAGGCGAAACCTCCCCCGACTTTCAATCTTTCGGTTTCTTCGTCCATGTTAATTATTTGTAAAACAGTTCATGATGGCGAAGCTCTTTTTTAATATCTAAATAATTTGGAAGAATCTTTTCCACAAGCGCCCAAAATTTTTTAGAATGATTAAATTCCTTTAGATGACACATCTCATGCACAATAATATAGTCTTGGTGTTTTTTTGGTAAAAATATAATTTTGTAATTTAAATTAAGATTCTGCTTACACGAGCAACTGCCCCAACGAGTCTTTTGGTTCTTGATAAAAATCTTATTGAATGAAAAACCATATTTTTTGTTATAAAATCTAACTCGTTCACCTACGAGAGCAAGTGCCTTGTCTTTATTCTCTAGATAATCTTTGTGCGAGAATGTACGAATCGCCTTACTATCAACGCTTTTGAAAAATTGGATTTTGTCCCACACCCACTGTCTTTTGTCATTAAGAAATTTTTCAATAACTGGTTGTTGGATCCCGAAAGGACTCGTAATAACAACACTACCGTCACAATACACGGCAAGTCGCATCCTTTTTGCTCTTTTACTTCTTTTGAGTTTGTAAGAGATTTTATCTTCCATAGTTTCTAGAATTTTTTAGTGATTATGTCCACCAGTCGATTCAAAAATTTTGGGAAGTCTTTCACTGTAAATCGACCCTTGTAATCACGTAAAATAAGCTCCTGTAATGTTTGCTTGATATCTTTCACAAACACATCTCGCTTTGAAGATTCTTGCCAACCAGAGTCCAAATCATCCTCAATCCGAATTCTCAATTCTTTAACAAATTCCTTAATTACCTCATCTTTCTCTCCTTCAACAAATTCCTGCGAAATAACGTAAAGTGCGTACTCTTTCAAATCAAGTCCTAGATCTTTCGCCTCATCCCCTTTTGTCTTAATATCGCTCATCAATTCTTCATATCGACGAATTCGTTCAGCAAGATCAATTTGATTCTGCTCAAACTCACGGCGAATAGCAGTTAGTCGTTCGCTAAACTTTTGATAGGCCGGATTTTCATCCAGATTGATTGAGATCTCTTGTTTAAGCATCTTCTCAAGGTTGAGGGCTTTTTCTTCCTCATCCATTCCTTTGAGTCGCTCAAGTGTATATAAATCATTCACGCGAAGTTCACGGAAATTCTTAGTGATTCCTTCATAGTCAATGATATTACTCTTTTGAATTAACTCACGGACTTTCTCTCCGTATTCTTCAAGTAAATATCTATCATCTTCACTTCTAAACTCCTTCAAAAATGCCAAATAGAAACTTGTCACCCATTCAAACGGACGAATATATTGCTTCAAAAATGGATCGGGTGAAAGAAACTCAAACAAACTCTTAAGCTTCATATACTTCTCAACAAAGTATTTCTGTTTGTCTTGGTTGTCAATGAAAATCTTCAAGCATCGGCGAAGATTGTCCGTTGATGGGTCTTCAATATTTACTCCAGTAAACACTTTCATTACATCACTCAAAACATCGGAAAATCTTGCCTTCACACGCTCGATATCAATCATCGCCGAATCAACGACATCTTCGTCAAAATCAAGCGCATCATAAAGATTGCGAGTAATTCCATAGTAGTCAATAATTTTTCCTGCTTCTTTGTTTTTATGGACGCGATTCGTACGAGCTATCGCTTGCAAGAGGTTATGGTCCCGAAGGGGCTTATCAAGATACATCACTTGCTCAATCGGCGCGTCAAAACCCGTGAGCAACATATCGCACACCAAAAGGAATTTCAGAGATGATTTTGGATCTTTAAATTTCTCAATAATTTGCTCTCGTTCACGCTTGCTCGTGTTATAGGCTTTCAAATCATCGGCATCACTGTTTGGATCTCCAGGTGAATACACCACGGCCGACCACTCGGCCGGTACGAGCTTATCAAGGAGTTTTTTGTAGGTTGCTACTGCTTCGCGGTCATACGCCACTATTTGACCCTTGAAGCCGTTTGGTTCCACATAGAGCTTGTAATGCTCCACAATATCCCTGGCCACGGCTTCCATACGCTTAGGAAGCTTCACCAACGCTGCTTTCTTGCCATACTTCTTTACGAGTTCAGTCTTTTGTTTGTCAGGCAAATCTCCAGCGATCTCTTCAAACTGTTGGTCAAGTTTTTCTTCATCAATAGAAAATTTTGAAAGTCGCGCTTCATAGGTCACTGGAATTGTCGCTCCATCATCAATCGCTTGTTGGATCGAGTAGTAGTCAAGATATCGCTTGCCATCTCCTTCATAATTTCGGAAAGTGTTTGTATGTGTTTTATCAACCGGCGTGCCGGTAAATCCAAAGAAGAACGCCTTTTTGAATGCATTTCGCATATTGATACCCGAGACACCTTCGTCGCCTCGATGCGCTTCATCAGAAAGCACAATCACATTCTCATCAAGATTTTCTACTTTGTCGCCAAGTTCAGAAAACTTCTGAATGGTAGTGATGAATATGCCCTTTTCCGGTGACTGAATCTTTTCCTCCAAATCTTTGCGGGAAGTGACCCTAACAATGTTTTTTCCACCCGCATTGGTAAATGTCTCAAATATCTGGTCATCCAAATCCACGCGGTCAACCAAAATAAATACCTTGGGATTAGCGAGCTGTTTATTGAAGCGTAATTTCCACGCCGTGAAATACATGGTGAGTGTCTTACCGGATCCTTGCGTATGCCAAATAAGTCCTTGTCGTTTTTCTTTATTGACGACACGCTCCACAATTTTATTCGTTGCGCGCATCTGCTGATAGCGAGCAATTTTCTTCACCAGTTTCTCCTTTTCTTTTTCAAACAAAATAAAGTTTTGGACGATATCCAAGAAGTTCTTTTTTGAGAGGAGTGAGAAGAGAGTCATCTCAAGCTCGCCACCAAGCTCTTTTTCCAAATCTTCATCTCGCCACTGGAGAAAATATTGCTTGGGCGCACCAGTTGCTCCGTAGACGGTTTTGAGTCCGTCGCTGGCAATATTAAAACAGTTTGGGATAAATAGCTTGCGAGCGACTTTCTCGTATCGCTTAAGCTGGTCAATGCCATTCTCGAAGCTCACCCCCTCCGAAGCGGTTGGGCTTTTTGCTTCAATATCCACAAGCGGAAGACCGTTCACAAAAATCAAAATATCGGGACGGATATTTTCGATATCTCCTTCAAAATAGAATTGATTAGTAACAACGAATTGATTATTTTCCGGATTATCAAAATCAAGCAGCTTATAGTCATGCTTTTTGCCTGTTACGGAATTCTTCAGGTTAATACCGTCCCGCAGAGCCTTCAAAAATGCCTCGTTAGTATCAATTTTCCTGACTTCGCGAATCACGTTCTTGATCTCGCTCTCGTTTGCAGTGGGGTTGAGGGCAGAAATTGCGCGCTCCAAAAGTGGCGTGATGATGTATTCCGTCTCAAGTTCACGATATTTTGCAAATTCCTCGGGCTTTATGTACTGAAACCCTAGCTTATCTTTAATAAACTTAATGATGTAATTTTCTACTGTAACTTGTTCGTTAAATTTCATGGTCTGTGGATATGTTCTAGGTACAGACATTTGGCACTTTAATTAACTTTAGCATTTCATTTGGCGTTTTGCCATTCAAACCACAATGCTCTAAATCGTTGTAATAATCATTCCAGTTTTTGATTTTTCTTTTCAGATCAGCGACATTTTTGAATTCGTTCTGTTCGTAAAATTTCTCTTGATCTTCGCGATGGCTTCGCTCCACCGTCCCATTTTGGGCCGGTTTGCCCGGATCAATGAGATAATGAATGATCTTGTTCTCATTGCAAAATTGATCGAAGGCATGCACGCCTTTTGGCAACAAATCCAGACGTCTGTACGTACCGGTATATCGGTTAGTGAAAATGAAGCCATTGTCAGTTTTCACGGCTAGAATCCGATGGGGAAAACGTTTGATCACTTCCCTCAAAAACAAACTCGAGTTCCAACCGTTTTGTTCGTCAAAAACCCTCAGATATCTCCAACGAGAAGCGCAATCAATCGCGGTGTATTGAAAATATCGTTTGCCGGCAATCTTTCCGGGCACATACTTCACGTCGATCTCCACGAGCTCACCGGGCTGACGTTCGGCGCGCAAATACTTGTACTTGATCTTCTTGATTCGGTATCGACGCACTAGGCCTTCAGCTTTGAGGATTTTGCCGATAGTCCGTTCGTGAATCTCCAATCCTTGTTTAGCTAATTGCCAGCCGATCTTTTTGGCGCACAGCTTGGTCTTTTTTCTCAAACTGATCACTTCTTCTTTAATTCGGATCGATGTTTCCTTGGGATTAGTCTTGGGTTTGGTGGATAACGGGATCAATCCAGCCGGTCCCTGTTTTTTGAATGTCGCCAGCCATCGTTTCAGACTTCGCTCACTATGCGGGCAGATCTTAATCACGTCCCTCAATCTCACTTCTTTGTTAATGATGGGCAGAACCCATCTTAGTCTTTCTTCTTGGATGCTTTTTGCCATGTGAATACTCATTAATTACTAATCTAGCAAAAAGTGCCATATGTGTGTGCACATTACCAAAATTATTTGCAATAATTGTTAAATTGTGATGTAATTTTGCTTACATGAATATAAAAAAAGATTTTTTAGTAGAACATTTGAATTTGAAAAAAGAAGGTTCCTTAAAAGAACTCGGGATTTTGATTTTGAAGCCAGATTGTGAGAATAAAGAGATTATTGAATTGGAATCTTTTGTTCTTGAAAATGATCTTGAACTTTTATCCGAAAAACAAGTAATACTCTCTTTTTCTGAAATTATTGCTCTATACCCAGAATTATTTTCGTATTCAGATAAAGACCTCGAATTTGGTCTTGAGTGGAAAAAAGAGACGATTCGTTATATGTCATCAGGACAATCAAGATGTTACCTATTCAAAGGTGAAGACGCAATTAAAAAGCTCATGGGATTTAAATACTTACTACGTGAAAAATATGGAAAAGTAAACCACCCAACATCACCGATGTCTCCTAAAGATTTCCATGAAAAGGTTATAAGAAATCTCGTTCATGTTGCAGACAGTGTCGAGTTCCAAAGTACGTTGTGGATTTTATTTTCGTGACTAGATAACAAATAAAAAGCCTTCGTGAGACAAAGTCTCACGAAGGCGGGGTTTTAGAACTTCTTCATTTTCGGATTGATGATCTGCACCCCAACATAAGGATGCAACACTTCAGGAATAAGTACCGTCCCGTCGGCCTGCTGGTTGTTCTCGATGATGGCAAGCATCGTTCGAGTAACAGCAACAGCTGTGCCGTTGAGGGTGTGGACGAAGTCAGTCTTGCCAGAAGCGCTATTTTTGAACTTGGTGTTCAAGCGTCGCGCTTGGAAGTCGGTGCAGTTTGACGCGGACGTCACCTCACCATATCCGCCAGCATCGCCGACAAAAGGCATCCACGCCTCGATGTCATACTTTCGGTAGGCCGGGGTTCCCAGATCGCCCTTGCACATGAGCAAGACGCGATAAGGGAGCTTCAGGGCTTGGTAGAACTCTTCCTCGATTAAGAGCATCTCTTCATGAGCGGCTGCGCTCTTGTCGGGATGAACGAATTGATAGAGTTCGACCTTGCTGAACTGATGAACCCTGTAGAGCCCCTTGCTTTCACGGCCGCCGCTTCCAGCTTCGGTTCTGAAGCAATGACTGACACCGGAGATCTTGATCGGGAGATCTTCCTCCGGAATCACGGTCTTGGCCAGGTAGCCACCAATAGTGATCTCGGCTGTGCCGATGAGACTCAAGTTTCCTTCTGTAAGGGAGTAGATCTGACTTTCGGGTCCTCGTGGAGAGAATCCGGAAGCGGTGATGATCTCATCACGAGCAAGCTCCGGTGTTGTCACCAGCGTAAAGCCGTACTTGATAGCAAGGTCCAACGCGAAGCGGATGAGGCCAAGTTCGAGAAGAACGGCTTCGTTCTTCAGGAAGTAGAACTTCGAGCCAGTGACCTTCGCCGCCGCTTCAAAGTCCAAGATGTCCAACTTCTTGCCAAGCTCGACATGATCGAGTGGCTTGAAGCCGAACTTGGTAGGTTCGCCGACATGCTTGATGGGTACGTTGCTGTGCTCATCTTTGCCGGAAGGGACGTCGGAGGCGACAAGATTGGGAATCTTGAGAACTTCCTCTGTGTACTCCTTTTCGACGACAGCAATCTCTTCCTTGAGCGTTGCCATGGTCTGCTTGAGACCAGAAGATTCGGCCTTGAGTTGCTCTTGGGTCGCCTCATCTGCGCCTTTGAACTGCCCGCAGATTTGGTTGGATCGATGTTGCGCTTCTTCAAGGCTATACTTTTTCTGCTTCAGCTGCCCATAAAGGGCAACTGTCTTGTCAACATCGGCGTTGGAGTTACGATCTTGGGTATTCTGCCTGACCAGGTCGACGTTGTCGAGAATGAATCTGATATCAAGCATGACTTGTCTCCTAAAAACGGTTAATTGTTTCAATGAACTACGTCAGACGACTGGTCAATATACTAATGTTAATTATTGATTTAGTCAAGGATAACATTGACAAAAGATTAGATTGCAGTTAGATTATAGCCAGAGTATAGATTTTGAACCTTGAAACACCTATTGGAGATATACCCATGTCTGAAGCAACAATTGTGAATACCTCTAAGGCTGTGAATGAATTCATGGCCGAAAGAGGATGGCAAGGACGCTCGTGTGGCGCATGTGGCAGGACTTTCTTCTCTAAACCATTTACCAAGATGGATGTCTCGGTTTGTGGCTGGCATAAGTGCGATAAGGGAGATTATCTTTTTCGCACATACAGCAAACAAAAGAGAATGCTGACACCAGCGCAAATCAGCTCACGAATGAGCGGATACTTTCTCTCGACAGGCTTCAATGCGGCAATCCCTATGAACATCGCGAATTTCGAAGGTCAGACTGACTTAGTCATCGCTGGTGTTCAGATGTTTGACGACATCATTCATCGAAACCAGGAAATTCGGAATGACAAGGTGTTCGTAGCACAGCCATGCGTTCGTATGCAGTTTCAGCCACATGTCGAGTCACACGAAGGAACGTCAACTTCCTTCGTGAACGTATGCACTGAAAAGATGGGAGCCGAGTTCTCCGAGCATTTGCAGTCAGTAGATCATTGGTGCACGATTCTCTCCAAGCTTGGTCTTCACATGAACGACTTCGTCGTCGTCATGAGAACGTCTACTAACAACTGGGGAACCGGGAAATTCTCGGCACTCGAACTCTTCTTCTCCTACGGAGGACTTGAGCTTGGTGATGCAGCTTATCTTCTCATTCCTCAGGCGAATCGTCCAGCGATCTCAATCAGCGACATAGGCTTCGGTCTCGAGAGGGTGGCATGGGCCATAAACAAGAACGATTCCTATTTCGACACGCTGATGCCGTGGACAATTATGGGGACGCGAGAAATGTTCGATTCATGTCGGACGATTGCGCTTCTGGCCCTGTGTGGCGTTCAGGCAGCGAATAAGGGTCCAGGTCTCCAGTTCAGGCGATTTGCGAAGGTGCTTAGTGAGAAGTATTTCAGTATGGATGTGTATAGCATCCTTGCCTATTATTTCGACTACTGGGCACAATTCACCAAGCCATCGATCAATCGGGAAGAGGCCATCCAGCTTGCCCGCTTGGAGATCGAAAGATTTGTCAATCTGAGGGTCTGCGAGATGTTGAAGCTCCCACAGCCTCGAGGCGAGACAACGGAAGCTTATTTCGACCGCTTGGTGTATACTTGTAACGCAAACATTTACGAGTTGCGCAAAACGATACAAGCATGCAAGACATAAAGAGGAACAACCGAATATATTTGTCGGGGGGTGGCAATGAAAAGCAATCATTTCCCTTCGACAAATTTTTTTTTGATACATTGCCCAAAAATGGACACTTTTTATATATACCCATAGCTCTTCGTGGACACAAACTTTACCCTACAGCACATTTGTGGATGAAGGGTGTTACCGAGCTTCAGAAGAGAGCAGATGTCCAGTTTGAGACTGTGGATGATCCAGTAAAATATAACCTTGAAACTCTTAAAGAGTTTAGCGGAATATATATTGGTGGTGGCAATACATGGAGCCTTATTCAGGAACTCAAAGACTCTGGATTTGCCGATATCTTGATTCAATACATTGAAGCCGGTGGACAAGTTTACGGAGGTAGTGCCGGTGCAATCATAATGGGCAATAAAATTAATACTCATGACGATGAAAACAATATAGGATTGCAAGATATATCTGGGTTCAACCTTCTTAATAATTTTTCAGTAGCATGTCACTTTAAGGATGAGCAAAACGACCGATTTAAGACATGGGCAATTAATAATCATTTACCAATTGTTTGTCTACCAGAAGAGACTGGCCTAGTTATTGAGAAGGGTGTCGCATTATGCGCTGGTACTAAGCCGTGTGTTGTTTATTTTGCTGATGGAACTAAAAAAGAAATCGACCCTGGAGAATCTTTTAATCTATAGATAAAAGTACCCACGTCTTTGTCGACATGGGTACTAGGGCTACCTCCTTTCAGAAAAGGTTCAACTCTCCATTCACAATTTTCTGGGTGGTTTCGTTGGCGTTTGCGAGATTACGTTCGATGATCGCCTCGATCATCTGGCGCTGCACAGACGTTGCGTCTCCGCCACAGATCTCTACGCATGCGGACCATGGGTCTGACAGGCTCCTGCCCATCTGAGACGTGGCCCGTACCCCAAAATTTGAACACCAATCTTGTATAGTTTACTAATCTAAGTAACATACAAGACATATGAAAAGACAAAAAATTGCCCTCGAAGTGAAGGAGCAAATTATTAATCGGATCAAAAACGACGGGGTCACCGTTTCTCAAGCGGCCCTTGACCACGGCATCGC
>Ga0210057_1009097_pt1 | contig 11589 bp, 8 predicted proteins | sample CryGeyCG2114_010_2_FD_183968 | JGI IMG/M metagenome (GOLD analysis project Ga0210057, IMG submission 183968) | Groundwater microbial communities from aquifer - Crystal Geyser CG10_big_fil_rev_8/21/14_0.10 (SPAdes) (version 2) | ecosystem: Environmental > Aquatic > Deep subsurface > Groundwater ...
CAATTTTACAAGATCTAGTCCAGCAAAAGAACTTATAAAAAATTTAGATAGCGATCTTTCAATAGATTCGTAAAAACGAAATGTTGGAAACCGAGTTTCCAACATTTCTAATATTTGTATGGCAGGCATTGGCTGATGTAAAAAAATATACTTGGATTAATCGCGCCAAAAAGATATTGGAATTTATAAAATATTAAATACTTCCATAATTCCAATTATGGAAGTATAAGAGGGGATTAGAAAATGGCGAAGAATGTAATCGTGATTCCAACATATAATGAAAGAGAAAATGTCAGCTTACTGGTTGAGGAAATTTTTTCATTGCTGCCAAAAATTCATATCTTAGTTGTTGATGATAATTCGCCCGACGGAACAGCCGTGGCCATTAAAAAACTGCAAGCGCAGTATTCCAATCTTTCTCTTTTAAAAAGGCCGGCTAAAAACGGCTTGGGCGGCGCCTATATTGCCGGTTTTAAAAAATTACTTACTGATCCAGGGGTTGAAAATATTTTTATGATGGATGCGGATTTTTCGCATAACCCCAAATATCTCTCTGAATTTTTGAAAGAGTCGCAAAATTACGATTTGGTTGTTGGCTCTCGTTATATAAAAGGCGGCGGCATTGCCAAATGGGAATGGTGGCGAAAGATTTTGAGCGCCGGAGGCAATATTTATGTTCGTTTTTTGTTAGGAGGAAATATCAGCGATTGGACCGGCGGTTTTAATTGCATCCGAGCAGAATTTTTAAGAAAGATTGATTTAGACAGCATAGATTTATCCGGCTACGCGTTTATTATGGGCATTAAATATTTTTTGATAAAAGCGGGAACGCGGGCAAAAGAAATCCCGATTATTTTTGAAGCGCGGCGGGGCGGCGAATCAAAATTGTCGCATCATATTATCCGCGAAGGCATTATTGCGCCATGGAAACTATTAAAGAGAAAATAATAAAAAATTGGCCTATATTATTATTGCTTAGCATAGTTTTAGTTCTATTTTGGCCAATGATATTTTCTAATAAACTTTTTCCCGGTTTTGATTTGCTTTTGGTTTTTTATCCTTATTCTTTTCATTTTCTCCAATCGCAAAGTTTGTGGGTTTCGGGGATCTTAAGCGGATTCAATATCGGCGCGACGCCATCTGCTTTTGCCGGCAATTGGATTTATTATTTTTTAGCCCGTCGTATCGGAGCGGATTTTTTTGATTTTATCTCTTTTTATAATATTTTGATTTTCTTTTACTTTGTTCTGACGGCATTTTTTTCCTATTTAGCGGCTCGATTGTTGAATTTTGACAAATGGGTTTCTGTACTCATTACTTCAATTTATATTTTCAGTGCTTATAATTTAAGTTGGATGGTCAATGTTGTTACCGCGGCATCGCTTTTTATTTTTCCAGCTGTAGTTTATTTTTTGTTGAAATTTAGGAAAACATTCAATTGGTTTTGGCCTTTTTTGGGAGGATTGGTTTTGGGCTTGGCGCTAATCACTTCGCATCCCCAGTTCGCTTTAATAGGGATTTTTGGCGGATTTTTATTTTCTCTGTTTTTGACTTTTGGAGATAGACCCTTCAGATATAATTTTCTATTGGCATTTTTGTTGATTTGTCTTGTTGGTTTTGCGACTTCTTCTTTTCAGTTAATTCCGGAATATCAAATAAGTCAGTTAACCCAAAGAGGCGCGGCGTTGAGTTTTCAGGAGTCGCAGGAATGCGCCTTGGGCCTTTTTGATTTTGCACGATATCTGATTCCGAATTTCGGTTTTAATGTAAGTTGCGAATCGCTTTTATACGTCGGAATTCTGCCGTTAATTTTGGCCGTTTTGGCAATTATTTACGTAAAAACCGATAGGGAAAAAATTTTATTTTGGGCTTTTTTGTTGGGTTTTGCGCTTTTGTTTTCAATCAAATATTCGCCGATTGCCTGGCTTTTCCATCAGATGCCGGTTTGGAACGGTTTGAGGGGGCCGGCGCGGTTCATAATGCTCGGCAATTTTGCGCTGGCAGTTTTGACCGGCTATGGATTTAACTGGATTTTGTCTACCTACGGCAGATCTCCCGAAGGGAGAGAAAATAAAGAAAATTTTAAAAATCTTAAAATATTTAAATGGATAAGAAAGATCTTTTTTATGTTTTTATCCTTGATTGTTGTCATTAATGTTTTGTCTTTGTTCAAGGGAACATTTATAAAATGGGCGCAAATTTATTTTGATAATTATTACTACAAAAAAACTATCGGTCTATCTATCGAACATTATCATCGGGCAATAGAAAACCTTATTGCTAGCAATTTTTATGCTTTCAGTTTTCTCAATAAAGATTTTTCAATTCCATTGACTTTAGCAATTTTTACATTTTTGATTTTGATTTTTATTCATAAATTTAATAAAACGACTTTATTTTACGCTTTTCTTTTAAGCGGTTTTATCTGGGCGGTTTCAAGTCCGATGGTATCTTCTGGTTTAACGCGGGATTTTTTTAGAGAAACCGAAATATCGAAATTTTTAGAAATTCAAAAACCGCCTTTTCGAATTTACAGTTTGATGCCGAATCTTTCAACATATCAATTATTAGTTTTGGTACATGAAGGCGTGACGGAATATGACCAAAATGAATTTTTGAAAGCAATGTTGCTGGCAAATCTGAGTTTAGTTTATGGTCTTGATTCTATTGACGGCTACGATGTTTCAATGCCGCGGCGCACTGCCGGGGTTTTGAGTGAACTTTTGAGCGAGCGAGCAACAATAGGAAATAAAATTGCTGAGGCGCGACTCAAACCGGAAGAAAAAATAAAAATTTTTGAAAGTAGGGCCAATCTACTTTCAATGATGAATGTAAAATACATAATCTCGGCTTATTCGCTTGATAAAAGAGTTTTTAAAAGAGTTTTTAAAACCAATGCCACGCGGTTTAATATTCCGGTTTATATTTATGAAAATCCCAATGTTTTACCGCGTTTTTATTTCGCCAAAAAAGTGAATTTCGTTAAGCCGGATGAAGAAAAAACACTTCAAGATATTCTAAAACCCGGCATTGATTTTAGCGCCGAAGTGTTTATAGAATGCGGTAGTCCAGAAGATTGCGGCCAAAATAAGAATATTGGCGGCAAAATTATTAGTTTTGAATATAAAGATGGCTATTTGCGGCTAAACGCGGAAAGTTCAACTGGCGGCTGGTTTATTTTTAGCGAATCGTATGACCGCAATTGGCAGGCAAAAATAAATAATTCGGTGGTTCCCATTTACCGCGCCAATTATATTTATCAGGCAGTAAAGGTGTCGGTTGGCAGAAACATAATTGAATTTATTTACAGGCCATGAAAATTTGTTTTTTAATTCATGATTTGAATATTAAAGACGGCGGGGGACGCCTTGCTTTTGATTTAGTTTCAAGTTTAAGAAAATCAGGCGGGGAAGTTACAGTTTTGACAGATTTGGATTTATTAAAAAATCCTTTATTTAATTTTTTAAAAATCAGGAAGATTTTTAAAAAATCGGATATTATTCACGCAGTTGATATTTGGCCCAATGGTTTTTATGGCCGGCTGATTTCTTTTGGCCTTAAAAAGCCCATTATTATTACCGCCCTAGGTACTTATTCAGTGGCGCCATTTTATTCCTGGCGCCGGCTGCTGATGATCTGGGCTTGCAAAAATTCTCAAGTAATCGCGATTAGTGATTATACAAAAGAAAAAATAAATAAAATATTACCGCATTTAAAAATTCGCATTATTTGTCCGGGTTTTAATTTGGATTTTTGGAGCGGCGATAATGCTGTGTCTGAGAAAGAAATCATGCACTTTAAGCCATACATTTTAAGTGTTGGAGCGCTTAAATTCAGAAAAGGATATCACAATTCAATTCAAGCTTTTAACATTGTTGCTAAACAATTTAAAAATCTTAATTATGTTATTATTGGCCAAGGGGAAGAGTTGGAATATGCCAAGAACTTAAAGAGTTTTATTAAAGATAATGGATTAGAAAACAGAGTGTTTTTTATAAGCTCCGGCATTGACGATAATAAACTTTTAGAGTTTTATAGAAGTGCCGAGCTCTTTGTACTAACCCCGGTGGAAGAAAATCATCATTTTGAAGGTTTTGGTATTGTTTATCTTGAGGCAGCGGCATCAGGTTTGCCGATAGTGGCCACTTATGATAGCGGCGCCGCTTCTGCCACTAAAGATGGTTATAATAGTATTTTAGTCCCTCAAAACGATTCGCAACGCACTGCCGATGCCGTATTAAAAATTCTTTCCGACAATTTATTGAGATTGAATTTAAAAAATAATAGCCGCAAATGGGCTAAAAATTTCTCCTGGGAGAAAATAATAAAAAAATACACTGAAATTTATAATGCCTATATTAAACACAACTAAAGAGGCGATTTTTCATATCCTGCCCTATGTCAAGGGCAAAGTTTTGGATTTAGGCGCTGGTACGGCGAAATATAGACCCATTTTAATTAAAAATGCCGTGAATTATATCGCTTGCGATGTAAAGAAAAATGAGAATATTGATATGATTTGCGATGTGACAAATCTGGATTTCAAACCCGAATCTTTTGATACGGTTATTTCAACTCAGGTTTTTGAACACGTGACCAATCCATTTTTAGTGGCGAGGGAAATTAAAAAAGTCCTAAAAACTGGAGGCTATGCCGTTATAACTGCTCCTTTTATAATTCCATTTCATCCTGACCCTAAAGATAATTTTCGTTTTTCCAAAGAAGGTCTTGAAGAAATTTTTAGATCATCCGGTTTTGAGATTGTGGATTCAGGAATTTACGGCGGATTTTTTATGGTGCTTTCCGAAATGCTTCACTTTTCCCGGTTTAGTCCTTATAATAATAAATCGGGACGGTTTATTGCGGCTATAGAAAAGATTGCGAAATTTTTTGATAAAATTTTTCCTTCAAAAATTATTTATGCTAATGCTTTTATAGTTGCTAAGAAAAAATAAATTTTATATGTTTCAGCCTGATCGCTATTTATTAAAACAGCAAATTGAAAAAAATGCTCCTTATATCAGGGGTATTGTTTTGGATGCGGGGAGCGGCGAAATCCGCCGGTATAAATCTTTTTTTAAATTTGAAAAATATATCACCCTTGATATCAATTCTGCGGTCCGACCTGATATTGTCGGTTCAGTTGAAAATATTCCTCTCGAAAATAAAAGTGTTGATTCTATTGTTTCAACTCAAGTTTTAGAACATATTAAAGATCCGCAAAAGGCAATCAATGAATTTTACCGCATTTTAAAACCGGGCGGATGTTGTCTTATTACCGTGCCGCAATCAAGCGAACTCCACGAAGAGCCAAATGATTATTTTCGGTTTACCAGATTTGGGTTGGAAGAACTTTTTAAGAAAGCGGGTTTTAAGATTATCTTGATAGAAAAACGGGGCGGGTTTTGGGCTCTTAGAAGCCAAGAGCCAATTCGCTATCTAATTGATTTATTTGATTTAAACAAACACTTATGGCTTGCCAAAATATTTAATCTATTTTTTTGGCTGGGCGGGAATTTAACAATTTGGTTGGATAGTTTGGATAAGAGTCAAGCTAATTCAAAACAGGCGCTTGGCTGGTTAATTATCGCCCAAAAATGAAGATTTTATTTATTTTAGACGAATTTTTGCCAGAAAATAGCGGCGGAGCCGCTAATGTCGCTTTTTGGCTAGCAAAAGGACTGATTAAAGCCGGCCATCAGATTTTGGTTTTAACCGCCACGAATGACGCGCGGAAAACAGGCGATTTGGAAATTGAAGGTATTAGGATAAAAATAATTTTTACTAAGTTTTTCGGCCGATTGAGAAATTGGAAAAATCTGAAAAACCGCCGGATTTTGAAAAAGTCGGAAAATGTTTTGGCCGCCTTTAAGCCAGACATTGTCCACATTCATTCCTGTCATCACCGATTTTCTTACGGAATTATCGGCTTGGCCAAAAAATATTCTAATGCGGTTTTTCTTACTCTGCATGACGCCCAGACGATTTATAACGGCAAATTATTTTCCAATTTGCGCGTGGGCTGGCTGGATTGTTTCAGAAAAGACGGCTTGGCCTATAATCCGTTTCAGAGATTTTTTATTAAAAAAGCTTTGAAAAAAGTTGACAGGATATTCGCGGTGAGCGGCGCGCTTCAAAAAGCCGTTGAGGCAAACGGCATTTCCAATCTTGAAACGATTCATAACGGCATTGACGCTGGAGAATGGGCGGTTAATGAAGCGATCGGCGGCAATATTCTTTTTGCCGGCAGAGTAGACGAGGCAAAGGGAATAAAACCACTGATTAAGGCGTTTGACGCCATTAATTCAGAAATTCCGGATGCCGCGCTGACAATCGTTGGCAACGGCAACTTCGAAACGGAGCGGAACAAAAATATTAAAATACTGCCATGGCAAAGCAGAGAAGAAATGAAAAAATTATTTGCCGAAGCCGCCGTTGTAGCCGTGCCGTCGCTTTATTTAGATCCTTTCCCGACCGTAAATCTTGAGGCGATGGCGGCTGGGAAGCCGGTTGTCGGCACCTGTTTTGGCGGAACGCTGGAAGCGGTAATGAACAATGAAACCGGCTATATTATCAATCCTTATAATAAAAAAGAATTAGTTGAGAAAATTATTAATTTGTTAAAAAATCCTCAAAGAGCCGCGGCCTTTGGCAAAGCCGGCCGCGCAAGGGTTGAAAAAATATTCAGCATTGAAAGCCAGGTTAGCAAAACTTTAGAGTGGTATAAAAAGTTTATTCGGGAATAACTATAACAAATTTATTGTCTATTTCTGTAATATCTTTTTTTAACCCCAAATTTTTCTGGATAGCATTGAGATTTTCTTTTTCGTCGCTTATTATAATTGCGCTGAAAGGGAATTCGGAGCGGTTTTTGAGATAGTTATAGTCCCGCGCTAAATCTTTTATATTGGTAAATTCCAAAATCGGAGCGCCGGTGTAATATTCGTCTTCAGAAGCGGCTCCTCTTTTCGATATTTGAAAGATTACCTTGTCGCCGGCCACTAAATTTTTAATTTTTTTATCAAAATTGATGTTTTCTTGCGGCCAGATATTGTTCGGCCAGTTTTTTATGTACGCATAAGTTCTATTTGTCTGTATCAGCCAAAGGCCTAAAATGGCGATTAAAATAATCGCAAAAACGATTCTCGCGTTTATTTTTAGTTCTTGCCGGAATAATGTCTTAAATGAAAAAACGGTTAAACTGCCCATTAAAAGCGCGGCAAAAACAGCGATGAGTCGTCCTTGGTAAAAGAAGAGCGAGGGGAAAAATAAGAAATGGGATAAAATTGCGATAAGAGTCAGATATAGGTATCTAATATTTAAAATTTCGCCGGAATATTTTTTAATAATTTTCAGACACCAGATTCCTAAAAATGAAATTATTATCCCCAAATACCATTGGACGCCGAAAAACCAGCCAAATGGCTCTATTAATCTTTTGAAGTGGGAGATAAAGAAGTTGTCTCTGGAACCTAAAATTCCGACTTTGAAAGCGCCGTAAAAATCTAGAATCATATTGTGCCAGCCGAGATATAAATAATTTTGAAATATCTGGACGCCAAACGCCAAAGCGGGCGCCGAGGACCAAAACAGCCATTTCTTAAAGTTGATTTTTTTTAAAATTAACAAATCAAGACCGACTAACCAGGCGAGAATAAACAATGTTGAGTCATAAGACGAAATTGACGCCAGAAAGAATAAAGACCAAACGCCGTAATTTAAATATTTTTTGTTTTTTTCGGATGCCGATAAAGAAAAAACGCTTAAGGCGATAGCGGCGAATCGCCAAAGATCGTCTAAGGGCTGATTGGCCAAGCTGTCGGCATAATCCAGAAATATTGTTGAAGCACCGTAGAAAAGTGCGCCTGCCAAAGCCGCCAGCCGATTTGAAACAATATTCAGAAACCAATACAAAAACGCCAGTCCGCCAAGCGAAAATAAAATTTCCAACAGCCGCAGCCAAAAACGATTTTCCACTCCAAATTTCATCAATAGAGCGGTTGGCAAAAGGTAGCTAAAAGGATAATGGGTGTAGTAAAGTCGCTTGCCGATAAACCCGCCGGTGGCGATGCCGCGGCTGTGCTGGCGCAATTCCGGATCGTCGAAATAACGGACGGTTTTGCTATAACCTTGCGGCAAGAAAAGAAAATAATTATTTAAAATTCCGTCTTCTGCCCATTGTTTGTCGGAGAGTAATGTTTGAGCCGAACCGACGCGCCAACCATCCCAGCTGTTTTCAGGAACGGCTTTAACGCCAAGATAAACTCCCAGTGTCAGTATTAATAAAATAAAAGGCCAATGACCCAATAGTTTTTTGGTCATGATTTATAATAAATCGCCAAAGAAAGAAAAGTGGCGAAGGTTCTGGCAATAACGCGGGCTATGACCAAACCCGTTAAACCATAGAGCGGCGTTAAAACAACCATGATTAAAATTTGGAACGCGGGATTAACAGCATTGAATAAATATAATTTTTTGATTTTTTTGTGGGCCGTTAAGGCTCCGACTATTAAAACCGACGGGGTGTTTAAAAGCGAAAGAGCGAAAATTTGCGACAGAAAGACCGTGTCTAAATAACGCGGAAAGAATATTTTGTAAAACCATGGAGCTAAAATAATATAGGCGCCGACAACCAAAACGGTAAAAACTGACAAGATAATGATTTTACGCATCATTGTCTTTTTAAGATCTTCTTCCGTTCTTTCAGAAAATTTAGGTAACGCCAAATCCGGAAGGCCTTTGAAAAGCCCTTTAATTTGTTCCGGCGGAGCCGTGGCAAACGCATAATTAGCTAAATTTGCCGCCCCCAAAAAGTGGAAAGCCAAAAATTGGTCGGCATAAGAAGCAATAGTCGATACAACATTTATTAAACTTAAATGTTTGCCATAGCTTGCGACTTCCGGATCATTGTTTTCTGCTGGTGATTTTATTTTTAATCTAGTTTTGATAAAGAAAATAAAATTTGGCAGAATATTGGCTAAAATGTACGCGCCGACGATATGAATGATGTTATCCGTTAAATAAATGACGGTTATTAAAACCAAGGCAATAAATATTTGGCTGGTTATTCCGTAGAAAGCCGAGGTTTTAAATTCTTTTTTGCCCAGAAGGTAAGCGTTGTAAATCTGGAAACTATTCAAAAGAGGGATAAATATTGCCGCCATAAAAAAGGCGGACGCCAATATTTGGTTTCCGTTGTAAAGATAATAGCCGCCGATTATTAAGGCGGCTAAAGTCCCCAAAATTCCGTAGCGCATTTTTTTCTTCAATCCCAGAATCAACGAACTTTCAAAACCGCGGCTGACCGACTGGATTACCGCCATATCCATGCCCGGCAAGGCGAAGACGCCGAGGACCGAAATCCAAGCCAAAATATAACTGTAGGTGCCGTAAATTTCTTTTGGCAAAAGACGGGCGAAAAAGAAAGCCAAAGCAAAATTGGCGATAACCGAAACGATATTGCCCAATGTTAAAAACGAACCGCCTTTAAGCGTGTAAATTATATCGGTTTTAAGAAATTTCGAAGCTCTGCCGAGCCAAATTTTAATTTTTTCTTTATTATCGGGCATCTATTGTTTTTATTATGCCTTAAATGTAGTATGATAGCAAGAATGAGCGCCTACTGGTTGAGTAAAAAATTGGCAATATTTTTTTTGTTTTTTTTCGGTCTGGCGCTGGTTTTTTGGCCGATTTTGAGTGGCCAAAAGATATTTAATGATTATTATGTGACAAATTATGCGGTCGGCCAAACTGGTTATAATTTTTATAAAGATTTTGGCAATAGCTTGAGGCAGGGGCATTTGCAACTTTGGTTGTCGAGTTATATGGGGGGATTTCCCGCTTATTTAACGCAGGCCGGATTTTTTAATCCTTTAGGAATTTTTTTGTTTAGTTTTTTTGATTATATTTCGGCTTATAACCGGCTGGCCTTTTTGAATTTTTTATTTGCCGGTTTGGCAATGTACTGGTTCGCAAAAAATTTGAAATTGTCAAAATCAGCCGCAATTTTGGCCGGATTTATTTGGGCGCTTTCTTTTAATAACATCCAATACGGTTCAATTCCTATTTTTAGCAATGTTTTTCTTTTTATTCCTCTTTTTTTCGCCGCGATTTTTAAATTATCACAGGGAAATAAAAAGTATTTGCTATTCGGTAGTTTAATTTCCAGTTTTGGCATTATAGCTGGAATGACCAATATTGTTTTTTATGTTTTTATCGCCGGCCTGGCTTTTGCGATATTTTTGGATTGGCCTAAATTTTTTAGCAGAACATTTCGCGGCTATATTCTCATTTCTTTAATCGGAGTAGTTTTGGCAAGTTTCTGGCTTTTGCCGGTTTTGAATTATTTGCCGCTGACATTAAGAGGCGCGGCGGTGAGCTCTTCAATTTTTTACGACTATTTGAGATTCGGCGATATTTTAAGATTTTTCTATCCCTTTATTCAACTTCCCGGCTTCGGCGGTTTTTCTTTTTTGAGCGGCGTGGCCAATCTTTATATCGGATTTGTACCTTTAATTTTGGCATTTATCGCGATATTTTTGTGGCGGCGCAATAAAATGATTGCTTTTTGGGCCGGATTATTTTTATTCGCATTTTCAATGCGGCTTTGGTTTTTTCCGGTATTCCAATGGATGCAGTATTTGCCGCTGTTTAATCGTTTTCGAGCGCCATTTCATTGGTATTCTCTGGCATTTTTTTCATTGGCGATACTTTCCGCTTATGGCATGGATTGCTTAAAAGACGTAAAAGAAGCGCGATGGTTTAAGAATTTTGTAAAAGGCTTTGGTATTTTTGCGGCTATTAACTTTTTCCTTGTTCTAATCGGCAACGTTATTTTTAAATTTTGGAGTTCTGGTATTTTAAATAAATTATTGAATTATTTTGACAATCAGTATTTTTCCGGCAAAAAGCTTCCGATTGAGCATTATCACGCAGTTATTTCTAAAGTTTTTTATGATACCATTAATAGCTTTTCACTTTTCAATTATAAGTTTTTTATTCCTTTTATTTTTGTTATAATTGGCGCGATTCTTTTTATTCTTTATCAAAAAAATTATATAAACTTTGAGAAATTTAAAATTTGGGCGGTTATCATAACTATTTTAAATTTAGTTTTAATTTGGCAGGGATATTACAATTTTACTTCTAAGGATTTGATAACCAATCCGCCCGATACTGTCCAGTTTATTAAGAATCAAAAAGATACAAATGATTTTAGAGTTTTTAGGTTTTATCCGCCGGAAATGTATCAAGAATTTGAATTTTACGGCATAAAAAATTCTTTAGATTATGATATAAAGACTTTGGGTTTGCAGATTAACCCATATTGGATTGACGGATTTGGCGGCGGGGAACCGTTCAGGTCACAAAGAATTTCCGAGGTTCTTGATGAATTAGGTTATGAAACTCCCTCAACTTATTCGAAGCCTGTTTGGATAAAATCCAATGATTTAACTCTTAACGACAAAATCTCCCGTTTCTCCTCCTCTAAAAATCAAAATCTTCTTTCAATGCTTAATATCAAATATATCTTCAGCTCGTTTAAGCTTCCTAATTTCGAGCTTATTTACGAAACTACAGCCACGGAAA
>Ga0210057_1009099_pt1 | contig 11587 bp, 9 predicted proteins | sample CryGeyCG2114_010_2_FD_183968 | JGI IMG/M metagenome (GOLD analysis project Ga0210057, IMG submission 183968) | Groundwater microbial communities from aquifer - Crystal Geyser CG10_big_fil_rev_8/21/14_0.10 (SPAdes) (version 2) | ecosystem: Environmental > Aquatic > Deep subsurface > Groundwater ...
AGTTGTTATCAGTTGTTATCAGTTGTTATCAGTTGTTATCAGTTGTTAGTTATTAGTTATTAGTCAGCGCTATGCCCAAAGTTCGCAATTTTCACGAGAAACTGGAAGCCGACCTGAAGCGTTTGGGGTTGGATGTGCGGCAGGTGCGGGGGAAAGAAGGCGAGAGCGCGCCGCGCCCGGAGCGGGAACTTCTCAAAGAATCCATCAAGTCCTTCGCGGAGCGCGTAGCGCCTTCCCCGGCGGCACCCGCGGGTGAGGATGTTGCCCACTCCGCGCCGGAGACGCAAGCGGGGGTGCCCGCTGGGGTGGTACCTGACTACATGGGAGGCATGCCTCCCGAGGCGGCGCGGGAGGTGGCGCGACTCGTGGACATTGTGTTTGCAAAAGGGCTCGCGGCGGGGGTCCGCGAGGCGAAGCGGCAGCCGCCGTTCGTGGAGGATGCCTTCCATGATGCGCTCGTGGACAAACTCCTTCCCGAGCTGAAGAAGAGGGGAATCATAAAATAAATTCGAAGCACGAAATTCGAAATCAGAAACAAATGGGGAAAATGGAGAAAATTCGAAACGAAAGGTTTGAAACATTTTCTGCCAAAGGCGGATCCGCCTTCGGCGGAGAATTTAGAATTTAAAAAATTGTTTCGGATTTCGATATTCGAATTTCGGATTTTCTAAAGTATGTCTCCCCTAATCCCCATCCTCTTCTTTGCCCTCATTGCCTCCGGCGCGGGATTTTTCTTTTGGGCGCGGCGCGCGGAACGCCGGCGGCTTTTCAAAAGTTTGCAGCTCAAACTGTTCCTCGTGGAGTTACCTCCACCGCACGAGGACGATACAAAGCCGCTTGAAGAGGTGAGGCGTTCGGAGCAGCTCTTCGCGGCGCTCGCGTCGATCCGGGAGCCGTTCGTTCTTGAGGTTGCCGTGCCCTACGTGGGTCAGGAAATTTGTTTCTATGCGGCGGTTCCGGAGCGCGCGAGCGAAACGCTCCTGCGTCAGGTGCAGTCACTCTGGCGCGATGCGGTGGTGCGGCCCGTCAGCGACTACAATATTTTCAATCACGCGGGAGCGGCTATGGGCGGCTTTGTGAAACTCAAGGAGCGCTTCGCGCTTCCCGTGCGCACCTACGAGGAGGCGGGCGGCGACACATTCCTCTCCATCGTGGGCGGGTTCACCAACGTGAACGAGGTAGGCGAGGGAGCCTCGGTGCAGTATATCGTCCGCCCCGCGGAGAAAAAGCGGAAGAAGGAAGTGCTTTCCGTTCTCAACCTCCTCAAAAAAGGCGAGCCGCTGTCATCAATTCTCAAGCGCTGGGCTATGGGGGTTTCTGACGTGAACCGCGCCCTTTCACGCGGAGAGGAAGGAAAGGAGGGAAAGCAGAAGGAGGTAGATGCGGAGGCGGTGAAAATCATTGAAAAGAAAGTATCAAAACCGCTTTTTGAGGTTAATATCCGGCTGCTCACCTCTGCGCCGAGCGAGTACCAGGCGAGCGTCCTCTTTGAGGGTATCGCGGCGGGGTTTTCCCAGTTCGGGGCGCCCAACCGGAACGAGTTCCGCGTGGTGAAACCCAAGAAGCTGAATAAGCTCGCCCATCAATTTTCGTTTCGCGAGTTTGAACCGGCGCAGGCGATGGTGCTCTCGGGCGAGGAGCTCGCGAGCGTGTTCCACCTCCCGACGGGCGCTTTCCCCGTGCCGCGCGTGAAGCGTGTGAGGTCCCGCGAAGCGCCGCCCCCCGCCGAACTTCCCAGTAAAGGGCTTCTGATCGGCGAGTCGCGCTACCGCGGCGAGCGGCGTGCCGTGTTCTTGACCGAAGAGGACCGGCGGCGCCACCTCTACCTCGTTGGGCAAACGGGGACCGGCAAGACCACGTTCCTTATGAACGTCATTGCGCAGGATATCATGGCGGGGCGCGGCGTGGGTGTGGTGGATCCCCACGGCGAATTGGCGAACGGGGTGCTCGCCCTCGTGCCGCGCAAGCGCATGGACGACGTCATTGTGTTTGACCCCGGGGATCTCTCGCGCCCCGTGGGCTTGAATATGCTTGAGTACGATCCCGAGAAGCCGGAGCAGAAGACGTTCATTGTGAACGAGCTCGTTGGGATTTTTGACAAGCTCTATGACCTCAAGGTCACCGGCGGACCCATGTTCGAACAGTACATGCGGAATGCGCTCCTCCTCCTCATGGAAGACGCGAGTCCGCTAGCGGGTGGAGAACCGGCGACCCTTATGGAGGTGCCGCGTGTGTTCACCGATGCGGCGTTCCGCGCGCGGAAGCTCCAACGCATCAAGAATCCCACCGTCATTGATTTCTGGGAAAAGGAAGCGATCAAGGCGGGTGGCGAGGCGGCGCTTGCCAACATAACCCCCTACATCACCTCCAAGTTCAACACGTTCACCGCGAATGACTACGTGCGGCTCATTGTGGGGCAGGTGCGCTCGTCGTTCAGCTTTCGCGAGGTGCTGGACGGGGGGAAGATACTCATCGTGAATCTCTCCAAGGGGCGTATTGGGGAAGCGAACGCCTCGCTCCTCGGCATGATCGTGGTGGGGAAGCTCCTCATGGCGGCGCTAGGGCGGGTGGATACGCCGGAGGAGTCCCGCACCGATTTTTACCTTACCATTGATGAGTTCCAGAACTTCACCACCGATTCCATCGCCACAGTGCTCTCCGAGGCGCGGAAGTACCGCCTGAACCTCGTGGTGGCGCACCAGTTCATCGCGCAGCTCACCGACCATATCCGCGATGCCGTGTTCGGCAACGTGGGTTCCACGGTGTCGTTCCGCGTTGGGGCGACCGACGCGGAATTTCTCGTGAAGCAGTTTGCGCCGGTGTTTACGGCGGGGGACCTGGTGAATGTGGATAACTTCAACGCGTGCGTGAAACTTTTGGTTGAGGGGCGCACCGCCGCTCCGTTCAATATAGAGACGGTGCGGCCGCCGCGCGGAGACGCGGCTCTCGCGGCGGAAATCGCCGCGCGTTCCCGCGCGCGCTACGGTCGGAATCGTGAGGAGGTGGAGACCGAAATCCTCCGCCGGCTTCGGGACTAAGGGAACTATGGCGAAGGATTATCGCCTCGCAGCTGTCATCGGGTTCCTCGTGGGATGTCTCGTGTTGATCCCTGTCGCGAACCTCGGCTACGCGGTGACGGCGCTCCTTGCGGCAGCCTCGGTGGTTGGGTTCACCCTTTTCGCGCCGTTCGCGCTCTTTCTTCTGAAACAGCTTGGCCGCGTGTGGCCGGTGTTCAATCAGTTCGGGAAATTTGCGGCGGTGGGAACGTTGAACACGCTGCTCGATTTGGGAGTGCTCAATGCGTTGATTTTTATAACCGGTTTTGCGCGCGGCGCGCCGTTCGCCGGTTTTAAGGCGGTTTCATTTCTCGTCGCCTCTACCAATAGTTATTTTTGGAACAAGTTTTGGACGTTTGAAAGCAGAGCGCCCATTGCCCTCGGGGAATACGCGCGCTTTTTACTTTTCACCCTTGTTGGAACGTTCCTGAACGTGGGAGTTGCATCGCTTATCGTGAATGTGCTCGGCGCGCCAGAGGGGGTCGGTGAAAAATTGTGGGCGAACGCGGGGGCGCTCATCGCAGTTTTCACCTCACTTTTGTGGAATTTTTTGGCGTACCGGAAGATAGTGTTCAGACCTGCGCTTCGCGCGCCGTCGTCAAAGCCTCTGGCGACGTACGACCGAAGGCTGCCTCCTTCGCCGAAGTGACTTCAGCTACGAAGGCCGAGTCGGCAAGGCGAGCATCCGGGGCTTTCTGGTGCGCGGGTAAAAGCCACAGCAAATTCGCGACTAACTTCTGAATAGACCCTCCTCGCATCTCGCTACCGCATGCGGTAGCATACCCCACACGCCACCGGTGGCTACCCGCATCCCCTGCGGCCGATTCGATTAATATGGTTGCGCTCATGGTGAAGCCCCCCACGGGCTTATCCAGCCTTCGTAGCTGACCCAGGCTACGCCAGAGGCTTCGCCGAGGCGAGAGCTACTTCGGCGGAGTAGGCCGCCAATAGTTTCTCTCCATTCGGGGTTCCGTGGAGCGCCTGCCTGCGGGCAGGAATTAGCCTATATGACGGGCGGTGGGGTGCTACAGTTAACTGCAGCACTCTGGTGATGGTGGAAGGATTGAGAAAAAAAGAGATGATGAGAACGGAAAGGGTGCGGGTTATTTTTTAAATTTTTGCCATCCGGCACGCCTGAAACAGGTGCTCTGTTTAAACAGAGCACCTGTTTTTCTTGGCATAGGCTAATTCGTACGCCTGCCTGTGCAGGCAGGCCTGCCTGCTCCGATTTGAGTCCTCGGGACTCTCATCGAGAGTCTCGGGACCGGCATGCAGGGAACCCCGCACTGTCCGCCTAAGGCAGACTGGTGCGCGGGTAATTAAATAACAGAAAGTAATTGAGTAATTTGGTAATTAGGGAATTAAGTAATTTTAGAGATTGAATCTGGAATGGGGATAAAAAGTGAGGCGGGAGCGGATATTGTTGCGTAAGTGAGGAATGGGAGTTAGTATCGCGGTGGTTTTATTTTTCTCAACAAAACGTGGGGTGCTATAATTGATTATAGCGCCCTATTATTTCTGCAAAATCGTTATGTTATGTGATGCCTCAATTTATACTCATATGCGTACAAATTGAGGCGTTAAGAGAGGGAACTGGGAGTAATCATCACGTTTTCAGAAAAGCCCGTATTATAGAAAGCCGCCATTCGGGGTGACAGAGGACGGTGGCTTCATTTCTTATGCATATGCATAGAAAATGAAGCCACCCGTCGGGGCGGTAGGGGGGAGGAAGACGAGAACAGCCCGTCCATGAGTTTTCTGAGGGATCTACACTCTTTTTTAGATTTCCCCAATTATCAATGTTCGATCTCGATAATTTGGGATGAGATCATTTTTCATACGGGCTTTTCGTTATGTAAAGTTTTAGGGAGTCAGCGTTATCTTTTCCAGCACCCCGTTGGCGTGGAGCACGTAGAGAGCGTTGCCGTCCACCGCATAGTCAGCCACGTTCTCAGCAAGCGTCAGGTGGTCCTGCGGCTGGTTCACGTCCGCTTCATAGATTGTGAGCGCGCCCTCCGCCGAAACTTGGAAAAAGTATCGCGGCGAACCCTGGAACCACGAAAGGGGCAATATGGTAGGGCCGCTCGCGGCGGGTACCGCGATACGGGTCCCCGCGGTTTGGATGCCGCTCTCGTCCACGTCGGTGAGGAAAACCACGCTTGTCTCGCCGTCCTTAGTGCGGATGGCGATGCGGGTCTCGTCCGGGGAGAGGGCAAAATCGGCGACATCGGCGCCGAGCTCAATAGCGGTGCTGGTAGCGCCGTTGAACGAGAAAAGCCCTCCTTTTTTCGTGAGTCCAAAGACGGTGGCGCCTGCCCGATCCGATGCCACTTCCATGACCGTAGTGGAGGAGGGGAACGTGGGTTCCCGGCTCACCGTTCCGAGCACAAGATTTGCAATGGCGAGGGTGCCGTCGCGGTCCGCAACGAGCACCTCATTGCGATTCACCGCGATGGCGGCGGTGCTTGACGCTTCAATGAGTTTCTGGAGCGACACTTTCCGCACGTCCAGCACATAGACGGCGTGTGCTGAGGCAATGATGAACTTGGTGGGTGTGAAGGGATGCAGGAGCACCGCGGTGATCGGTACCGCTCCCCGGAGCCCCAGCTCACGCTCCTTGAGGGACTGGAAAAGCTCCGAGATATTCAGCGCCGCACGGGGGTTCCGTAAGTCAATAATGAAGCGGGTGTTTCCTACACCCGTAACAATGAAAGAGGAAGCGGGGTTTGCGGCAATTACAGTACTACCACGGAGTTCCACTTCGCCCAAAGTGAGGACGTTTTGTGTCCCCAGTGTTACGAACCCCTCGCTCGTGAGCCAGAAGCGGCGGACTTTCTCCGCTACCGTTTCGCGTTCCGGCAAGTCAGGCCAGAGCAAAATGCCGGCGGCTTTAGTGACCTCTCCCGCGCGTATGGCCATTATTTTTCGCCACGGGTGATGGCCGGGTGTTTCAAGTGCCACCTCGTAGGTGCCCGGGAGGAGCCGTTTTAAAAGTGCGCCGCGTCCGAGAAAGCGGCGGTTGGGATTCCGCACCGCGCCGTCAACGAGCAGTGTTGCGTCGGCGGGGACGAAGTCCAGAAAGAGGGAGCCCGTCCTCACGACGCTGAGATGGGCGAGGTCCAGCGCGAGCCCGAACGCGAGGACGAGCGCGTAGCCGCCCCCGATGATGAAGAGCGCCACGAAGGCGAGGAATATGGTTTTTCGTGCCGGCGGGCGCATGGTTTACACCCTACCGTGTTTTTCCCTTTTCCGCAAAATGCCAGTGTTCATAACAAAATTGCTTGACACAATATATGTTTTATGCCAACCTTGGTGTTAGAAAATTTGAAGCGGTCTGTCTCGCGTTTCCGAATAAATAATGAGATGTAGGAAACAATAGGCAACCATAATATAAGAGGAGAAACCACAATGTCTACTTATGGAACTATCCAAGAAATGCCCGAATGGTACTTCCAGTTCCTGGCAGATGTTATCACTCAACTGCCTCGGCCTGGTGCGGGCTCCGGTTGCATAGCGGAGGCGGGAGCCCTGCAATTTCACAACAATCGTGGAGTTCTGAAAGAAGTCCTCCACGAAGCGCTTCTCATGTCTCGGCCTGGTGCGGGCTCCGGTTGCATAGCGGAGGTGGGAGCCCTGCAACTTCACGACAATCGTGGAGTTCTGAAAGAAGTCCTCCACGAGGCGCTTCTCATAGAAGTGCAAAATAAGTACTTAAAACTTCTCTACCCCGAATCCGTCATCATTGGCCCCTGCGACGGGAGCGAAACCCTCGCCGAGGCACACGATGTCTTTGAAATTATTGACACCGATTTTGAGCGGTGGGGTGCCAATAAGCGTGGTCGTGCCACCGGGTCTACCCCCGTCTGGGTGTGTGAGCTGAAGGAGGATGCGATGTTCACAGAGATGTTCGGCGATCCAGATAGGGTATGTTTTTCCCAGCACCAGGTCAAGAAATTCTGCCGGGAAAATCCCCAATATCTCTCGCCAAGCACCACGATTCTCATCCCCTTTAGGGTGAAGACCGAGAAAAATGGGGAAGAGGAGCGGTTCTTCGTTGCCTTCGTGTACATGGGCTCGGGCGGCGCGCTCAAGGTTTTTGTGTACCAGTTTGAGTGCTCGGATGTCTGGCTCGCCGTCCGCCGCCCTCGAGTGGTTGTCCCCTGCCTGCCTGCAGGCGCGGCGCAACTGGCTGTTTAGCTCTTTGATTCTTTCTGTTCCGTCGTCTGTTGGAAGTTTGATCTTTAATCCCTCTGACCCTTTGATTTTCGGGTCCGGGGGATTTTTTTGTTTGAATTTTTTCGATGGTGGGAGTAGAGTAAATGTGCCTATCTGGAATCTGGAGGCAGGAGCGGACAAATTCCGGCTATAGCACTTCTACCCTGTTAGATAAGCAGCAATATGAAATTTCAATACAAAAATAGAGTATGAAGGATATAATCGTCGAACCACTCCGAGCGGGCCTGTCCGCATCTAATGTGGTGCTCGATTTTATAGCTCCGACACACGGTCGGAGATAAGAACTGCATGTTTACCCGACGCATCGGCATAGATTTGGGGACCACTAATACAATTGTCTTTCTCCCGGACCGCGGGATCGTTATCAATGAGCCCACCGTGGTGGCGCTCCGGAAACCCGATAACACGGTGCTCGCTGTCGGCGCGGAGGCGAAGGAAATGGTGGGACGCACGCCGGACAACATCGTTACCTACCGGCCCTTGAAGGACGGCGTAATCGCGGAGTACTACATCACGCAGGCGATGCTTAGATATTTCATCGCGAAGGCCATCGGCGCGTTCAATATTTTCCGCCCCGAGGTGGTAATCTCGGTGCCGGCTGGCATCACCTCCACCGAGTACCGCGCGGTGATGAATGCGGCGAAAGAAGCGGGCGCGAAGGAGGTGTATCTCGTGAAGGAGCCGCTCCTCGCCTCGCTTGGCGCCGGTATACCCATCCACTCGGCGGAGGGGAACATGATCGTGAACATCGGCGGCGGGACGACGGAGGTGGCGGTTATCTCGCTCGGAGGCATCGTTACGTGGTCCAGTTTGCGGGTGGCGGGGAACCGCTTTGACGTGGCGGTCTCCGATTTCATCCGGAAGAAATACGGTCTCGCCATCGGCGAGGGGACCTCGGAAAACGTGAAAATCACGGTGGGTTCGGCGCTCGCCAACCGCACCAAACTGGAGATGAAAATCAGAGGCCGGGACCTCGCCTCGGGGCTTCCGCGGGACCTCACCGTGAATTCCAACGAGGTGGCCGAGGCCATCAACGGCCACCTCGTGGACATTATGAATTCGGTGCAGTCCGTCTTCAACGTGACGCCGCCGGAGCTCGCCGCCGACATCATGGAGAAAGGCATTATTCTCTCGGGGGGGAGCGCCCAGCTCCGCGATATTGAAGAGTTCTTCAAGCGGTCGCTCGGCGTGAGCGCTTTCGCCGCGGAGGCGCCCATCCTGTGCGTGGCGAAGGGAACCGCCACCATTTTGAATCACTTGGACGTTTATAAGAGAACCCTGCTGGTGAGACATTAGTGAACGCGATGCGAACGATGCAAATTTCATGCGAATAATGCGAAAGGAGAACTCTTTTAATCTATTCGCGACATTCGCGTACCGTTCGTGTTGTTCGCATCGGTAAGCTCAAGCAGCCATGCTTATAGGTCACGAAGACAAGGTTCGCGCGTTTCAAAAGCTGGTGAAAGAGGGCCGCTTGAGCCACGCCTATCTCTTCTTCGGCGAGGCGCAGACCGGTAAGTACACCTTCGCGCGCTCATTCGCGCACTTTTTGGAACAGGGGATGTTCGCGGTATCGGGGGCACCGCTCATTGATGTCCAATGGTGCGCGCCGGTAGATGGTACTATCGGAATTAACGCGGTGCGGGAGCTCCGCACGTTTCTCTCGCAAACCCCTCTCCGCTCACCCCGCCGCCTCGCGGTGGTGAACGACGCGCACCTCCTCACCGCGGAGGCGCAGAGCGCGATGCTCAAAATTGTGGAAGAGCCGCCGCCGCACTCACTCATCATCCTCATCGCGCACGACCCGCAGGTGCTTTTCCCTCCGCTCCTCTCCCGACTCGCCAAGGTGTATTTCCCGCGCTTTTCAAACGCCGAGCTTGCCGAGGCGCTAGTGAAATCGTTCCGCGTACCCGCGGCGCGCGCGCGAGAGGTGGCGCGCCGCTCGTTCGGACGGCTGGGGCGCGCCCTCTCGCTAATACAGGGCGTCGGCGGGGAGAAAAAGGAGAGAACTTTCTCAGATGAACTTGAGGAACGCATCCTCTCCCTTTGGGAGAGGGGAGCCGAGACGCACGGGTCTGCCCTTGCCTACCTCTTGGACCGCGAAATGAACGTCAAACGCTATAATGTAAATGAGAATCTTCAGCGGAAAGCCGTCCGCGCTCACCTATCCAATCGCTAGCGCTTTACCGATGCAAAACTACGAATAGCGCGAATCTACGAACCGATGCTAAACTACAAATAACACGAATCAACGAATAGAGATGCAAAATAAATTTGTAGATTCGGATGAATTCGTAGTTTCGCATCGCGTTTGTAGTTTCGAATCGCGTTATGAATTCCCTCGTTGAAGAATACAAAAACCATTTGAAGGCGCTCCTGGAGGGCTTGAAGCGGGAACTCCAGGGAGTGCGCACAAACCGTCCCCACGCGGGGCTCGTGGAGGATATCAAGGTGGATTACTACGGTCAGACGCTCCCAGTGAAACAGCTCGGTTCGGTGGGTGTGGTGCCGCCCCGCGAGATCCACATCAACGTGTGGGATGCGAACGCGGTAGCGAGCGTTGCGAAAGCGCTTGAGGGGGCCTCACTGGGACTTTCGGTACAGGGAGAAGGGAACGTCGTGCGCGCCTATCTTCCGGAACTTTCTGCGGAGCGCCGCCGGGAGTTCATGAAATACGCGGGGCAGATCGCCGAGCAAACACGCATCAAGGTGCGGCGTGAGCGCGACGAGTGGAACAAAAAAATTCAGAAACTCTCCGACGACGGGGAGCTTTCCGAGGACCAAAAATTTAAGCATAAGGAGGAGGTACAGAAGGCGACCGAGGAGACGGGGAAAGAGATTGAGAAAATGGTGAATGTAAAAATAGCAGAAATTAGCAGTTAAGGGCTTTGTCTATGGCGATACTCTTCACCGTCATCGGGCTCTCCGTGCTTATCCTCGTGCACGAGCTGGGACATTTCCTCGCGGCGAAGTTTTTCAAAGTGCGGGTGGATGAGTTTGGGTTCGGATTCCCGCCGCGGCTTTTCGCGAGGGCGCACGGTGAGACCACATACAGTGTGAATGCGCTCCTCTTCGGGGGTTTTGTGAAGATTCACGGGATGGGAGAGGAAACGGAGGAACACCCGCGCAGTTTTTCCGCGCAGCGCCTCTGGCGCCGTGTTTCCATCGTGGTGGCGGGGGTCCTCGCAAACCTCATTGCTGGCTGGCTCGCCCTCTCACTCGTATTTATGGTTGGAGCGCCTCCGCACCTCATGCTCACCGGCGTGGCGCCGGACTCTCCCGCGGCCGCTGCAGGGCTCGCGCGCGGGGATGTGGTAGCAGAGGTGCGAGCGGGCGACCGTGTGCTCCGCGACCCGGTAGGTGCGGATGATTTCATCGCGGCGGTGGGAGATGCGGTGCGGCAGGGAGCGCCGGTAGCGGTGGTGACGGGTGTTGGCAAGGAGACGCGTGAGGTTTCGCTTGCTCCCCGGGAGGCGCCGCCGGAGGGCGAAGGGCCGCTCGGGGTGAGTTTGACGGAGGTCGGCGTCCCCCGCACCTCTCTCCTTGAGGGTTTCGGGAAGGGGGCGGAGGAGAGTTGGATACTCTTGAAGCTCATCGCGGGGGGGTTCGTGAACTTTTTTGCGAGCGTCTTCCAGAGGCCGGAGGTTTTGAAGGAAGTCGCGGGGCCGGTGGGGGTGGTGGCCGCGGCGGCGCAGGCGGGGTCATTGGGGTTTGCCTACCTCCTCCACTTTTTAGGCCTCATTTCCATCAATCTCGTGGTGTTGAACCTCATTCCGTTTCCTGCATTGGACGGCGGGCAGGTGCTCTTTCTCCTCATAGAGAAGCTCAAGGGCTCGCCGATACCGGTCAAGTTCGAGCGCATCGTGAACGCGGCGGGGTTCGTATTCCTCCTGCTCCTTATGGTGCTGGTGACCGTGCAGGATGTGGGGCGGCTGTAGTGAATAAGAGACTTATAACTTAGAACTAATAACAGATAGCGTTGCAGACATATGCAGCGAGAAACCAAGACCTGTCGGAGTTGCGCCCATGCCGTCATCAGCGATAATCCGCGTCTTGATCAGCGTTTATCCGCGTCTTGCAACCATCAATGTACGACGGCGTTCCGCATCATCCCCGAGGAGCTCCAATTCTACCGCCGGATGAACCTCCCCCTGCCCCGCCTCTGCCCCAACTGCCGCCACTACGAGCGTCTCGCCCAGAGGAACCCTCTGAAGTTGTGGCACCGCTCCTGCGCCTGCGGCGGCAGGAAATCCCAAGCACCAAATACCAAATCTCAATACGAGAACACCGCCAAG
>Ga0210057_1009101_pt1 | contig 11585 bp, 15 predicted proteins | sample CryGeyCG2114_010_2_FD_183968 | JGI IMG/M metagenome (GOLD analysis project Ga0210057, IMG submission 183968) | Groundwater microbial communities from aquifer - Crystal Geyser CG10_big_fil_rev_8/21/14_0.10 (SPAdes) (version 2) | ecosystem: Environmental > Aquatic > Deep subsurface > Groundwater ...
GTCGATGATCCAGAATTTGTTAATTCGATCGGATTGGCTTTGTTCGGCGGTGAGCGGAATAGTTGGCGGCCGGGGACAGCTATTGATTCCACGGGTGTTGTCGGGAAAATTAAGAAAATTTTTAACTATTTTACCCCCTAATTAAGGGGTGTTGTGTTTTTTTTAAATATGGGGGATATTATCTCTAAGTATGAAAGCCAGAAAAAATAAGAATTCTAGAAAAAAGGTTGTTATAAGATCAAGATCCCGAAAGGAGGCCAGGGACAAGAGGGCTCCTTCTCCCCTCGCTAAGATAAAAGTTGTCGGTATTGGCGGCGGCGGCGGTAACATAATATCGAGAATGAGCCGTGATTTTGTTCGGGGCGTTGATTTTGTGGGGGTTAATACCGACCACCAAGATCTGGATTATTGTGATGTTAAGCACAAGATCTACATCGGCCGAAATTTAACTAGAGGTCTTGGTACTGGGATGATGCCTGATGTTGGTCGTCAGGCGGCAGAGGAAAATCGATCCGAGATTGCTGAATCTTTAGCTGGCGCCGATCTGATTTTTATTGCTTCTTGTTTCGGGGGGGGCACCGGCACCGGAGCATCACCAGTTATTGCTGAAGCCGCTAAGCAAACTGGCGCTTTAACCATTGCTTTCATAACCAAACCTTTTTCTTTTGAAGGAGGCCAAAGAGAAAGAATAGCGATTGAGGGAATTTCAAAAATAAGGGATAAAGTTGATGCTTTAGTGGTTGTTCCCAACGACAAGATTTTTACCGTTATTGATAAGGACACCCCAATCCTTAAAGCTTTTGAGGTTATCGACGATGTCCTTAAAAACGCTCTTCGGGGAATAGTTGAGCTTGTTGTCTCACCGGGGATAATCAATGTCGATTTTGCCGATGTTCGAAATATTATTAAAGATGCTGGATCGGCTATTGTGGGGTTGGGTATTGCCAGTGGTCAAGATCGAGCGATAAATGCCGTTAATCAGGCTCTCAATTCTTCTCTTCTTGAGGTTAGCGCTGAGGGAGCAAAGGGGATTCTCTTGGGAATCTCTGGCGGCCGAGATATGAAAATGACCGAGATAAATGAAGCGGCTAAAATTGTCAGCCAAACTGCTGATCCTGGGGCCCAGATAATTTTTGGGGCCTACCAAGATCGTCATTTGAAACCAAATCAGATAAAGATAACTCTTATCGCTACTGGCTTTAACGAAATGGCTCCCGTGAGCTCTTCGCTATTTAGTGGTAAGGGAGAATTGCCAAATTTTTTAAGAAAAGGAAAAACCAGCTTTGAGGATATCGAGCCTGAGGGAAAAGACGATAAACCAGAGGACCATCAGGTGTCTGATAAAAAATCTTTTGAGCCGAAATCCAAGGAAAAAAATGAGATAAAAGAAGATGATGCTTGGGATATTCCGACATTTTTAAGAAAAAAGAAAAAGAGAAGGTAGTGACACTAAAGGTAGTGACACTATAAGTTATCAGTCATCCTCGTCGAATTGGCGGGGTTTTTCAATTGTCGGAGCTTCAATTCCAATAGCATTACCGCCAATCTTTATTACGTCCTTGTCTATTTTCTGAAACTCCTTCGAGGCACCGTGATACATATTAACAGTAGTCCCAAGATGGGTTCCAAGTTTCTCCATATATGTTTTGTAATTTTCCAAGTGACGGCCAAGATCACCAACTCGTTTTTTAATTTCTTTGGCCGATTCTTCGATTTGAAGAGATCGAAGACCCTGAATGACCGTTTGGAGATAGGCTAGAAATGAGGTAGGGGAAACAATGATAACTTTTTTCTCATTGACCGCGTATTCTATAAGGTCACGGGTGTTAGCTTTAACTGCGCCCACTTTGTTTACCAGAAGGTCGTAATAAATTGCTTCCGAGGGGATAAACATAAAAGCAAATTCCGTTGTTCCCTCTTCCGGTTTTATGTATTTTGCCGTTTCCTCAATTCTTCCTTTTAGATCATTCCTAAATTGCTCTTCCAGGCGTTTCCTTTCGTTTGAATCTTGAGCTTCCAATAGGCGATTATAGTTTTCCAGGCTGAATTTTGAGTCAATTGGAATTATTTTGTCTTTTAGGAATATAACGGCATCAACTTTTGTCCCATCTTTGAATTCATATTGAGTTTGATAAACTCCTGGCGGCAAGACATTCTCTAGGACAGTTCCCAGGTAATATTCTCCCAGAACCCCTCTTTGTTTTGGATTTTTTAGGATATCTTGGAGATTTTTTAATTGATCGGTTACATTCATGACTTGTTTTTGACCCTCACCGACTTTTGTCAGTTCTTCGACGATCTCTCTTATTATCTTATTACTCTCTGAAACTTGATCCCTCATAACCTTTGCTGATTCCCCCAATTTATTATCTAAAGTTCGATTTAGTTCATTTATTTGATTTTGAAGCATAATCATAGATTTATCATCCTCCTTATTTTTCCCCGATCTTAACAGTCGTCCCAGAATCACCAGGCCGCCGATTAGAACAACGAGAGTCGCGATAGGAATTATTATTGTAGCCATTTTGGGTTTAGTTTAACTCATTAATTTAGTAAAAGAAAATCCCATTATCGGGATTTTCTTAATCTAGGATAATTTTTTATCCTACTAGGTGTTCTATAGGTTGGTCCTGCTTGAAATTTTGATTGGAAATTCTTTTTTGGCTTGTTATTAAAGCTATGACGCATTTTAATTAAGTGAAAACGCAAATCTTAAAACGGAAAATGACAATGAAAAATGTAAAATTTTCAATTTTAAGCTGTTATTTTGAGACTCGATCTTTTAACTTCGAACTACTATTTAACCGTAATCGTTCCCGCCTCTGATGGTTCCAGTTTATTACGATATGTCCAGACACCAGATTTGTCGAAAGTGAATGAGTACGTTTCACCGGGATTGTAATTTTTCTCCGCGTTAAGTTCCGGCAAGAATTGAGCAGCTAAATCATCCCCGGCGATAATCCAAACCGGTCGAGAAGAGCTATTTTCAAATTCAACAGTATCGCCGATATCAATTGTTAAATCTTTGGGCGAATATCCTTCATCGGTGTAGGTGACAGTAAAGATTTGAGATATAGTAATTCCCTGAGGGTTTTGAACGTCTCCCCCTTCCGGATTTGATTCCGGAGTTGCGCCAATATTTACTATGTCGACAGGGGACGAATTCTCGCTCTCTGGCTCTGTGTTGTTTTGGTTAGTCGCAAACAAATACACCAAACCACCCAAAACCATTATGACTATTATTGTAATTATTATTTTTTGTTTCATGATCTGTAAATTATATCAAAATGCTTAAAACTCTTCTAATTTATCAAAATTAGCGTAAATCTTTGTTGTTTTTATTAATTCCCCAAACTCTACCTTAACCGCATTTTCAGCCTTATCCAATTCATCACGATAAAATTTTTCCTCCTTACTGGCTTTTTCGAATTTTTTACCATAACCGCCACAATTAGCGTGAGCCATCAAAAAGACTTCTTTGGGCTTATGGAAAGTTATAGATTTTTTTATTTGGTCCAGAAGATATTTTTTGTCGGAGTCAACCTCGGGACTGGCTAAATCTTTTATTCCGCCGCCGATTTTTATGAGATCGAAACTCCCAATATTTTTTTGTTTTATAAATTCAACAAGCAGGGGAGAGAATCGATTGTCAAAACACCAGACAATGCAAGCCTGGGCTTTGTAATGGTCCCTGGGTGAATGATAATTAATAATTCTTGCCATTAATTAATCAATCAAGACGTTTAATTTATTACTCGGGCTAACCTCTAAGAATCCGGAATTAATATCGATATCTTTTTTTTCATTATTAGCGGTCACAATTTTCGCCACCCCTTTCGTTAAAATACTTATAAGAGGGCGGTGGTGATCCAGGATAGTAATCTCGCCGCTTTTAGTTTTCACATTAAAAGAAACTATATCGCCTTCGTATTCTGTTCCTTTTAGCGATAAAACCTTAATTTTCATAAATCAGTCGTCTTCCAAGGTACCCTTGAGGTAAAAGAAATCTTCCGGTTTGTCGTCGTGCTTGCCGTCAATAATTTCCCCGAAGTCTCTAATAGTCTCCTCTAGGGAGACAAATTTTCCGGCTCGACCGGTGAATGTTTCAGCAACGAAAAATGGCTGAGAAAGGAATTTTTGAATTTTTCGGGCTCGATTAACAGCTTTCTTGTCTTCATCAGACAATTCTTCCATTCCCAAAATGGCGATAATATCTTGAAGTTCTTTATATCTCTGAAGAATTTTTTGAACTTCCCTGGCTACCTGATAGTGTTTCTCGCCGACTACCTTTGGGTCAAGAGCGCCTGAAGACGAGGCCAGGGGGTCAACAGCCGGGTAAATTCCTATCTCGGTTAAAGCTCGAGAAAGAACGATAGTTGAATTAAGATGAGCGAATGTTGCTGCTGGGGCCGGGTCGGTAATGTCATCAGCCGGGACGTAAATTGCCTGAACGGAAGTGATAGATCCTTTGTTGGTTGAAGTTATTCGTTCTTGAAGGGCGCCCATCTCGCTTGATAAGGTTGGCTGATATCCCACCGCCGAGGGTAAGCGGCCGAGAAGGGTTGAAACTTCAGATCCGGCTTGAGAAAATCGGAAAATATTATCAATGAAGAGAAGAATATCTTTCTGTTCTTCATCTCGGAAATACTCTGCCATAGTAAGTGCCGAGAGGGCGACTCTTAATCGAGCGCCCGGAACCTCGTTCATTTGGCCGTAAACCAAGGCAGTTTTATTGATTACCCCCGATTCTATCATCTCGTTGTAAAGATCATTTCCTTCCCTGGTTCTCTCTCCAACACCAGCAAAAACAGAAGCTCCCCCTGATTCTTCGGCCACATTTCTGATAAGTTCCATAAGAAGGACGGTTTTACCGACCCCAGCGCCGCCGAAGAGGCCAACTTTTCCCCCTTTAGTAAACGGCGCTAATAGATCGATAACTTTGATTCCCGTCTCGAAAACTTCAGTTTTAGTTGACTGTTCGCTGAGAGTTGGGGCGGGACGATGAATTGGCCAGTAAGTTTTAAATTTAGCCGAGGCGTCTTTCTTGTCCAAGGGATTTCCTAAAAGGTTAAAAATTTTCCCGAGAACTTCTGGTCCAACAGGAACTTTAACCGGATCGCCGGTGTCAGTGACCTCGTCGCCTCTGGAGAGGCCATCGGTGGAGGACAAAGAAATAGCTCGGAGTTGTCCCGGCTCAAGGTGTCTGGCGACCTCAAGAACTATTTCTCCCTCTGGCCCCTTGACAATAAGGGCGTTCAAAATTGAGGGTAGCTCATCGCCTTTTTTAAATTCAACATCGACGACGGGGCCTATTATCTGGGATATTTTACCTACTTTGTTCATTGTTTTAATAATTAATTATTGCCCGACAAAGCACTTTGAGTTGACGTTATTTCAATCAATTCATTGGTAATGATAGATTGTCTGGCTTTGTTATAAATTAGAGTAAGTTTTCGAGAGAGTTCGTCGGCATTATCAGACGCTGTTTTCATTGCTACTCTCCTGGCAGAATGTTCTGAGGCGTTGGCTTCTAAAACAAGATGATAAATTTGCATGTTTACCAGGTGGGGGATAAGAGATTTTAAAGCTTCCCTCGGTGACGGTTCAAATATGTAGTCTATATTTTTTTCCGCTTCGGCTAAATTTTGTCTAATCTCTTCTTTTGTGGTATCCGCATAGCGGCCGTGTTCCGGAACTATTGATTCCACGGTTTCTTTTATTTTATTCAGATCAATCGGTAGAATCTGCCGAACTATGGTTTCTTGTTTTAGGGCGGTGATGAAACTAGTCGATATACTTACCACTCTTTCCCATCGGCCGTTTAGAAATCCCTTAATTACTTGATTGGCAATTGGAGCAACTTCTTCTGGATAGGCATAGTCACCAACACCGTGAAATTGATCGACTATCTCAAGGCTTTCCCTCATAGCATAGGTTGATGATTTTTTCCCAATCGGCATAACGATAAAATTATTTTTTTGGTTGCCCCTTTCTTGTTCTGATTTGAAGAAGCTATTAGCCGCTCTTATAATTTGAGTGTTGAAAGCTCCAGTTAATCCTTTGTCGGAGGCCATGATTATCACTAATATTTTTCTAATTGGTCGAATTCTCAGCAAGGGGTGGTCGATTGGAGTGTTTGTCGATATTTTTTCAAGTAGTTCAAGGGTTTTAAGAGCATAGGGCCTTGAATCAAGGGCAACTTCCTGGGCTTTTCTCATTTTGGTTGCCGCCACTATCTCCATGGCCTTTGTAATTTGGCCTACATTTTTTACGGCTCGGTTTCTTGATTTTATGCGTTGTGGAGATTCCATGTATTATGATTTTGAAAAAACGTTAACAAATTCGCTTATAGCTGATTTTAATTTGCTATCTAATTCTTCCGATAGTTCTCCCTTATTTCTTATATCGTCCAGGATTTCCTGGTGCATTTTTTCTAAATACTCAAGACATTCTTTTTCAAATTGTTTCATTTTAATCAAGGGAACGGAGTCGATGAAATTATTAAGAGCAGCATAAGTAATAGCAACCTGTTTTTCGGTCGGCATCGGCTCAAGATCATTCTGTTTCAATACCTCGGTTAAAATCTCACCCCTCTTTATCTTGTTTTTGGTGTTTTCATCAAGATCGGAAGCAAATTGAACGAATGCTTGAAGTTCTCTAAATTGTGCTAATTCTAATCTTAGGCGTCCGGCCACTTTTTTCATTGCCTTGGTTTGAGCGGCCGAACCAACCCTCGAGACCGATAGTCCGACATTTATAGCTGGTCGAATTCCCTTGTAAAACAGATCGGACTCAAGATAAATTTGGCCGTCAGTGATTGAAATTACGTTTGTGGGGATATAGGCCGACACATCTCCGAGTTGAGTTTCGATTATTGGCAGGGCGGTCAGTGATCCGCCACCCGATTTATCATTTAATCGGGCGGCTCTTTCAAGAAGTCGGGCGTGGAGATAAAAAACATCTCCAGGATAGGCCTCTCGTCCTGGCGGTCGGCGGAGAAGGAGAGATAACTGTCGGTAAGCTTGAGCATGTTTTGAAAGATCATCGTAGATAACTAAGGCATCCTTCCCCTTGTCCATGAAGTATTCGCCTACAGCACAGCCGGCAAAAGGTGCTAGATATTGGAGGGCGGCCGGAGATGAAGCGGGAGCTGAAACGATAATTGTATATTCCATTGCTCCTGCCTCTTCTAGGGTTTTTATGATATTGGCTATTTTTGAGTTTTTCTGGCCGATGGCGACGTAAATACATGTCACCAGTGGTCGACTCTTGTCTTGTTTTTGATTTATTATGGTGTCAATGGCAATAGCAGTCTTCCCGGTTTGTCGATCACCGATTATAAGTTCCCGTTGGCCTCGACCAATTGGAATCATCGAGTCTATTCCCTTAATACCGGTGTGAAGGGGAGTGTCAACCGATGTCCTATCAACCACCGAGGGAGCTCTTCTTTCAAGATTGTAATTAGGAACTTTGGATGGGTCTTTAAAAATTACTCCCTTATTGTCAAGGGGATTACCCAGGGGATCAACAACTCGTCCGATCATTTCCTCTCCAGATTTTATTGAAAGAACTTTGTTGGTTTTTCTGACTCGATCGCCAATTTTTACTTTTTCAAAATCGCCCAAAATTATTGATCCGATAAAATTTTCTTCTAGATTGGATGCCAGAGCCTGGACTTCGCCAGTTTTTGTTTCGATTACTAGAATTTCCTGACTCAAAGTGTTAGGCAACCCAGAAATTTTAGCGATTCCGTCGCTTGCTTCAACAACTAATCCAACATCTTTAAATTCAGGATCTTCCTTAAATTCGCTTATTTCCTTCTTTAGTTTTTCAATTATGTCGTAAGCCATTACCTTAAAATAGTATTTAGTTTATGCCTCAATGTGTTATCAAGTTCTTTTTCGTCGTTTATGGTTACCCTGACGCCAGCTATAAGGTCGGGATTTTGGGTTATTTCAATTAAGTCCTTTTCGGACAAGTTTTTTTTAAGTTTGTTTATTATCTCTTTCTCGACGGGTCGAGCAAATTCTAGTTTTATCAGATTACGACCAGTTTCTTTTGCCCAAAGTTTTTGAATTGCTTCCAGAATTTTATCCCCTCGCCCAATATCGCCGGAATCTATTACCAGCTCAACAAATCGTTTTGTGATTTTATCTCTTTTATTCTCCGGAACTTTTTCGATTACGGCGATTAAGGCTTTAGCGTAAATCTCTGGTTTGTATTTCATTTTGTCTCACTAATTATTTTAGCCGCTTGAGCGACAAGCTTATCATCAATCTGGTTGGGGCTTTCATTTACAGCCTTTGCTATGGCGATTTTAATTATCGATTTAGCCTCTCGGGAAAGATTTTCTAGTTCCGATCTTCTTTTTTGTTCGGCAACATTTGCCGCCTCTTCGGCAATCCGACGGGCTTTTCCCTCGGCCTCGATAATTATTGTGCTGGATCGATCCTTGGCTTGACCCTCAGCTTTTTTGATTAATTCCATTGCTGACTCGTCCGCCTCGGCGATTTTTTTACTGACCATCCCGCCTACTTCTTTTAATTTCTTTTCAGACTCCTCGGCGCTTTCCAGGCCAGACTCTATTGTCCTCCTCCTTTTTTCGATTACTCGGGAGAGAGGTCGATAGACAAGAAACACTAAGGCGAAAAAAAGAATTAAAAAATTAACCCCCTGGGCCAGTAGAAGTCTCCAATTTATTCCTAGCTGATTGAGCAGGTCGCTCATTTGGGTTTAGGATACGAATTTAAGAATTAGTGATACGACCAAGGCGTAAATGGCTACTGCTTCCGCAAAAGCTATAGCCAAAATCATCGCTGTTTGGACTTTTGATGCTGATTCGGGGTTTCGCCCGATGGCATCAGCTCCCCTCGACCCGATGAGGCCTATGGCAATAGCTGGCGCAATTGTTCCTACGCCCATGACGATTGCTATCGCCAATAATTTCATTGATTCTGCGTCCATTGTTTGTTGTAGTTATTTTACGACCTTTTTATGGATCAGTGGGCTTCTTTTGCTGTTGCCATCCCTATAAAAACTAGGGTTAGCATGGCAAAAATAAATGACTGAATCAACCCCACAAATACTTCTAAGAAAAGAAAAGGCAGGGGAAGTATAAATGGGATTAGAAACCCAATTATAGTCAATAGTACCTCTCCTGCAAAAACGTTCCCAAATAGTCTGAATGAGAACGATATAATTTTAACAAACTCTGATATGAACTCAAGGATTCCCGCAAAAGAAAAAATCGGATTCTTAAAGTTAAAAAACTTAGAGGCGTGTCTTTTAAATCCAATAGCGATTATTCCCAAAACATTGACACTTATCACCGATATAATTGCTAGAATAATGGTGAAGTTAAGATCGCTGGCCGGTGATCGAAACAGGGGGATAAGGGCTTTCTCTCCATGGTGTTCGGCCAAAAGGCCGATTGAACCAATCCCCGGAAGGAGCCCGAGCCAGTTTGAAGTAAGAATAAAGAGAAATATCGTTGCTACTAGAGGCAAATATTTCTCCGAAGTTTTTCGGTTACCCAGAACAGCATCCATAATTTTAAGAATTTCTTCGCCAACTAATTCAAAAAATCCCTGAAGCTTGCCGGGGATAATTTTTATTTTGCTCTTAATTAAAAATCCTAAGCCGACAAGAACTATTAAGCTGACAAAAGAAAGAAGAAGGGCGTTGGTTATTGGCCAATGCCCAATCCGAAACAGTTCCTCCGCCTGGATGGATATTTCTGGCATCTTTGATTACCCCCATAATTTAAATTATGGGAAGAAAAAAATCAACTCCTATTCCCAGTTTCTTTTAACTAGTTTATATTTGCCGGTGTCCTTTTCGTAAATTAGAGTCCAGTCGCGATCTTGATCGTCTTCGAATTCCGCCGTACCGGCAAAGCGAGCCGCGTCAGTTAATGTTTTAGCCTCCCTAAACTGGAGATCGTACTGTAAATATTTAATTCCTTCCGCACAAGTTTCGGAATACTTGATTATAAAACCATGAATATTTATCTCCTTCTCCTCCATGCTTACCATTATATAAGGGTTTTCTTAAGTGGGGTAGTGTAATAGAATTTAAGCAATTGCCGATGAAATTACAGGAAGTCGAAACCTTAATTATTTCTGATGTCCACCTTGGATCTGCTGTTAGTCGGGCGGGGGAGTTGATCGAAGCGTTAAAGAAATTTTCTTTTAAGCGGTTGATTCTTTTAGGTGATATTTTCGATGATTTAAATTTTAATCGACTCCAAAAGTCCCACTGGGATTTTTTAGCTTATGTTCGAGATCTTTCCTCATCGCCGAAAAATATAGAAATTGTTTGGGTTATTGGCAATCACGACTACCTTTTAAGTAATTTTTCTAATTTTATCGGCGCCAAACTTTCTAGAACTTACCTTTGGAAATTCGGGGATAAGTTATGCTTGGCGATCCACGGTCATCAGTTTGACAGTTTCCTTAAAGAAAACCCAATAATTAGCGCTATTGCGACATTTCTCTATATCACTATCCAGAAATTTGATACCAAAAGTTATCGAATAAGTCGATATCTTAAGAGGCGAAGCAAGGGTTGGTTACGATTGTCCGACCAAGTTGCCAAAAGGGCAATTATCTACGGTCGACTTAGGAGGGCTAAATATGTTTTTTGTGGACACACCCATCAGTCGATGTCTATAGAGAACAAGGGAATAAGGTATTTTAACAGCGGTTGTTGGACTGATGTTCCTTCGACTCTGATCACTTTGGGCAAAGAGGGGGTTGTGCTGAGAGATTTCAAATAACTTTGTCTCTCAAGACGTTATTAGCAAACTCTTGACGAGCCTGCTAATAGAGTTAAAATGTAATCGAGAGATAAAGGTCGGCAACTAAATATTGTCGTAAAAATATAACTATGCCTGAATCAAAAAATAAAAAAGACGATAAAAACAAAGAAGTAGATCGGAGCATTTCTCCCCTTGGACCAGAGTCTCATTTTATGTCTTTAAGGGATGCCATGAATCGATTGTTCGATGAAAGTTTCTGGGATCCGTTTGATAATTTTTTCGGTCCTCATCGTCAGATGATCTCCCGGGTTTCGTTCCCGAAAGTGGATGTTTCCGAAACAGGAAAGGAAGTAAGGGTGGTTGCCGATATTCCGGGCGTTGATCCCGACAATGTCGACATTGAGGTCGACGAAGATGTTGTAACCTTGAGCGGTCAAGTGAACAAAGAAACAGAAGAAAAAGATAAAGATAAAAAGTATTACCGCTTTGAGAGAGAATGTGGTGAGTTCAAAAGGGTTGTCCCTTTGCCGGCGAGAGTAAGTCCGGATAAAGTTTCTGCTAAGCATAAAAATGGTGTTTTGACCGTCACCCTGCCCAAGGTTAGTCCTGAAAAGAAAAGGAAAGTGAAAATAGAATCTGATTAGTTCGACAAACCCTCCGCCAGCTGGCGGAGGGTTTGTTTTTAGCCATATTGAAAAACTCGAATTTGTTGCTAAACTTAGAACGTTATTCCGGCGTAGCTCAATGGTAGAGCGGCTCCCTGTTAAGGAGATGGTTCCAGGTTCGAGTCCTGGCGCCGGAGCTCAAAGAAACCGAGAGTGATTTT
>Ga0210057_1009102_pt1 | contig 11585 bp, 13 predicted proteins | sample CryGeyCG2114_010_2_FD_183968 | JGI IMG/M metagenome (GOLD analysis project Ga0210057, IMG submission 183968) | Groundwater microbial communities from aquifer - Crystal Geyser CG10_big_fil_rev_8/21/14_0.10 (SPAdes) (version 2) | ecosystem: Environmental > Aquatic > Deep subsurface > Groundwater ...
TGGACAATACCTTATAAGATATAGTTTATAATTGCATGTAGAATGGACTCTGAAGCACAAATAATCCCTGATAATCGAGCAGAAGTAAGAAAAATCAATGTACTTCTAGAGCGCTATAGAGAAGAAGTTGGAGGGTTTGATTTAGTACCAGTCGGTAATTGTGGTTACATTCTTCAACGACAATCTCATAAACCAATGGCAGGTAACGATTGGGCAATGTTCGACTATGACGATACACTCGCAGCATATACAGAAGCGAAAACTCAAAGACAAGAACTATACATGAAGTATTTGCGTGGCTTAGACATAGACATATCAAGCGAGCTCGCTGCGCAAGTGATGCAAGTATCAGATGTGTTTTCACGTTGGGAAGAACAAAAAGGTGAGGGTAAGCTTTATCATGTGGGGGCTCACATGACTGCCTTACAATGGGCAACAAATGAATTAAAGGACAAAGATAGCACGCATGGAGAGTCTTTAGTAAGGATTCAAACGCTTCTCAACAGAATTAGACCTACGCATACAAATAAAAGCAGCGCTCAAAATGATGACCCATTTTATATCCGAGAGAGTGATCAGAAATTTATTTTAAAAAATCCAAATGCTATGTGGTCGAAAGCGCTTGAAGATATATTTCAAAAAACTACTATGAATCCTCCCCTGTACGATGAAACAGTTGCTGCAGCAGTTGATATTGGTACACCACCAGATTCTATACATAGAATAAACGTGAGCATATTCAGCAGGGGCGAAATATATTTTCAATTAGCAAAGATTTTGGAGCTTCTTAAACAAAATCCTGATTTACCCATCTCGCAAATATGGCTCACAAAGAAAAGCAAGGGTGACTTTATAGTTGAGGCCGTTGAATCAAACGCGACAGCACAACTTGAGCAAGAATACATACCTCAAGACATGCTCGATGAAACAGATGATGGGCCAAGTTATGGCAGTGGCTATGTCTTGGGTCAATTCCCACACACAGTAGTGGTGTTCGATGATAATCCAAAAGAGTTGATCTCTATAGTTTCAACAAACGAATACTTGAAAAGTAATTCTGGGGCTTCATTTGTTTCGGTGCGGTCTATTAGAAAAGGTACTAGAGAACAGTTGAGAGAATGGCAAATGCAAACCAAATATGGAACGGTGGATTTTACCGCGAAATCATATGTTCCACGTGATATTTCAAACATTTTTTTAATGAATAGATATTATGCTATAAAAACACGTTTAGGGCAAAACCACCCAAATACAATAAAGTTAAGTCAAGAGCTATCGCGCAGAGGTATAAACATACTCTCATACAACAGATAAAAAAATGCGTACCTATTTTTTTTATATACTACGGTGCAACGACAATTCATTGTATTGTGGACAAACAACAAACATCGAAAAAAGGGTACTCGAACATAACAATAATCAAAATAAAGCATCTAAATATGTATGGGCTCACAGACCCGCGGCACTTGTCTATTTTGAGAGCTATACAACAAAATCAAAAGCCCTCCATAGAGAACATGTAGTAAAACAGTGGACGAAAATGCAAAAAGAGAGCTTAATAACAAGTTCACAATAATTTGATATAGTTTGAATATGATAAACGAAAACTTTGTTATTGTCGGTGTAATTATACAATCAATAGGTGGCATCGGCTATTTTTTAGATACAGTAAAAGGAAAGATCCAACCCAACAAAGTTTCTTGGCTCCTGTGGGCGATCGCCCCTTTAATTGCCTTTGCTGCAGAAGTTAGCCAAGGAGTTGGTATACATTCACTCACCACATTTATTGTTGGTTTTATTCCACTCATCATCTTTTTTGCATCGTTTGTCAACAAAAAAGCCACATGGCAACTGTCAACATTCGACATCATTTGCGGAACCTTATCTATTGCCGGATTAGTCATGTGGGCTGTGACTCGGGTGGGGAATATCGCTATTTTTTTTGCGATATTTGCAGACGGTTTGGCCGCAATTCCAACTATAGTAAAATCATATAAAGAACCTTCGTCTGAAAGCAGCCTTATCTATGGTCTCGGTGTCATCAATGCTGGCATTGCGCTTCTATCTATCTCCCATTGGAACTTTGAGTATTATGCATTTCCACTGTATCTGCTTATTATTGGCGCATTACTGTACACCCTCATCCAATTTAAATTGGGCAAAACAATTTCAAACATTATTCGATAATATTTTTTTTTCGTTTATACTTACCATATGCCGAGTAAGAAGCTTACCCATTATGAGTATTTAAAAAAACATTGGTCAGGACGATTAAGAAAGGTACAGAAAAAAGCATATGCGAGACACGGCGATTCTTTAGCTTGGATACATAGCTCTGCTCAAAAACTATTACTGGGTTCAACGGGTTTGTTTCTACTTACTCAACCTGTTGCAACATCGGCTATAGCACGGGTCACCCAATCTCAAAACGCTCAAGTGAAAACACTAGAAAAGTCTCATCATACAAACCAAACATTAGTAACCCAACTTGCTAGTCAACTCCCAAATACAATCGATCCCTTAACTGTAGAGCAAGAATCGAACGTTATTCAAACGTTATCTAGCTACTTTAATCTTCGTTTATTTGCTACTCTAGACAATAAACGCTTAAATCGCTCATATGGCCTCATAGGAGCGGAACAGCATCTCACGCGGTATCCTGGAGACTCAATACCTACCCATTTTCATACGCAAGCAGATACCATATTTGCGCCGTCGGGTGTTGCTCCAGGTAGGGGCGCGTGGGGATACTTTGCTAACTCAAAAGAAGAATTAACAACAGCAGATATAGAGCGTGAAAAATGGTATATAGCAGTACCAACTTTCTTATCTCCTGGCTGGCAAGAGGATCCAAATAGTCTGTATACATTTTTTAAATATAGAAAAATGCTTGTCGTGAATCCTCAGAACGGTAAAGCAGTTATAGCAGATATTGCCGACACTGGGCCAGCGGAGTGGACAGGTAAACATTTGGGTGGTTCACCGGAGATAATGGACTATCTTGAACGGCAAGACGGTACTGCTCGTGGCCCAGTCCTTTATTTTTTTATAGATGATCCAGGCGATACTGTACACCTCGGTCCAATTCAAGTACAATAAACTTATGAAAAAACAATTTTATACATACCTAATCGAGATAGATACACTCTATACGCACTTAGATTCACTCACGCTGACTGCTACAGAAAAACAGGAGCTTATATTGATAATTGATTCCACTATCCATCACGTAGTATTAGACATAGCACTGACACATTTGCCTCAGCATGCAAAAAAAGACTTTATCACACACGTAAAGAACAACAATCATACTAAAGCCATGCTACTGCTCCGATCACACGTGGCAGATATTGAAAATACAATAAAAAAAGAAGTGGAAATTCTAAAAAATAAATTCAAAAAAGATATTCTAAAGATGCATGCAACAACAGCTTAATCTTCCAGAAAAATTTATTGCAAGGATACATGCTCTCTATAGTGAACAAAATGCGCGCCTCATTTTGTCATCTTTTACGCAGGAAAAAAAGATAGTTTTACGGGTAAATACTCTGAAGACCAACGCTAAAACTCTTGCTCACCAATTACAAAAAGCCGGTATAGTTTCACAGGCACTACCGTGGTGCTCATACGCGCTTGTTATACAAAATACCAGTACACGAGAATTGACAGCTTTGGCTGCTTATGGTGAGGGGCTTTTTTACATACAAGCAGGTTCTAGTCTACTACCACCGATGCTTCTCAATCCTAAATCTACCGATACTGTACTAGACATGGCAGCATCTCCTGGCGGAAAAACTGCGCGCATATGCGCGTTAATGAATAATAAGGGTTCAATTGTTGCAAATGATTCAGGTAGCGTGCGTGTATACAAACTTATAGATACACTAAAACTCATGGGAGTTACTAACACGCATATTGAACATAGAGATGGAAGGGCTCTTTGGCAGACATATCCTGAAAAATTTGATGCGGTACTCTTAGACGCACCCTGCTCTATGGAAGCACGCTTTTCGCGCGAAACACGTGACGCGCTCAATTGGTCGGTAAAAAAAATAAAACACCTTGCGCGATTGCAGAAATACCTACTCCGCTCAGCGCTTTCATGCGCACGTGTTGGTGGAACAGTCGTTTACTCTACCTGTACCTATGCTCCTGAAGAAAATGAGGCAGTCATACAATGGGCACTTACAAAAGAAAAAGGGAAAGTTGAACTCATACGTGTAATAACTCCGGCTATTTCCGCTGTGGCAGGTATCACACATTGGCAGGATGCGCGGTATTCTCCTACCCTAAGAAATTGCATACGTATTCTTCCATCTTCCACATCTGAAGGATTTTTTATCGCAGTACTTAAAAAAATAGCATCTACAGTACACGGGTTGCGTTATCAGAACACTATTATTAGTTCATAGGAATACCATGAAAAAACCACAAGACCTAGTGGATGCGTTTGAATTTGTTTCGGCAGAAATGCTTGAAATGTTTATAAAAAAACATAAAGATTATGGGAAAGGCAATATTCTTGACACTCGTGAACTTGGGATTGCCTTTCGCGTGAGCGATAAGCTCAACAGACTGAAGCATCTTTTAATTAATAGCAAAAATCCGGTGAACGAGTCTATTGAAGAAACATGGGTGGATATTGGTGTATATGCAATCATAGCTGTCATGTTGCGAAGGCACTGGTTCAAGAAACTCGAATTAAGGGAAAAAAACGTATAATACCACTTTGAAGCGCCAACATGCTATACTAACACATAGACATGGGCAACGATGACACATATAGCGCGCTTTGGGTTTCATATTCTACTTTGAATGATTTTCTGACGTGTCCAAGGGCTTACTATTTAAAAAATATCTATAGGTATCCTCAATCTGGTAATAAGATAGCTCTCATGACGAGCGCGCTAGCACTAGGACAGGCGGTGCATGAAGTTATTCGCGCTCTTTCTGCTATTCCTTCAAGTAATCGATTTCAGATTTCGCCGGTACTTATGCTAGACGAACAATGGAAAAAAATAGCCGGTAAAAAAGGTGGGTTTAACAATGAAAAGCACGAAGCACTATACAAAAAAAGGGGAGAAGACATGATGAGAAGGTTGCTTGATAATCCTGGCCCACTTGCTCGCCTGACCCTGCGGCTTAAAAAAGAGCTTTTGTCTTTTTGGTTATCTAAAGAAGAAGGAATCATTCTATGTGGAAAAATTGACTGGCTTGAATACATACCAAAACACGATTCGGTGCGCATTATTGATTTTAAAACGAGTAGAGGTTCAGAAAAAGAAAACTCCCTACAACTTCCCATCTACTACTTACTTGCGCGTGCGGTACAAAAGAGAGATATACATGGCGTCAGTTATTGGTATCTAGACCGTAACAATAGCCCAACACCAATGGATTTACCAGATAAAGAAAAAGCAAAAGAAACTGTTTTGAAAATAGCAAAAGATGTTAAACTAGCCAAACAACTCAATAGATTTGTCTGCAAAAACAACGGGTGTTATGCCTGCAAACCATATGAGAAAATAGCGGCAGGAAGCGCAGAATATATCGGAACAAATGAATATAAGAGAGATGTCTTTATCCTACCAGATGAACAAAAAGACAGCCTTCTACCATCTGACACTGACAGAAACGAGCAAATATTGTAAACTATACAACCATGAATATACAAAACGTACTTACAACACTTGAAAATAAATACCCTGGAAAGAAAGTTATAAAAAATCCAGAACATGACCCAACGGAGATAGTGTGCGAAATAGATCCAACAGAGAAGCACAGCGCATACAGTACCGCTATAGCAATAGTAGATAGCACTGCGGCTCATGTACATACCCGTGCGGCAGAAATATATTTTGTTATAAAAGGTAATTTAACTTTATTCATTGATAATACTCGCCAGATAGTACATGAAGGGGAATATGCAGTTATACAACCAGGACAGGCACATAGGGCCGAAGGTGCTGAAACATGGGTAGAGGTGTACAGCGAGCCAGGATGGACTAAAGATGATCATACTGTAACAAACCTTACTCAAGAGCCTACTATTGATTCTGTATATTCATTTAAGTTACTAACTGAGAATTTTGAGCATATGTTCACTTTCTATGCCGACGTATTAAAACTACCACTGGAAAGTGGTAATAAAAATGGACCATATGCACAGTTCTCTTTTGGAACAGTAAAAATTTCACTCTTAGAGAGAAAGCATTTACTTACCGCTCTGCACCTAACAGACAAAACAGGCCAAAGTCAATCATGCGTACTAACCTTTGCGGTGAATGATGTCGATGAAATGGAGAAAGTACTAAAAAAATCTAATGTTACAATACTCTCTTCGGCTGCTGATTTTGACGAGTTGGGTATGCGAGCATTGCACATCGCCGATCCTGAAGGCAATATAATTGAACTTCACCAAGATATAAAGAGAAAATTATGATAACCAGACTAAAAAATTGGTTTTCAAAACTACCAGACAAGAAAAAATATCTAGAGCTTATCACTGCTTTTTTGACTATTCCAGTATTATTGACTGTTCTATTAACTAATGTTTCGCGTATTAAAGAAACAACAACTCCCCAAACTAAAACAGAATCACCGGCTACATCTCCCACAAATGAAATAATTATTCGAGAGATAACCAAAATAGTTGAACCTACCTCAGAATCGACCAATGCCTGTATACCAGAAATTGGAATAGTATCTATAGCAAGACCAAAAGATGGCGAAATAATTACACAAAATCCGTTTAGTATTGATATTGAGTATAAAAATTCACAATATTGCCCTGTTGTGTGGTCGTATCGAATAAATGGGTCTAACTGGAGTGTATTCACCGATAAATCCATAGATATATATAACCTTGAGTCAGGACAAAAGAAATTAGAAGTCAAAGTATGAAGTACGATATCAAAAGAGGAGAAAATACTTTCTCGAGATTTTATATATGATACGCCTTCAAATAACATACCCACACCAACAACTATTCCCACTGTAACCTTAACTCCAAGCCCAAGTGACTTTCTCACTCCTTCAATTACTTAGAAAAAGAGAAAATACTGTTTGCAATACAAAAAATTTATGTATAATACATAAATGGCAAAAACAAAAAAAACGTCCGTCAAAAAAACAAATCGTCCAGTCTCTAAAAAAGCTCCTTTAATAGAAGAGGTGGTGAGTGGAGTGAGTCCTATGCAACCTTTCTTTAAAGATAAAAAATTTATTTCCATTGTAGTCGGTATTGTCATAGTGGGTCTTCTTGCTTTTGCTTTACCGTATCTTCGTAATTTACTTTTTGCAGCATCGGTAAACGGAAAACCAGTTAGTCGAACCGCTGTCATTTCGATACTTGAAAAACAAGGTGGGAAACAGGCACTTGATACTATCATTTCAAAAGAATTGATCATGCAGAATGCGTCAAAAATGAAGGTCACTGCCAGCGCAGTCGAGCTTGACAGTGAAGTAAAAAAGATTGAGGATGGTTTAAAAAAATCAAACCAAACTTTGTCTGACGCTTTGAAAGCTCAAAATATGACAGAAAATGATTTACGCGAGGAATTGAGGTATCAATTAATACTGAAGAAAATCTTGGGTAAGAAGATTGAAACAACAAAAAAAGAAATTGCTGATTATATAGAACAGAATAAAGATTCCATTCCGGAAACACTGACAGGATCTGAGCTTGAGTCACAAATAAAAGATCAACTTCAGAACCAAAAGTTCTCTACAGAAGTACAAAAATACCTGACAGAGCTTCGAAGCAAAGCAAAAATCTCATACTATACTAAGTATTGAGTTTAGTTGACAACAAAAGAGTAGTTTTTTTGATTGGGTTTACAAATATAAAGTGTGATATACTTAGCACACTTATGTAACAGTGCCCTGCGCCGACACGGTTCAGGGCTTTATTGATTTATAGAAATATATGAATATACGTAACGTAGCAATAATTGCCCATGTTGATCACGGTAAAACGACCCTTGTGGATACAATGCTTAAACAAACCCACACTTTCCGCGATAACCAAAAAGAGATGCAACAAGATCTTATTATGGATTCAAATGATTTGGAAAAAGAAAAAGGAATAACAATACTTGCCAAAAATACATCGGTATTTTATAAAGATACAAAAATTAATATTATTGATACACCGGGACATGCTGATTTTGCAGGAGAAGTGGAACGAACCATAGATATGGCTGACGGTGCTTTGCTCTTGGTAGATGCGGCTGAAGGAGTATTACCTCAAACAAAGTTTGTTCTCCAAAAAACATTAGAAAGAGGACTGCGACTGATATTGTTTGTTAACAAGATAGATAAGCATGACGCGCGAGCCATGGAAGTGGTACGCGAAGTAGAAAGCCTATTACTTGAACACGCTACGACTGATAAGGAATTACATATGCCTATTTTATTTGGTGTCGGGAGAGATGGTAAAGCATATAAAGAGTTACCAGAAGTCTATAATAGTGCTGACTCTGCTGATCTAACGGTTTTGTTTGATACTCTGTTAACTGAATTGCCAGACGCATCAAAAACAGGTCAAAACGAACCGTTCCAAATGTTTATTTCCTCTCTTGCCTATGACGACTACGTTGGTAAGCTTTGTATTGGTAGAATAGCACGAGGTAAATTAAGTATGGGCCAAAGTGCTGCGATTGTAAGTGAAAAAGGAAAAGAAGGCACCTATAAAGTGCAAAAACTCTATACAACAAATGGTTTGAATCGCGTTGAGGTAAACGAAGTTTCTACAGGTGATATTGCAACAATAGCTGGTATAGATAATTTAACAATAGGTAAAACACTTACCGATCCTCTTCATCCATATGCGTTGCCAAATGTTGAAGTGGGGGAACCAACCTTATCTATAACTATTGGGCCAAATAGTAGCCCACTTTCTGGTGAGGGTAAGTTCGGAACATCAAGGCAAATTAAAGAACGATTGCTAAAAGAAAAAGAAACGAATATTGGACTGCGAATTGAAGAAAACGCAGGAAGTGCTTACAACGTAGCTGGACGTGGAGAACTGCATCTTGCCGTACTTATAGAAAATATGCGCAGAGAAGGTTATGAGTTTGAAGTGTCACAACCACAAGTGATTTACAAGACGATAGACGGCGTTGTCTGTGAACCATTTGAAGAGGTTACTGTAGAAGTTGAAACAGAGTATACTGGTGAGACGAGTGAGGAACTGGGTAGGCGAAAAGCAACAATGATTGACATGAAACAAATGAAAGGAAATAAGGTTCGCATGGTATACCATATTGCAAGTAGAAATTTACTCGGGCTTAGAAATATACTGCTCACAAAAACCCGAGGTACCGCACTAATTTTCACTATGTTTCTTAATTTTCAGAAGAAACTAAACGCAACAGTTAGCAATCGTAATGGAGCGCTTGTTGCTACACAGGCAGGAAAAGCAATGGGTTATGGGCTCGCAAATGCGCAGGATAGAGGAAATTTATTTATATCACCGCAAGACCCGGTGTATGAAGGTATGGTCGTAGGATTTACATTCAAGCCACTTGACGTTGAAGTAAATGTTTGCAAGTCGAAACAGCTCACTAATAATAGATCTTCTGGTGAAGGTGTCAATATTCAGGTGACAACCCCTGTAAAATTAAGCTTAGAGCAATACTTAGACAGCATGACTGAAGATGAGTTGCTAGAAGTAACCCCACTTAATCTACGGCTGCGTAAACGTCTCTTGAAACTAGCTGAGCGACGAGTAGCAAAACGTGCAAATGGCTGAACTTGATTTTATCCTATAGTTAGGATATACTAAGATATGGACAATGAAAAACGTATTTGTATCAGCTCTGCTGCAACAAGAATTCAAAATTCAGTGGCACATGGATATGGCATTTCTCAAATATTTAGAGAAAATAATGAAAGAGCTCACAAATGGCCATTTAAGGATATTACCCATCAAATAATAGCCGTAGCAGGATTAGGTGCGCTCGGCGTCTATGCCTATACGCAAGCTAATCACATGCCGGGTTTACCTACTCCAGTTCAAATCGTCAGTGGTATAGCATATGTGTTGCCTGTTGCATCAACAACACCTTTTCCAAGCGGAACAGATGTCGATATTCGTACAACTGTGCGATTATTGAAATCAGATGATATCCCTCCAGGTGCAGAAGGTACTACTGCAGTAATATGGCATGATAAAAAAACAGGGAAGGAAATTGGACATCGATATAACCCATAAGGGAGAAATAAACCGCACGATAGACAACAGTATATCTATCGTCTAGTACAAGAGTTTACAAAAAAATTGTTGCTAATCCTAAGAACGCTAAAAATCCAAATATATCAGTCGCAGTCGTGACAAAGATAGAGCTGGCAACTGCAGGGTCTATTCGCATTGCCTGAAGAATGAATGGAATAAGTGCACCAAAAAGTCCCGCAATGAAGAGGTTCATTACCATCGAAACACCTAGCAACAAACCTATCACCGGGGGAGCGTGAAATAAGAGGGCAATAAGACCAGCAAAGACACCGACTATTAAACCATTAATCGTACCTGCTATCGCTTCACGTATAATTACTCCACGTGCCTGGTGCCAATCAAGTTCATGAACTGCCAATCCTCTTACAACAACAGCTAAAGATTGCGTCGCTGCGTTTCCTCCTTCGCCAGCGACTATAGGCATAAATACCGCTAAAATAGTTGCACGTGCGATTGTGCTCTCAAACATTTTTACAAACGAAGCTGCCAAAAAAGCAGTCGCTAGATTTATAATAAGCCATTTGTACCGCTTTGATACTTTTACGCCAACAGACCCTAATGCCGTTTCTTCGGGATTTAAACCGGCGAACTTGAAAATATCTTCAGTAGCCTCAACTTGAGAAACCTTCAACAAATCACGCAAATGGATAATACCCACTATTCTCTTATTTTCATCAACCACCCCAACAACATCACCATGCTCGTGCATAACTCGAGACAATATTTGTTCCTGATCTGCGTGTACTGAGACAACTGGTAGCGTTATCATAAGCGATGACACACTATGCGTTGGAGAAGTTAAAATAAGTCTTTTATAAGGTATATATCCTAAAACCAGTAAATCTTCGTTGACAACAATAACGTGTGGTGCACTCTTTTTTCCAGTGATATGTTTTTGAACTTTCTCGGCTACATCCCTAAGGGTAAATTCGGGTTTAACAAGAATAAAATTTAAATCCATGAGACCTCCCGCAGTATCTCTGCCATACTTCAAAAGCTTCTCTATTTGCTTACGTTTGGATTCGATTAACAGAGACAGTACCTGATTTTTGCTTTCACTACTGAGAATCTGAATGACATCTGTCGCGTCATCTTCATCACTGAAGTGCAAAAAGCGCGCAATTTGGTAGGCAGACAATTTATGAAAAATTGCCAATTTTGCAGTACGGGTAAGGAGTAAAACCACCTCAGCCTGTATTTCGGGAGGCAACAATGCAAAAGCTCTGGCTTTACCTATATGTAAATTATTCACCACTCTCGCAATGACATGAAAGTCTTGTTTAAGCATAAGACCTTTTGCTTTTTTGGTCTCGTTTGCTTGAATATACTCAAGAACTTTTTCAGTGAG
>Ga0210057_1009104_pt1 | contig 11582 bp, 8 predicted proteins | sample CryGeyCG2114_010_2_FD_183968 | JGI IMG/M metagenome (GOLD analysis project Ga0210057, IMG submission 183968) | Groundwater microbial communities from aquifer - Crystal Geyser CG10_big_fil_rev_8/21/14_0.10 (SPAdes) (version 2) | ecosystem: Environmental > Aquatic > Deep subsurface > Groundwater ...
GTTATGGCGGAAATTTAACATTAACTAATGGTGCAACCAGTTGTATTAGCATGAATGACATTTATGATTATATTCAAGCAAATCTTTCAGATGTTGTAACTACTGTAGATGGTGCTGCTTATACTTCATATGTTGATTTAATAATCGGTAATGATACTGCTAGGGGATGTATTTATGATCCTAGCGCCGCTATTACATTTGAAGAGGGTTATACTTATTCATTTAGTAATGCAGGTGGCTATATTGATTTAGCCGGTATTACGGCTGGAAGTGGTAGTGGTGGTTCAGGAGGATTGCCATTAAACATTTATGATGATGTTGGAACTAGCTATAGTCCTGGTGACAGAGTTGAAATATTCTCTACTACTTTAGATTCAAGTGGTACTTTAGTAAGTTCAACAGTAAATATTACAGTATATTATCCAAATAGTTCTATTGTTTCACAAGGAGAATCTACAGAACAAAGTATAGGTAGGTTCAAGTATAACTTTACATTATCTGGTTCTGCTCCTGAAGGAACTTATTTGGTAGATATTGATGCTTATTATTCAAGTGATGAAGTACATGATAATTTAGCTTTCATGGTTAGTATTGGTGGAGGCGGTTCTGCAAATCCTGAAGTAATAGTTACTGGTCCTAGTGTTATTAATATAAATACCTTCTTTGATATTGCTGCGTTAACAAAATCAGATGCAGGAATACCTGTAAATTGTGATACAACTCCACAAGTAACTATCAGAGATACCTTAGCTGGTGCAAATGTAATTTCAAGTGCTACTATGACTAATTTTGGAACTGGACAATATAATTATACTTGGTCTACTGCAAATCAATCTACTTATTTAGCAACTGTAGTTTGTACGATTTCTGGTGTAGATTATAGTGGTGTTACTGAATTCTCTACTCAAAATGTTCCTGGAGGAGGAACTCCTGAAATAGAAATTACTGGACCTTCAAACATTAATACTAATACTAACTTTGCAGTATCTGCATTAGTAAAGGATTCTAATAATTTGTTAACAAATTGTACTGGCAATTTAGGATTAACAATTAAAGATAGCTTAGATAATTCTGTTGTACTTTACGGAGTGCCAATGACCTTAACTGAAACTGGAAGATACAATTATACTACTTCATTAAGTTATCAATCTACATTTGTAGCAACTGCTAATTGCACCATCAGTTCAAATGAATATATTTCTAATATAATTTCAATTAGTTCACAAGATTTGCCTGGTGGAAGTGGTTCTGCTTATCCAACTATTGCTATGGAAGCTGCAACACCAATTGCTACTTCAACTGATGCAGCTATTGCAGCATTAGTAAGATCTTCAGATGGAACTATTACTGATTGTGATGGCACTTTAGGAATTACAATTAAAGATCTTATGAGCACTTATACTCATTCAGGCAATATGACAAATATTGGAACTGGTATGTATAATTACACATGGACTACACCTGCAAGTGCTGGGGTTTATTACATTAATTCAAGTTGTAGCATATCTAGCACATCTTATACTGGCTTTACTTTAATCTCAACACAATCAACTGGTGCAGTTGCAACTGTAGATTATGAAGAAATTGCAGTTTATGTATGGAATTATAGTTCAAGAAACTTAACTTACTATAACCAATCTGTAGCTGAAAGCTTGGCAAACTGCTTGCAAGATGGAGATTGTGCTGATTGGTGGATTAATACTACTTTTGAAAATATTAATACTTTATTGAATGTGATTAATAGTTCTACTACTAATATTTTAAATAATACTTTAAATATTTTGAACTACTTCAATTGTACTAATGTAACTAATGACATTTGTACAATGTTAACTGATATACAAAATAATGTTACAGATATCCAAGAAAGAACTTTATCATTAAATACAACACAAATCCCTGCACTACAAACTGACATTACTAATATTTATAATGATACTCAAACTATTAGAATCAATATTTCTGAATTAACAAATATTACTGAAATATTAAATAGGTTAAATAGCATTGATGGCAATCTAACTTATATCTTAAACAATATGTTCTATCAAGGCAATGCAACTGGTGCATTCTTAGTAGATTATGTTGCAACTGCTTACACTGAACCAGGATATAGTGCTGAATTATGGGTCTTGACTAGAGACTTATTAGGTAATGAAAAAACTGTTTCAGATGCAGAATGTAATATAATACAAGGTAATTCAAGTGTTTATGATGCTACAACAACTATTTCATCTGGCGGGGTTTATGCTAATTGGAATACTTCAATTAACCAATCCATGGGACAATACTCTTGGAACTGTAGTTTAACAAATGAATCAACAATTAACTTGCATGTACCTTTCTTTATTGCATTAAGTGATGCCGGATTAGCTAATCAAACATTAAGTCAACAGTTTGATGTAAGAATAAGTGACTTTGGAGAAATTTCTCAAGGAGCACAATATAGAATTACTGCATGGATTACAGATTATTTAAGAAGACCAATTAATGCAGATACAACACCTATCATAACATTATATGATCCTAGTTTAAACTTAATTTTAAATTTAACAATGAATTATGTTGAAACAGGAGTTTATAATTACAACTTTACAACAAGTTCTTCACAAACAGATGGTGTATGGCAAACTTTGATTACTACAACTGTTAATGGTATAACTAGTAGACAAATTGATTATTGGGAACTTGAATCTAGTCCTGCAGAAGTTACTATTATTGATGTAAGTGATACCCAAATCCCTGGGATTACTGCTGATGTAAGAATAACTAATGAAGGATCTGGAGCTTATGAATATCATTACGAATATTGCATAGTTGATACTCAAGATAATTCTTGTGGAGGAATTGATGATGATTGCTATGGCATGGGTGCCAAACTTTTAAATCCTGCTGAAAGTTGGGAAACCCAATTAACATGTAATAATGGCTTTGTAGCTGGCACTGACTACTGGTTCAAGGTAGCCGTGTATTATGGAACTGAGAAAAGCGGAGCTACACAATTATTCACTGCCACAGCCGCTGCTGCCGAACCTACACCTACACCCACTCCTTCCGGCAGCGGCGGCGGAGGCGGTGGAGCTGGCCCTAGTGCCGCCCCATCACCAATAGTAAAAGAAGATGTAAAACCAATAGTTGAAGGTGATAGAATACTGTCTCCGATTATTGCTACAGTTCCACCTCCTTACAAAACAGTAGCTATAGGAGGATTAGCAGCTATAGAAATCACAATACCTGGATTAAAAGTTAAATTAGAAGATGCAATTGTAAAGATATTGATACTTTCATTAGATGAAAAATTAATGGCATCTAAATATGATGTTACTGATTTAGTTCCAGGAAAAACTATAATTAAGAAGATTAGGGTTCCGGAAGCTGCTCAACCTGGAGAATATATTGTAAGAGCAGAAATAACTTATGAAGAACAAAAAGAAAGTTATGATGATTACATTAATGTAATTACAAAAGAAGAAGCAGAAGAATTAGTATTATATATTAGTAATTTCTATAAGAGGATAATCTATATTGCATCATCCATAATACTATTACTATTATTGATACTATTCTTATTAAGAAGAAGAAAGAAAAACAAAGAAGATGAAGATTTTGTAAAAGAATTCAGGGGTTATAGGAGATTTATGCCTCGTAAAATAGATGGCCGCTTAGATAAAATTAAACATGACTTAAAACATTTAGGTAAACTTTATGATAATCAAGTAATTAGTGAAAAAACATTTAGAAATGGAAGGAAAAGATTAATTAAGAAGATGACATTATTAAATATGAAGAAACGTATTAAACATGAAAAAAGAGGCGGAGATTTGAATAAAATTGTTGAACATATGGAACGCCATATTAAAAAATGACTAAGAAAAAAACTAGTAAAAAATCTGTAAGTAGTAAGAAAGGTTATGTTTTAGGAGTCATTTCTGCAAAAGGAGGAGTTGGCAAAACAGTTACTAGCGCCAATTTAGCAGTTGCATTTTCTATTGATTTAAATAAAAGAGTTGTAGCTATTGACACTAATGTTACAACAGCTTCTTTGGGTTTTCATTTTAACATTTTATATCCAGAAGCTTCTATTTATGACATTATTAAAAAAGATTTTTCTTTTCATTGGGCAGTACACCATTTTAATGACAATTTAGATATTATACCTGCTTCAATTGCAATTGATAAGAGAGATAAAAATATTCATAAAATGCAAGATAATATCAAAAAAGTTGTACAGCATTATACTCGTTTATTAAAAGATTTAACCAAAGAATATGATTATGTAATTTTGGATGCTGCAGGAGGATTTAATTTAGAATCCATTGCAACAATGACAGTTTCTGATGGTATTCTTTTAGTTACCAATCCAGAATATCCTGCGGTTGTTGCAGCTGCCAAATGTGTAAGTTACTGTAAAATGTTAAAAGTTCCGATTATTGGAATTATTTTAGCTAAAGTTAAGGGTAAAGGTTTTGAAATCAGTAAAGAAAAAATAGAAGAATCTTTAGGTGTTCCTGTAATAGGTTCTATTCCTGAAGATGAGAATGTTCCTAAATCGATTTCTAGAAAAGTTCCAATTTTATTATATAAACCTTTTTCTAAAGCAAGCATTGCATATCGTAAAGTTGCAGCTGCCGCAATAGGCATGGAATACAAACCCAAAATTAGTGAGAAAATTAAATCTTGGTTTACTTAAGAAATTGTTTTTCTAAGTTAGGATTTAAGTTTATAGCATCATTTATATCTTTTAATCCTAATTGAGATTTTAATTTTCCTCTTTCTAATAAATAATAAGATTTATTTTTGCCATCTATTAACATCAACCAATTATAATCTTTTATGGCTTCTTCAAATTTTTCTAATTCTTTTTTAGCTCTTATTGCTCCAAGTAAATAACTAACATTCTCTTCATCTTTCTTGTTTTCTTCATAATCCTCTTTATTCAAAGTTATAGCTTTTTCAAAACATTTTAATGCTTCTTCTGGTTTTTCTAATTCTAATAAAATTAAACCTTTAAGATAATGAAAATTATCTTTTTTAAAATTTAATTCTAAAGCCACATTTATGTCTTTTAAGGCATCTTCATAAATTTCCATATCAAATTTTAAAATAGATGAACTATAATATGATTCATCTTTTAATGCTTCAAATTTTAAATTTAGAGTCAAATCATCTAAAGCTGCATAAAAATTACCTTCTTTCTTTCTTTTCTGAGATCTATTAAATAAGGTTGCTACAACCAATCCTTCAATACCAAATTCTTTAGCATCAAAATAATAATTAAAATTAATCTTACCTGAAGGCCTAGTATTTTCTAAATCTAATAATGTTCTAGAACTTTCATCATCCAAAATAACTCTTGAATAAATATGATTTGGACTTAACAATACAGACTGCTTTAATCCCAATCTTGAACCCAATACCCAATATAATGCAGTTAAACCAACACAACTCCCTACTTTCTTTTTATCATCGATAGATAATTGTGCATTTATTACATCTGGAAGCAAGAAATTTCCATTATACCTTTCTTTTTTATCTTTCCATAAGAAATCTCTTAATCCTTTAGCTAATTTTTCTGGTTCATAATAAGGGATATCTTTTTGTTCCATGTAAACTTCAAATTCGGCTTCTAACAAATCTAATTTAGCCTTATATTCTGGAATCTTATCTTCTGATGTTCCAAGGACTATCAAAAGCTCTTCTTCATCTATTTCTTGAGCAGAATGCAGTTTATTGATTAGTTTGTGTTCTAAGCCCATTTTGTTGTTATTAACTAGTAGTCACACGTATATAAAGATTGTGTTTTATGATTTAAAGACTTGTATTGCTAAAATTTAAGGTTTTAGAATTCTAAGAACGAGCTTTTTCTAGTGCCCCTAGTACTTCTTTTTCAGTAATTTTAAGTTCTTTTGTGCTAGATCCTGGAAGTTCAAATAAGTAATCATCAAAAATTGATTCGCAGATTGTTTTTAAGCTTCTTGCTCCTGCCTTTAATTTGCATGCTTCTTCTGATATTTTTGATATTGCTGAATTATCTACATCTAATTTAATATCCCATGCCTTGAATTGTTTTTCATATTGAGGTATTAAAGCATTCTTTGGTTCAATAAGTATTTTTTTAAGTTGAACTTCTGTTAATTCATCTAAAACTGCCCTTTTTTGTAAACGACCTGCAAATTCAGGCAAAAATCCATAATCTACTAAATCTTTGTCTGTAAGCCTTCTTAATGTTTGTCCAATTGTTTTTTCTTCACATACACCAAATCCGATTCTTGGACCTGAAATTTTTTCACCTAAACTTTCGCCATTTAATGTATCTGAAAACGCACCAGCTACAATAAACATGATGTTGTCTGTATTAATAGCTACAGTTTTATCTCTACTAACTGGGACATTGACATCTGAACCTTCTATTAATTTTAATAATTGCTGTTGAGCACCTTCTCCCCCAACGTCTTTTCCAGTCCCCGGAGTTTTCTTGATTTTATCAGCTTCATCCAAAAAAATAATTCCTTGTTGAGTCCTATTTAAATTGCCCTTGCATTGTTCATAAAGCATGTAAAGACAATCAGTTGCATCATCCCCCACATAACCTGCACTTGTTATTTTTGAATTATCATAAATTACAAAAGGCAAATCTAAAATTTTAGATAATATTCTTGCTGAAAATGTTTTTCCGCAACCAGTCGGCCCTAATAATAAAACATTTGTTTTTTCTATTCCTTTTGTCTTGCCAGATATTCTTAATAAATGATTAGATGCTGCAACAGATAATGCTTTTTTAGCTGATTCTTGACCTACAACATATTTATCTAATTTTTCCTTAATTTGCTTAGGTAATAAAACTTCTATTTTTTTCTCTAAGGATTTATTTTTAGGAGGACTAGGATGTTGAGTTAATGCTTTTGTTTCTTGTGGCGGATCTTCATCAATATATTCATATCCATCATCAAAATCTTCATCCATTTCACTTAAATGAGAATCCCATAAACTTTTCCAAGCTGGATCATTGTTTAAATTATGCCTTTTTGAAAAATCGTTAAAATGTATTTGTATGTCTGTTCTTTCTTTTTCATCTTTTGCATTTAATAATGCATCATTATAAGCTTCAAAAATATCTTCTTTAAGTTTATAACCTAAAAATGGATCTAAATCATAACTTCTGGTTAAGAAAAAATAAGCAAGATATTCTAGCCCATTAGCTCTATCCAGAATTAATTCAGCATATTCATTTAATAGAAAATTTTCATTAAGAATTGCTTTACCATCATACTTCATTAAAAGTTTTACAGGAATTGTTTCTTCATCATTTGAATTAGGTGCAGGTTCAAAAATTCTTTCAAAAAACCTTGAATATAAAAATTGAGGATTGTCATAAGCTAATTTACAAACATATACCATTGTGTTGTAAGATTTCTTTTCATCCCCTACAAGATAATATAATTTTGACAAGGTGGCATTTAATTCTAAATGATAAGGATAAATTGATGCTGCTCTTTCTGCAATTTTTAGTGCCTCATAGTTCATAAGAAACTCTTCTGATTCATAAAGACCATTAGATAAAAAATCAATATATTCGCCATAAATCTCTGGAACTTCACGTATTTCTAATAATTTTTCATAATCCCCACATATTTGTTTAAAACTTTCTTCATTAGGTTTATCAAAAAATAATTTAATATTGCAATTAACTCTCATTTTTAATAAGAAAGATTTTTGGGACTCTTCAATATTTTCTCTTCCAAGACCTTTTGTAAATAATGTTTTTGCAAAGGAATATTTTTCATCAACATAAGCTTTACAACCTATTTTTATGTATTTGTTGACAATACTAAGATTTGAAGAATTATAAAAATTAGAAGTTTCTTTAAAAATTTGTTTAAGCTTGTTCTCTAAGTCATTATTAACCATATTGGGAGTAAATTAGGTCTAATTTATAAATATTTTCCATAATTTTGAGTTTTTAGTCTAAATTTTTGCTTGTTAAGCGCCTACTCTTAGGTATGTAATTTAGCAGCTTTCCTTGTTTATATGAACCAGAACCATAGAAATCATTATTGTGTTTTATTGCAACAAATCCTTTTGCTTTGCTTTCAATTTCTAAATCCTGACCTTGCACCCATTGTTTTAACTGATTTTCATCTAATTCTATTACGTTTTTACTTGGTTTAATTATTTGTATACCTTCTATTGATAGCCTTATACCTGAATTTTCTTGTTTACCAAAATATAATCCCAAATTATTTATTCTTACTTTATTAATGTCTATTTCTCCAAATTTTTTAGATAAGATGAAAAGTTTGCCATCTTTATTTTTAAAAAAAACATAACCTAATTTACCTTTAAATCCAAAGTGTTCTAAATCTTTTAGAATTTTCTTAATTTCTTTGCTATTAAGGATTTTTGCTTTTTGCATTTTAATTATATTTGTAATTGTTTATATTAATTTATTGATTGTATTATTTTCATTGTTAAACCATGTTCAACATTCATTTGCTCAGCAAAATAAGGTTTACCCATTAAATCCAACTCACCATTTACATTATATTTTATTGGTTTTTTAGAAGTTAATTGTAGATTATTAGTTTGTGCATTTAAGTCCATCCCTGGAATTTCTCTTCCTCTTAAAAAAGGCCATAAATAATCTATAAAAGTCCCTAATTCCATTTGTGTGCCCATTGCATGAAAATATCCTCTTCTTGAATCAGCTTTGTAAAAGGTCTTAGAAATTTTTAATCCTGCAGGCTTTATTGTTTGAGCCATTACTCCTAAATAATTTCCTTCAAAATTTAATCCTTCTCCTTCAATATTTGTTTTAATATCTAAAGGCGTCTTTTGATTAAATAATTCAAAATATTTTTGCCTAAATACTCTTGAAAATAAAAGTCTTGCAAACATCAATGCTACCCTAACATATTTCAATTTTTTTCGTTTATATGCTTCTTCTAATAAAGTAATTGGGCCACCAACACCAAAAGAAAAACCATAACTTGTTAAGTCATTGTTATCAGTTATTTTTAGCATATCTATTTCTCTAAATGATAAATCTTTGATCCCTAATTTTAAAATATTTTTAAGATATTTTTTGGGGTTTTTAATTTCACATTCTTTAGAAAGTATGTTATATGTGCCACCAGGAATTAACCCGAAAGGAGGCAAGGGTTTGTTTTCAGGCCAATATCTTTTTAATAAACTTAAAATAATAGTAGATTGGCCATCGCCCCCATCCATTACAATACATTCTGGGTTTTTTGTAACTAACTCACTTACTTTTTTCTCTAAATCATCAAATGTTTGTGTAGCATATAAACGACCATTATTATTTATTAAATCTCTTAACTTTCTAACCCTTAATTTATCTCTAAGATTTTTCCCACTTTTTGGGTTAGAGAACATTATTACGTCTACCATGTTAATGAATTTTAAATTTATAATATTTAAAAGTTGTTATTAGTGAAATTAGATGATGACAAAATGCGGGGACCAAGATTTAAGGTTTAAAAAAATTGAAAAAATAATTAGTTATATCCTTGTCCTAGTTGTGGTGAAGAAGTTAATATGGAGAAATAAAAAAATTAAAAGAAAAATGATTATTGCATTTCAGGATGCCAGCCTAATTTTAACATTATGCCTGCACCAAAGTTATTTGTGCTATCATAAGACCCAAACAAACCAAACTGTGCAACATCTCCAGCTAATCCTAAGTAAGCATTAACTGAATTTCTTCTATCTCCGAACAAAGTTCTTTCATTTAATCTACCGAAAATAGCTAACTCTAAAGGACCAAAAGTTCTTTCAGCTTCAACTCTAATTTCTGGATTGTTTAGTATGTTTAAGAAATCTGCTTTTAAGTTTAAAATATCAAACGGAGTTATTTTTATACCTGCGTTTAACATTAATGGATCATGTTCCGGTAATGCTAAACTGTTTACTGAATAATCCATTTGGCTGTAAACATTGTCTACTGTAACTGCTACAATTGGTTTTAAGTATTGTTCAAGTTTACTGAAATCTGCTAAAACTCCTGCACTAAAGAAAAATCCTTGACCTGAACTTCTAAAATCTTCTTTTTCAGTATGAACAATATCATCATTTGATTCAACTACTTGAGGTAAATGAACCATTCCTTGTACAGCTTCTCTGTGTCTGTAACCACCTTCAACAAATGGTTTCATTACAAAGTCACCAATTTTGACTGGAACTACTAATCGACCATTAGCTACAATGTCTCCATATCCAAAACCTTCAAATACAGTTTTTTCTTGATCTAATGTTAATTTTTCTTCATCTAGGTTATAATTTCCTTTGATTGTTCTTAATCTAAAATCTGCTCTGCCTTCTACTCCGCCAGCTGCATGAAATTCTAAATATCTTGTCAAGATTCCAAACCTAATTTTAGCTTCTGTATTTAAGTTGCCGTTAATATTTGGGAATTCAGAAATGTCATCCATTAATTGTTGAACTCCTTCTTGATTAAAAGTAGGACTCTCTTCTAAATCAATTTCAACATCAGGAACTTCTAAGTTTAATGCTCTTTTTACTAAATCTGCACCCTTCCAAGTCATTGATAAATCATTCATTTGTGTGCTTGGAATTAAAGGTATACTTAAGTACCAACTTCTTTCATCGTCGTAAGTTCTTGTCAATTTTGGTCTTCCATCGTCTACTTTTGTAGCTGGAATTTCTGCTGCAGCTACAGGACTTACCAAAGCTGCCATTAATGCTAATTTTGAAATTAAACCTTTCATTCTAATGCCTCCGAAAACAATTATTAAAGAAAATCTCTAAAGTTTTTATTTAAATAGTTTACTAATGATTATATAATACATAAGAATAAAACTTATATATTGAGATAACTTAAATAAATATATGACGTCATCAATAAAACATATTGAATCTGAAATTGCTGATTTAAGGCAAGATATAGATTTAATAAAAAATGTTTTAAATGAAGATTTTGAACTTAGTGAAAAAGCTAATAAAGCACTTGCTAAAGCTCGGAAGACGGATGAATCTAAATATATAAATTTAGAATAATGGTTTACCATATTAAGCTTCATCCTACGATTTTTAAGTTCTTAAATAAAGTTGAAAAAGGATTAAGCACTAGAATTAAAAATAAATTAAAACTTTTAAAAAACGAACCATTTAGATATCTAGAACATTATGAAGGGCAAGATGTCTATAAATTAAGAATAGGACAATATAGAGCATTAATTGATATTAACCTAAAGAAAAAAGTAATTTTAGTAAGGTACATAAACCATCGAAAAAATATTTACAAAAAATAAAGAAAAATTGGAAGGAATAGCGAGAGGTGGATTTGAATTCGGCAGTAGCCTTCCAAACCTACTTCCACCGACCTATGGGTTATGGGCCCATCGGGCACTCCTGACTGCCCCATCTCGCTGGTTAAGCTGAATTTTAAGATACTTTTAAACCTTTCTATGAAGAAAAAACTGTGCAGTCAGGTGACATATGTCACCAGTCCATTTTTAGATTAGAAAAATGGTAGATTTCTGCTGGAAACTTAAAATTTAAGCTTTCATGAGGTCTATGGTGATTATATCTGTATCTTAATCTCT
>Ga0210057_1009105_pt1 | contig 11581 bp, 11 predicted proteins | sample CryGeyCG2114_010_2_FD_183968 | JGI IMG/M metagenome (GOLD analysis project Ga0210057, IMG submission 183968) | Groundwater microbial communities from aquifer - Crystal Geyser CG10_big_fil_rev_8/21/14_0.10 (SPAdes) (version 2) | ecosystem: Environmental > Aquatic > Deep subsurface > Groundwater ...
CCACGTCAACCTCGTCCGAGCCATCTTCTTTTGCTTTTTTCACCATCTCCACTCTTTTTTCATGTGGACTGGTACCGGTTGGCTCATCAATTAAAGTAGTTACCTTAATATCGGTATCTTTTAATACTTCTTTGGCAATTTTGGTGTGCTCTGGAAAAACACAAAAACCACGAAAGTTATATTTTTTTGTTTCCTCGGCAGCCTTTTTTACCTCTTCTCCGCTCGCTTCTTTGTTTAAATAAGTTTGGTCGATTATCTTAGCGATATTCATATTTGTTTTTCTTTTTTCTTTGTGGCAACGCGACCGCCTTGCCATTGGCCGCGGTATAAATTTGATTTTCCTTTAACTTCAAAAAACATAATATGGATAACTCTGGAACCCATTTCCAATTCAAATTTCTCGTCTCGAAAATTGTAAATTCCGGTGGTTAATTCTCCCTGATAACCGGGAGCGGTCTGACCGCCAAAAATATAGACTCCTGATCGATAAAGAGTTGAACGAGGAGTAAATAAAGCCAAGAGGTTTTCTGGCAGATTTAATTTTTCAATAGTTTTTATTAAATAATAGGTTCTTGGCTGAAGAATGACTTTCTTTGATTTCTTTTCATCGACTTTAGCTAATAGTTTAACTTCTGGCGTCTCCCTTTCTTCTACTCCTAAAAATCCTTGACCTTTTAATTGATATAACTCCCCTATCCTTAAATCAAAACCAGCTCCTTCAGGATTTTTCAATTCTCTCTCGGAAAGGTTCTCTACTAATTTTTTTTTAACTAATTTTAAAATTTTTTTTGCCCCCAGTATCATACTATCTCCCTAAATTTTTTAAATTTTTCTCAAATAATTTTTTCAGCTCAGCCTTCATTTCCTGGTGAAATTTTTCATTGTATTTTTTAACTGAAGTTAAAATCATCGGGCAGTAATTCTCTTCCGGGCAAAAACCAACAATTTGACATTTGGGGCCGATAAATTTATTCAACCAGCCGTATCCCCTCTTTGCCAGTTCTTGTTTAATCAAAACAACTTCTCTTATGGTGTTTCTTCTCATTTCTTCTTCTGCCGTCTGGCAAAGCCTTAAGGGGTAGTAACCGGTCAAAAGATTATATAAATCGTACTCTTGCAAAATATCGATTCTCACTGCCCGAGGAACTACAAAAATAGCTTCTTTCGGTTTTATTCCTAAATTTACTAATTTTCGGTAAGTTTCCAATCCTGCCAAGCCCGTAAGCAAGTACTGCCAGAGAAGTTTTTTGTCTCGCTTTATTGATGGAGGAATAGAAAAAACTTCCTCGATTTCTCTTATTGTATTTTTGTTATATTTTTGCTGTTTGATTTGCTTTTTAAGTTTCCTGAACCTTTGATATGCTCTTTCTACACAATAATAAATTGATTCTACAATTTGGGGACAGGTCCGGTGCCTCTTTTTTTCGCCCCAGACTCGCCAAGGGACGGAAGATAAAACTTTAATTCTTAAGGCTGAATTATAATCTCTGAAAATTATTTGACGCAAATCAAGCAATCTTTGCCAATTTTTTTTAACTTTGACCAAAGAGCTGAAAGTATTTTTCATTTCTCTTTCCAGGCCAAGTAATTTTTTCTTCAATTCGGATGTAATTAAAACATCTATCGAAGCTATTTTTGAACCATTTTTTATTTTCTTTCTTAATTCTCTGGTTAGATTTGATTCTCTGGAGTCCTTGAAAATGTTGGGATAGGGATAAACATTTCTGGGAGCAGCTTTTCGGGTAGAATAAAGCCAATCAATTCCTAATTTTTTTGCCTCTTTTTCGATTTTTTTCAATAAAATACCAAATTCATCCGGCATCCACTCTCTTTCTCTGACATATTCTCTTTTTAAACCGATAATTGTTTCTATTGGCAATTGAATGATACCGGTGCCATAAATACCGTACTGTAAAATTTTACTGGCTTCATCTTTCTGAATTTTTTGCTCCAGAAGGGAATTAAAAAATTTAATAATCCTTTTTGAAGTTTCTTGGTAAATTTTTTTTGCCTTTTTGTTAACAAAAATTCTGTTGGGAAAAACAATATCTTTTTCGGCGGTTCCGGTTCGTCTGCCGGAAGAAACCAAAGAAGAAGAAAAATAAATACCGGTCAAGGCAGAATCTAAAAATTTACTTCCCTCATAGGTCAAACAGAGAGAGGGAGTGGTGGCGATGGAAGCGTGTCCTCGAAGAGAAGATTTTTGTAAAATCGAACCGATTCTTTCCTTCAAATTTCCACCTTTACTAAGAGTATCTTTTAAAAGTTTTTTAATCGACCTCCCTTTAAAGGTGGCCAGACTGGATAAGGCTACGATTTGTTGAGGATTTAAAACCCCTGTTTGGTCTTTCAAAACAGGAGTAATCCCTAAAAATTTTACTTTTAAATTACTGGTTAGAAGGGGGTTCATGATTTGGGCTCCTGGTTTATTCTGCTAGCCCGGGGAGATTTTTGTCTGGCATATTTATGGTCTTTTTGTTTTAGATAAGGAATTTCAGCGGGACTGGAAAGAGTTTCGAAAGTTAGAGCGCAAATTCGGGTTTTTCCAGCATATAAAATCACTGGCATTGACCCCATATTACCAAGCTCTATCACGGCTTTGCCGCGCCAACCTGGGTCAAATCTGGCTGCGGTTAGATGAACCACCACTCCCATCCTGGCTAAAGATGACCTTCCGTCAAGTCTGGCCACTAAATCATTACTTATCGAGAATTCTTCTTTGGTTGTTGTTAAAACAAAACCTTTTGGTTGCAAAATGAAGGGACCCCCATTTTCAATTTTAATTTCTTCCATAATCGCTTCAAAATTGATTTTTCTTTTTGGGTCTAAATAAGGGTATTCAGAGGGTTTGAAAGTTTTAAAAACATTCCCCAAATGTAAATCCAAAGAGCAGGGACCTAATTGCTCTTTTAAATTTGGCTTGGGAATAATTTTAATCTTTCCTTCTTTTAAGTATTTTTTAATGTCTCGGTCAGATAAAATCATATACCAAGTTTCATCGACTTATTCAACTTCTATACCCATATTCCTGGCCGTACCCTCAATTATTTTCATCGCCTGTTCAATATCGTTAGCATTCAAGTCGGCCATTTTTTTCTCAGCAATTTCTTTAAGTTGACTTTTAGTAATTTTAGCAACTTTAGTTCTATTTGGCTCGCCAGAGCCCTTTTCAATTCCAGCCGCCTTTTTTAATAATTCCGCAGCCGGAGGACTTTTTAATTTAAACTCGTAAGTTCTGTCTTCATACGCTGTAATTTCAACTGGAACAGTAAAGCCTTCCTGATTTTTTGTAGCCTCATTAAATTTTTGGCAAAATTCAGCAATATTTAAACCATGCTGAGCCAGAGCCGGACCAACCGGTGGAGCCGGAGTGGCTTTGGCAGCCAGAATTTGTAACTTTACAATTGCTTTTATTTTCTTTGCCATAAACTATAGTTTTTTAATTTGGAGAGAATCCAACTCAACCGGAGTGTCCCGGCCGAACATATTAACCAGGACTTTTATTTTTCCTCGTTCTTCATCGATTTCAGAAACTTTTCCATCAAAATCTTTAAAAGGACCATCAATAATTTTTACTGAATCCCCAGCCTTAACTTCAATTTTATACTGAGGAGTTTCAACTCCCATCCTTTTTTTCAAATTTTCAATCTCTTCTAAAGAAACCGGAACCGGAGTGGTGCCTGCCCCTACAAAACCAGTTACATTTGGGGTATTCCTAACCACATACCAGGAATCATCAGTGACAATCATCTCTACTAAAACATAGCCGGGATAAATTTTTTCTTCCACTACTTTTCTTTTGCTATCTTTTATTTTAATCTTTTTTTCTTTTGGGACAATAACGTTAAAAATTTTATCTTCCATACCAAGGGATTCAATCCTTTGTTTTAGGTTTTTAGCCACGGCATCTTCGTAACCAGAATAAGTATGCAAGACATACCAATTTTTTTGTTGATGAATTTGTTGTTTAGGCATAGAGATGAATTGAAAATTTATCGAAGATTGAAATGAATTGAAAATTCATTGAGCATAGTTCACAAAACAAACTTATTTAATAAAATGGTGAAAATGAAATCCAAGGTCCCTAAAAAGATAGCGACCGCCACTGAAATTCCAATAACAATTAAGGTCTTTCTGACGGTCTCCTGTCTAGTGGGCCAATTAACCTTTTTCATTTCCAAACGAGCCTCTTTCAGATAAGTAATTATTTTTTTAGGAATGTTTTTTAAATTCATGATATTATATATACGCTAAAATTATATATCCAAATTCTTGACTTTTTTAGCGTATGTCTGGATGAATTTTTTCCGAGGCAAAACTTCTGAACCCATTAAAGTGTCAAAGATTCTATCTGCCTCCTTGGCATTTTCGATATTAACCTGGAGCAAAATTCTATTTTCTGGATTCATGGTCGTCTCCCAAAGCTGGTCAGAGTTCATTTCTCCCAAACCCTTATAACGCTGAATAGTAACCCCCAAAGCTTTTTTCTCTGAACTCAAAATCTCAGCTTTGTCAGCCTCAGTATAAGCATACTCTATTTGCTTCCCAGTTTGAATTCGGTAAAGAGGGGGTTGGGCAATATAAAGATATCCTTTTTCAATTATTGGTCTAAAATGGCGGAAAAAAAGAGTTAAAAGCAGGGTTCGAATATGATTTCCATCAGAATCCGCGTCGCACATAATTATTATCCTATGATATCTAGCTTTATCAATATTGAAATCTTCGGCAATGGCCGTTCCCAAAGCAATAATTAAAGATTTAATTTCTTTTGAGCTAAGAATTTTATCCAAGCGGGCTCTTTCGACATTTAAGATTTTTCCTCGTAGGGGCAGAATGGCTTGAAAATGACGGTCACGGGCTTGACGCGAACTTCCTCCGGCTGATTCTCCTTCAACAATGTATAATTCTGACTCTTCGGGTTTTCGGGAGGAACAATCAGCTAATCTCCCCGGCAGAGCCAACCCCTCCAAAACGCCCCTTCTTAAAACTGTCTCTTTGGCCGCTTTAGCTGCCTTTCTAGCCTTAGCTACTATTAGACAATTTTCAATAATGGCCTTGGCGTCCTGAGGATTCCTTTCCAAAAAATCAGCAAGAGTTTCGGAAACCACTGCCTCTACCGCCACCTTAGCTTCGGGATTCCCCAACTTGGCCTTGGTCTGACCCTCAAACTGAGGTTCTTTTATTTTCACTGCCACTACTCCAGTCAACCCTTCTCTAATATCTTCTCCGTTTAGGTTTTCATCTGATTCTTTTAAAAACCCGTTTTTTCTAGCATAATCATTAAAAGTTCTAGTTAAAGCCGTTCTAAAGCCAGTTAAGTGGGTGCCACCTTCTTGAGTCCAGATATTATTAGCAAAACCTTCTTCGTAGCATTCATACTCCTGGGTGTATTGAAAGGCAGCTTCAACTAATGTTCCATTTTTCTCTCCCGAGCCATAGAAAATATTTGGATGACGGGGGGTTACCCCTCGAACTAAATGTTTAATGTAAGAAGTCAAACCTCCTTCAAAATAAAAACTATGGGTTTGTTTTTTCGGATTCCGGTTATCACAAAGGCTAATTTTTACTCCCTTATTCAGATAAGCCTGTTGGCGAAGATAATCTAGAATTTTTTTAAGATCAAATTTGATTTCTTTAAAAATTTCTGGATCTGGTTCAAAAATAATTGTAGTTCCAGTTTTTTTGCATTTGCCTATTTTTTTTACTTTGGCTTTAGCCTTCCCTCGATAATATTCTTGGGAATATTCAAAGCCATTCCGACAAACCCCCGCTTTTAAATAACTGGATAAAGCACAAACTGCTGAAACTCCTACTCCATGCAGCCCTCCGGTACAAGCATAGATTTTTCCCCCAAATTTTGCTCCAGCATGCAAGGTAGTCATTACCGTTTCTAAAGCCGACTTTTTAGTCTGGGGATGCCGTTCCACCGGAATTCCTCGGCCATTATCCTCAACTTTTACCTGATTCCTGGGTAGAAAGGTTACCTTAATTTCATTGCAATAGCCCATAATCGCTTCGTCGATGGAATTATAAACAACCTCGTAAACTAAGTGATGCAGGCCTTCTGGGCCAGTGGAACCAATATACATTCCGGGTCTCTTTCTGACTGGTTCCAGACCTTCCAAAACATAAATGTCCTTAGCAGTATAATCAGATTTAGTTTTTTGAGTTTTTTTAGGCATATTATTTACGGACTTCCCATCCTATTTCTTTTTCCAGGACCAGAATAATTTTATTTTGAATTTGGTCAATTTCTTTTGAAGATAGAGTCCGATCTCCTGACTGATAAATCAGATGAAAGGCTAAATTCTTTTTCCCTCCGGGGATTTCCTCCCCTTCATAAATATCAAAAAGGTCGATGTCTCTAATCAGCCGACCGCCAGCTGCTTCAATTTTGTTTAAAACTTCTTCAACTCGAATCTGCCGCGGTACCAAAATGGCAATATCTCTGACAGCGGATGGAAATTTGGAAATCGGCCGATATTCGTGTTCCTCAGAAGAAATCTTAGATAGTTTTTCAAAATCAATATCAAATAAAACAACTTTTCCTTGAAAATCTAAACTATGAAGAACTCGCGGAGAAATTTCTCCCAGAAAGCCAACTTCTTCCCCGTCAATCTTAATCTCAGCACATTTTTTAGGATGCCAAGTTGAAAGTTTAGTTTGCTCAGGACTTGGCTTCCAGGAATCGAAATAAATATTGCTTATCCCTAATTTGTTTAGAAGCAAATCGACCGTTCCCTTTACTTGATAGAAGGCATCGCCAGTAATTATTCCGGTAAGCGCTCTTTTTTCCCTTTCACCAAGCTTTGGTGAGGGATGAAAGGTTTTTCCTAATTCAAAAATTTTTATCTCGGGAAAATATCTAAAATTCTTTTCAATATTTTTTAACAAATTAGGGATTAAACTCGCTCTTAAATATTTCTGTTCGCCGCTTAAAGGATTTTCCACTTCAATTACCCGAGAGTTAACGAAGGGTGAAGAAGAAGATTTATCTTCTTCGCCTAATCCTTTTTCCTTAAGGTAGCCAAAAAGTTTAGCTTCTTTCTCTCCAAAAAAAGAATAATTATAAACTTCAGTAAATCCAGCTTCTTTTAAGATATTTTTGGTCATATCTTCCCAGAAAATCTCAATATTTCTTTTGGGAGGAATTAAGGTGGCGGTGGGAAAAGCAGATTTGATTTTCTGATAGCCATAAATTCTGCCAATCTCTTCAATCAGGTCTTCGGGCAAAGAAACATCCAACCTTCTTGTCGGCACTCCCACCATCATTGATTGATTTCGGAAATTAATCAATTGAAAATCCAATCTTTTCAGTATATTTTTTATCTCGGCAACAGGAATTCTTACTCCCAATAATCTCTCGGCATAATCTAAGTCTAATTTAATTCTTTTTGGCAGAACTTTTTTGGGGTAAAAATCAATTATACCTGTAGCTACTTTCCCTCCGGCATTTTTTTGAATTAAATAAACTGCCCGATTAATTGCCATTTCAGTTAAATTTGGGTCAAGGCCGTGCTCAAATCGCCAGGAAGCATCAGTTATTAATCCTAATTTTTTTGAACCTCGGCGGACAACCCGGGAATCAAAATTAGCTGATTCTAAAACAATAATTTTTGTTTTTTTATCAATTTCGGGAATTTTTCCTCCTTTAATTCCAGCAATGGCCACTGGTTTTTTAGCATCGGCAATGACCAAGATATTTTCATCCAAATCATATTTTTCTCCGTCTAGGGTGACGATTTTTTCTCGCTCTTTAGCAAATCTAACAATAAGTTTTTTAGTTTGGAATTTAGGATTTTGGATTTGTTTGGAATTTGGAATTTGGAATTTGGAATTTTCGCTTTCGAGCTTTTCAAGATCGAAAGCGTGAAGGGGTTGACCAATTTCTAACATTACATAATTAGCGATGTCTACTACATTGTTAATTGGTCGTAGGCCACAAACTTTTAATCTTTCTCGAATCCATTTTGGCGAAGGACCAACTCTGACATCGGTAACCACCCTGGCAGTATAACGAGGGCAAGCCATTTTATTTTTCACTCCCACTGAAACAAACTCTTTAGATTTCAACTTTTTATAGGGGCCCGCTCTGCGGGAGGACGTGGAGGGCGGGTTGTAGTTTCTAATTATTGAAGTCGGACTTCGATAATTTAAGTTGATAGCAGCGGCTAGCTCTCTGGCAATGCCTGTATGAGAAAAACAATCACAAGCTCTATTTGGCAAAACATCGATGTCTAAAACAAAATCATTGCTTATTTTTTTTACTTCAGAAACTTCAAAACTGTGCATAGTCAAAAACTCTGCCAATTTTTCTGGTCGTGGTAATTTCTTTTGAGTCGATGAAGCTGTTGCTTTATCTCCACCCTTCGCTGGCGCTCGGGTAAAAAATGACTGTAACCAATTATAGGAAAATACCATAAATTAAAACTGTTGTAAAAAGCGGAGGTCTCCGCTATAAAATAACCTGATGTCGTTAATCTTATATTTCATCATTGTCAGTCGGTCAAAACCCATTCCAAAAGCCCACCCCTGCCAGTTTTTAGGATTTAATCCCGAATTTTTAAAAACAGCCGGGTGAACCATTCCCGCTCCGAGCATTTCCATCCAACCAGTCTTTTGACAAGCTGAACAACCTTTTCCGCCGCAGATTAAACAAGTCATATCTACTTCAAAGCCTGGCTCAACAAAAGGAAAATAGCCTGGTCTCATTCTAATTTCAATCACCTTGTTAAAGAATCCCTGAAAAAACTCCTGGATAGTTGTTTTAAAATTAGCTACCGAAATATTTTTTCCAACCATTAAGCCATCTAACTGATAAAAATTAATCTCATGAGAAGCATCAGTGGCTTCGTGACGGAAGCAACGGTCAATGGTAATAATCCTTAAGGGTGGATTATTTTTTTCCATATACCTGACATCAACCGGCGTAGTATGAGTCCGCAATAAAAAGCCATCTTTAAGATAAAAAGTGTCCCATAAATCCCTGGCTGGATGTTCAGGAGGAATATTTAGGGCATCGAAATTATACCATTCAGTTTCAACTTCCGGACCCTCGACAATAGAAAATCCCATCTCCTGAAAAATTTCTTCAGTTCTTCTTTTAACCAAAGTTAAAGGATGCAAATGCCCTAAGGCCGGCTTCTTCCCCGGAGCGGTAATATCAATCCATTCTTTCTCTTCAACTTCTTTTCTTACTTTTTCTTTAAGGGCTTCGGCTTTTTGGTCAAATTTTATTTTCAAAAAATTTTTAAGCTGATTGGTAGCCTGACCAATTTTGACTCTTTTTGCTTTTGATAGTTTTTCTAAAGAACGTAAAACCTGAGTAAGCTGGCCTTTCTTGCCCAAATATTTTTTAAAAATTTCATTCAATTCCTTTAAATCTTTAGCTAAATTAATGTCTTTCTGGACCTGTTTTTTAAGTGATTTTAGGTTTACCCCCACACCATAAGAAGCCCGGCGTTTTGCACGACCAGTAGGACGTTTTTCTTTGGTGTGGGGGTCAATTTTGGCCATTTTCATAAATCCATTTTACCTTAATTTTAACATAAAATCAAGCTGTGGATAACTCCAAAATTCAATTAAAAAGTCGCTGGGCCAGTAGATCCCAGCGACCATTACGCTTTTTTATTCGCACCTTTTACCTCCTTATCTGTTGGCTACGATATATGCCATTACTTCATCACACTTTGTCTGATCTATCCTACCAACCTGAACATAATAGCCAAGAAGAGTGGAAAGCGGGAAAACAGTATGTAAGCTGTAGCCTGCGTTTCCTAAATCTTCTGAACCGCCTTGTTCCCGGTCTACCAGAACAACTACGCCAGCGACAATCAGCTCGGCTTTCTCACAAACTCCGATCGCCTCTTTCTTTGTGTCAGCCTGGGTAATTAAGTCATCGACCAACAAAACGAGCTGACCAGACCGGTATTCTCCGCTGGTAATTGAGTCAATCTTGCGAATGTCTCCCTCTATCTTTTTGCCGAGTTTTAGTAAGGGTCTCCCCGACAGTCGGGAAACTACTTCAGCAATAGGCTCGCCGGCTCGAGGGATACCAGCCACAAAATCAAATAGAACCTTTTTCCTCGCGACCAAGGCATAGAGTTCTTGACCAATTGCCTCGATGTCCTCATCTGTCAGTGGTCCATCTGGTGGCCTTCGGAGTGTAATGTAGATAGGAGAAAGCGGCGCATCAGGTTTTTTTTTCATGAAGTTTGAGCTTGAAAGCTCCGAACTTTATTGCCCCCCGGTCATGAATTCTATCAGCTACCTGTTCCTGTGACTTAGTCAATTCTCTTTCCTCTGTCATTTTTTCACCTCCTTGGATTTTTTGATGGCGGCGCGCGCGAGGCGCACGCCGCCTCTTGGCTTAGTTACCAATTCATTTTCCCAGCTCGCTTTAACGCGGCGTTAAGGTCATCCCGAGCGAACTCGGCCGCCTTGGCCGCTACCTCAGCGAACTTTTCAGGTTCGCACTGAAACTGTCCTTTCTGCCAGGCGGCGATAATTCCTCGGGAGGAATTGACTATTCCGCCAAAGCCGTCTTTGTTAAACCCAACTACTGCTCCATCGGCTCCACCACCTTGCGCGCCGTAACCAGGGATTAAGAGCCAAGCGTTAGGCAGAATTTGTCTCATCACTTCGGCATCCTCAGGATAAGTTGCTCCCATTACCACACCGAAATTCCGATAACCGGACTTTCCTTCGGTACCCTCTCCCCATTTCTGAACCATTTTAGCTAGTTCCTGCCAGTTGGGAAGGCCGGATTGAGTTATGGTCTGCTCGACCTCGGAATTAGGATCAAAAGAGGTCTTATCCACCACAAATACTCCGGTTCCATACTTCTTGACAGCGGCTAGAAATGGATTAATACAGGAGCTGCCAATCCAGGCATGAATGGTTAGAGCATCCACTCTAATTGGTGATTCGACTGTTCCCCCAAAGATTGGCACTTCGCCAAGATGACCATCAGCGTAGGCCTGGGCGGTATCGCCACCATCACCTCGTTTAGCATCGGTAATAACCAGTAAACCTTTTGACTTCGCGTACCGGACAGTCTCCTCAAATGCCCAGACTCCCCACTGGCCATAGGCTTCGTAGAAGGCCATCTGGGGTTTTACTAAGACTACAAAAGGTAAAACGGCATCGATAGTTTCCCGGTTAAAACGCTCAAATAAGTGGCCTATCCCTTCACAACTCCTGCCGTATGTGTCAAAAGCCCATGTTACGAGGTGAGTCGGCATGAATCTTAATTGAGGATCCAGGCCGACGTTCAGGATACTCTTTTTCTCCTTGATAGCTTCAATCATCCTGTCAGTGAAAGTTAGTTTTTCCATTTTTTTCTTCTTTTCCTCCTTTCGGTTTTTGCCTTGTCAAAGGGCATTACGACCCCTATTCTGTTGTTAAAAAATCTACATTATTTCACCTCCTTTAATTAAAAGACTTAGAGACCCTCCTCCAAGCCAATTAATTTGCGGGATATTCTGAAATTAGCTCGAACTTATTTTGAAAAGAATTTCTAATTTTTTGTAGCCTGCGGGCACCTTCGGTGCCCGCAGGCACCCCGCACCGCAAGCGCGGG
>Ga0210057_1009106_pt1 | contig 11580 bp, 10 predicted proteins | sample CryGeyCG2114_010_2_FD_183968 | JGI IMG/M metagenome (GOLD analysis project Ga0210057, IMG submission 183968) | Groundwater microbial communities from aquifer - Crystal Geyser CG10_big_fil_rev_8/21/14_0.10 (SPAdes) (version 2) | ecosystem: Environmental > Aquatic > Deep subsurface > Groundwater ...
CAATATCACAACCGTGTGAAAATTTGAGGCGATCACTTCCAGCAAAACCAAGCCATCCAACTTTCTCAGATCGTTTTTCTTGTTTTAATTTTTCCACCGAAGGATCAGCAGGAACCCAGACGCCATCAGGAAGCATTATTTCTACCCAGGCATGCATATTATTTTGGGGATAACCAATCCAAAAGCCAGAAATAATTCTGGCCGGAATTCCTAAAGAGCGGTAGAGGGTGACCAATAAACTATCAAATCCCCCGCAATCAACTTCTGCTCGGCGCAAAGCATCTTCGGAAGAGTAGAGTCCTTTAATGGCCGCGCCATACCGTAAACGACCCACAACGTAGTCGTTTACTTTTTGTAGAATATTTTCTAAATCACGCTCACCCTCAACAATATGATCAGCAATACGTTTAGTTTCTTCATTAACTTTAATGTAGCGATTACTTTCTAAATATTTTTGGTGTGGTTTAGCGCGTCGATAGTCATCAATATTCAAACCTTCTATTTTTGAAGATTGAGGAAAAACTTTAACAGTAAACTTTTCCTGTACAGAAGCCTTATTGCCTGGAGGAAGTTTAACCCGGAGCAAAGCATAAGGATTTTTGAATTCTTCATCCTCCCCTTCCAATTCGGTACTTGGCTCAAAAGTTGCTTTGGAAGTTATTTTTTGAAAATCATCTTCTAGTGGTTTAGGCAAGATGACGGCAATATTCTTTTCGTGAGAAGAATTATTAGAGAGAATTGTTTCAAAGCTGATCTCGTAGGTTTGCTCGTCATTCCAAAAACCAGTAACGACAGAGACTTTTCCCCTCGAGAATATTTTTTTAAAAAATCCGAGGAAACCCATAATCAAGTTTAAGAAATTACTTCTCGTCCGACATAAGGGACGAGAACTTTAGGAACAGTAATAGTGCCATCTTCATTTTGATTGTTCTCTAAAATGGCGATTAAAACCCGAGGAGTAGGAAGAGCAGTATTGTTTAGCATGTACACAAATTTTTTATCACCGTTTTCATCGGTGTAACGAACGTTCAGACGACGAGATTGCCAATCCAAAAAACTACTAGCCGAACCAGTTTCACCCCAGCGCTTCATACCTGGTAGCCAAGCTTCAGTATCATATTGTCGGTATTTTCCTAAACTTAAATCACCAGTACAAATCAACAAACGACGATAAGGAAGTCCTAACTCTTCGTGCATCTCTCCTGAGATGGCGATCATTTCTTCTTGAATTTTATCAGCAAGATTAATATCAGCTGGTGCAAAAACAACTTGCTCAACTTTCATAAACTCGTGCACTCTATAAAGCCCCTTAACATCTTTACCGTAACTACCAATCTCACTTCTATAACACTGACTGTAGCCAGATAATTTTAGGGGGAGATTTTCTAGATTTAAAATCTCTCCAGAATGATAGGCTAATAGAGAAGGCTCAGCTGTTCCTACTAAAAATTTTTTATCTTTACTTGCTTCACCACTAGCCTCCTTATCAGAAGTTGCTACTTGATAAATTTCATCTACTTCTGGGTCATATTCCAACCCCTTAAAATAACCTGTTCCAAAAAGCGAGTCACCTTTTACTAATGTCGGTGGAATCATGGGCTGAAAACCTTTTTGAACCATCTTGTTAACGGCATACATCATTAAGCCCATCGCTAAGAGCACGCCATCGTTCTTTAGATAGTAACCGCGGAATCCTGCAACTTTAACACCGCGCTCAAAATCTAAGATATCTAGCTTTTTAGCTAGCTCCATATGGTCTTTGGGTTTAAAACTAAATTCTTTCAAATCCCCCCAACGACAGACTTCTTTATTGTCTTCTTCATCCTTACCAACTGGCGTGTCGGAAGAAATAATATTGGGCATCTGCACCATTAACTCCCTAAATTTTTCTTCTACTAACCTAAGTTTCTCCTCTTCTTTTTTGAATTTTTCCTTAAGAACAGAGCCCTCCTTAGGATCTCTGATTTTCTTTTGTTCAGATCTAATGGCTTCGGTGGCTTGAATTAATTCACGTCGAGATTCGTCAATTTTTAAAAGCTCATCAACTAAACCTTGATTAACACCTTTTCTATGAGCGGCCTCTTTAACTGCCTCTTCGTTATCTCTGATAAATTTAATATCCAACATTTAGGCTCTATCATAACGCACCTATCTTAAATCGTTAAGGGCTGAGATGAGCTCTCACAATTGCAGAAAAGGCCCACTTTCCGCTATACTTCTAAGCACTATTATGCCTACTAAAAAGACCCCTCCAGAAGACTCCCTCTCGAATATCCGCCACTCATTAGCTCACGTTTTGGCGGCCGCCGTCCTTAAGAGATACCCCAAAACCAAGCTCGGCATTGGTCCGGTTATAGAAAATGGCTTTTATTATGATTTTCAGTTTAAAGAACCAATTTCTGCCGATAGTTTAAAAGAGTTAGAGAAGGACATGCGCCGGATTATAAATGGACATCTCCCTTTCACTGGAAAGCCGGTAACCGCACTGACAGCCAAAAAACTTTTCAAAGGCCAGACTTTTAAGCTGGATTTAATTAAAGATTTAGTAAAAGAAAAACAGAAGATGACCGCCTACAAGACAGGCGAAATTTTCTTGGATCTTTGTCGAGGTGGACACGTAAAAAACACAAAAGAAATCAATCCTGAAAGTTTTAAGCTAACACATGTGGCTGGAGCTTACTGGAAGGGCGACGAAAAGAAAGCACAATTAACTCGAATTTACGGTTTGGCTTTCGCCACTAAAAAAGAGTTAGAGGATCACTTGGTTATGATCGAGGAGGCCAAGAAACGCGATCACAAAAAAATTGGCCCAGAGTTAGATCTATTTGTTTTCTCAGATTTAGTTGGACCAGGACTGCCCTTATGGACTCCAAAAGGAACTTTGGTGCGCAACTTGTTAGATGAATTTGTTTGGGAGTTACGAGAAGAAGTTGGCTATATGAAAGTAGAAATTCCACATATTACAAAAAAAGATTTATACGAGAAGAGTGGGCACTGGGATAAGTTCAAGGAAGAGTTGTTCAGAATTAAGACGCGGGAAGGACACGAGTTTGCGATGAAGCCGATGAACTGTCCACACCACACTCAGATCTATGCACGACGTCAGTGGAGTTATCGTGATCTACCACAACGCTACGCTAACAGTACGATGTGTTATCGCGACGAGCAGACTGGTGAGTTGGCCGGACTGTCGCGAGTGCGCGCTTTCACCCAAGACGATGCGCATGTTTTTTGCCGAATGTCTCAAGCTAAAGAGGAGTTTCTGAAGATTTGGGATATTGTAGAAAAATTCTATAAATCTTTTAATTTTGAATTAAAAGTTCGCCTATCAGTTCATGATCCAGCACAACCTGAGAAATATTTAGGAGATAAGAAGCGTTGGCAAATGGCGGAAAAGATTTTGAAAGATATTGTTAAGGAGAAGAAGATCGACTGGTTTGAGGGAGTCGGCGAAGCAGCTTTCTATGGCCCCAAACTAGACTTCATGACCAAAGACGCCATTGGCCGAGAGTGGCAGATTGCGACGATTCAGCTCGATATGAATATGCCAGAGAATTTTGATCTGACCTGTATTAATGAAAAAGGTAAGCCAGAACGTATCGTCATGATCCACGCCGCTATTATGGGATCGATTGAACGTTTTCTCTCGATTTTAATCGAACACACTGCCGGACAACTCCCAACCTGGCTCTCACCAGTCCAAGTGCAAATCCTACCAATTAGTGAGAAGTTTGCTTTGTATGGTGTAGAAATTATGGATGCTTTGCGCGACATAGGAATTAGGGCTGAGTTAACTGCAGAAAATGAATCTTTGGGTCGACGTATTCGGGGCGGCGAACTTCAGAAAATCCCCTATCTCCTAATCGTTGGACAGAAAGAACAGGAAGAAAAAACGGTTAGCGTTCGCTCACGTGATAAAGGACAGGTTGGCACCAAACCCCTAGAAGACTTCATCGATGACCTCCTCCAAGAAGTCGAAGCTATTTACGAAGAATAAGGTCTTAGTTGTTTTAGGACCGACCTCGAGCGGCAAGTCGGCTCTAGCTATAACTCTGGCTAAAAAGTTTAACGGCGAGGTAATCTCGGCCGATTCTAGGCAGGCCTATAAAGGATTCAATCTAACAAGCGGAAAGGTGACAAAAAGGGAGATGCAGGGTGTACAACACCATCTACTTGATGTCGCCTCCCCTTCCCGAACTTTCAGTGTGACTCGTTTCCAAAAACTCGGGAAAAAGGCGATACGTGATATTTTGCGCCGTGGAAAGTTGCCAATAATTTGCGGGGGTACCGGACTTTACATTGATGCCCTGATTTATGACTACCAGTTTCCGAAAGCAAAGCTTGATAAAAAATTACGCAAAGAATTAGAAAAACTTACGACTGCAGAATTATTTGATAAGTTGAAAAAACTTGATGCTGGCCGGGCCAAGATTATTGATCAGAATAATCCAGCCCGCTTAGTTAGAGCAATTGAGATTGCTTTACAGTCAGATGAACCAATACCTGACTTAAAAACTGTTTTTAATAAAACATCTGAGTATGATCTTTTGAAAATCGGGATTAATCCAGGATCGGAAATACTAAAAGATAATATTCACAAAAGGATTCTGTCCAGAATTAAAGCGGGTATGATTAAGGAGGTGAAGGGTCTTAGAAAAACATTATCTGATGAACATCTAATGTCATTCGGCTTAGAGTATCGCTGGATAACAAAATTTTTACGTAGCGAAATTTCAAAGTCTGAAATGATCAAAAATTTAGAAAGAGATCATAAAAAATATGTGAAGCGCCAGCTCACCTGGTGGAAGAAAGATGAAGAGATTACCTGGATTAAAGATTCTGAAAAAGCTGAGGTTTTGGTTAGAAAATTTATTTAAAAATAAAAAGGAATTACCCGAAGGTAATTCCTTGATTAGGTGGTGCTAGGTGCGAGAATCGTAAACTGGAATCCTGACATACCGATCAGGCTGACGCCCTTTCGGATTGCATTCATCCAAAGACTCTGGCCTAAAGCACTGTTCGCCGCAATCGTCATCCTGACAGACAATCGTGAGAACATTGGAACAGATCATCCCTTTTTCTTCACCACCCTCTTTGGGCAGAACAAAGAAATGATCTCGTCTTTCGGTGACCGAAGAGCCACCACACACTGGACACTTCTCCATGATGTGTCTCCTTTCGTAGTGTACTGCTCCTTTTTCGAAAGGATGTCCAAAATAGAATAGCGCCCAGAACTGCCTACATTTAAACAGCACTTCCCTTATCTGTCAATATTAGCGATAAATAATTCGCGGAGTTGAACAGGGTTTCCCCTACCCTTTAGTTTAGCCATAGCTTTACCGAGCAAGAACTGAATACTGGCATCCTTACCTTGCTTATAATCACTCACGGCTGATTCATTTTCAGCAATAACTTCTTTAATAATTTTTAATACTTCGCCTTCATCGGAGACTGTTTTCAAACCTTCTCGTTCGATAATAGTTTCAGGGTCATCACCACTTTCGGCCATTAAACGCAAAACATCTTTGGCCTGACGACTACCAATTACGCCGGAGCGAATAAGCGAAACTAAATGCGCCAGATGCTCGGGTGTAATTTTTAGCTCTTCAAAACTCAAACCTAACTCATTCATCAAGCCCTTAATATCGGAAGTTAGATAATTTATTAAAAGGCCCTGTGTTTCTGAATCGATAGTGGAAGTTTCTTTCGTATCCATCGTCGCTAGCTCGCTCACAGCATTTTCAAAAAAACCAGCGAGATTTCTATCTTGCACTAAAAGTTCAGTTTGAGCTTCCGGTAAATTAAATTCTTTTTGTAATCGTTCACGTTTAGCGTTAGGAGGTTCAGGAAGCTTAGCCTTTAAATCTTCTAAACCGAAAATATTGGTTTCAAAAGGAGGGATGTCTGGCTCAGGAAAGTAGCGATAGTCATGAGCATCTTCTTTGATACGCTGACTAAAGGTCTCTTGTTTATTCTCATCCCACCCGCGAGTCTCTTGGATAACCTTCTCCCCTTTTTCTAAAACCTCAGCTTGTCTTTTTAATTCATACTCAATAGCTCCATAAACAGCTTTAAAAGAGTTGATGTTTTTGACCTCAACTTTAGTGCCAAATTCTTTAGTGCCTTCTTCGTGTAAGCTAACATTAGCTTCAATCCGCATATTTCCCTTTTCCATATCAGCATCAGAGGCATCTAGGTAGCGCAACAAGAGTTGTAACTCGCGCGCAAAAGCCACAGCCTGTTCGGCCGAAGCAACACAAGGTTCGGTCACTAACTCCATCAACGGCATACTACAACGATTGAAATTGATAAGTGTCTCGTCTTTAACGTGTTGAGAGCGACCGACATCTTCTTCTAAGTGAATTCTAGTAATATCGACTCCAGCCAACTCGCCACCCAAAACAATTGGTTCGTCGTATTGTGATATCTGATAGCCCTTAGGTAGATCGGGATAAAAGTAATTTTTACGATCAAACTTGGCTCGAGCATTAATCTTAGCGCCAATAGCTAGACCAACCTTAATAACGCGCTCAATAGCTTCCCTGTTGGGGGTAGGAAGGGCGCCTGGGTGCCCAAGACAGATAGGGCAAGTATTCTCGTTAGCGTGTTTTTCGTCTGGATCGTTTCGACAATCGCAGAACATCTTAGTCGCCGTGCTTAACTCAGCGTGTATCTCTAATCCAATTGTTGGTACTAATTCAGGCATGAAAAGTTATGGTTTTGATTATATGATAGCTCCCCCTAAATACAAAAAGAACCGAGTAGCCCCGGTTCTTTTTTAAAATATCTTATTCGGTTATCTCAATGCCCATACTACGAGCTGTTCCGGCGATAATCTTCTCAGCGGCATCAAGATCATTAGCATTTAGATCAGGCATTTTCCTTTCAGCAATCTCTCTAACCTGAGTGCGTGTAACTTTTCCAACTTTCCCTTTTAGAGGATTGGCAGCACCCTTCTCCACGCCAGCAGCTTTACGCAAAAGATCTGAAGCGGGAGGGGTCTTCAAAATGAAAGTGAAGTTGCGATCTTCATAGACAGTAATTTCAGCAGGGACAATATCAGTTCCCATATCCTTAGTAGCATCGTTAAACTGCTTACAAAAATCCTGGATATTTAATCCATGAGGTCCGAGGGCTGTACCGACTGGTGGAGCTGGAGTAGCTTTACCGGCGGGAAGCTGGAGTTTTAAAATTGTTTTTATTGCTTTTGCCATAGTGATTGTTTATATCTTTTTAACCTGTAAAGAGTCAAGTTCGACCGCGGTCTCACGACCGAAGATAGGAACCATAACCTTAATCCGACCCCGAGCATCATCTATCTCAGAAACTTTACCATCAGTATCTTTAAAAGGTCCGTCGGTAATCTTAACTAAGTCTCCAACCAATAGATCAACATTAAACTTCGGCGCTTCTTCTCCCATTTTGGAAAGTAATCCGTCAACTTCTTCGCGAGAAAGTGGGGCGGGCTTGGTACTGTCAGCTCCGACGAATCCAGTGACGCGAGGAGTGTTCCTGACAACATACCAAGAATCTTCGCTCAAAATCATGTCAACTAAAACGTAACCGGGATAAACTTTTTCTTCAATGGTATGGCGCTTACCGCCGCGAACCTTAATCTTTTTTTCCTTAGGAACAACCACGCTGAATATTTTATCTTCCATCGATAGCGATTCAACGCGTTGCTTTAAATAACGTGCCACCGCTTCTTCGTAACCCGAATAGGTATGCACGGCATACCAGTTACGTTCTGTTATCGCTTTATCCTTAGCTTGATCGGTCATAAGTTTTAATTAAAGTACATAATTGCGCAATGCGTAAACAAAGAAACTATCAGAAAGTCCTAGAAAGATGGCAATAAACAAGGAGAAACCAATAACAATAAACGTCAAATAAATAGCCTCTTTACGAGTAGGCCAATTTACGTGTCGGAACTCTTCTCGGGACTCCTTAATGAAAACCTTGAGTCTTTCAACTATGTTCATAAATATGGATAGTATCTAATCAAAAAAAGCGGTTTAAGTCAAGCTTAGATATCGAGATTCTTGACGTGTAAAGCGTGAGTTTGGATGAATTGGCGACGTGGCCCAACCTCATCACCCATCAGAACGTCAAAGAGATGATCAGCTTCTTCAGCCTCATCAACTGAGACCACCTTTAGAGTCCTAGTCATTGGATCCATGGTTGTTTCCCAAAGCTGAGAAGGATTCATTTCACCGAGACCCTTATAACGCTGAATACTAATACCACTCACCTTCTCGGAAGGACTGTCTCCGGTAGCAACTGGCGCAGTTTCATCTTCAGCAGTGTCTACCAGATCCTCTTCTTCTACTGCTTTTTCTTTAACGCCGGCTTTAGCAGATTTTAATTTAGACATTTCTGCGACAATTTTGTCTCGCTCTTCATCAGAGAAGGCATACCGAATTTCTTTACCTTTTTGTAGTCGATAGAGGGGAGGCATCCCGATATAAAGATAACCAGCTTCGATAATTGGACGGAAGTAACGGAAGAAAAGAGTTAAAAGTAAAGTTCTAATGTGCGCTCCATCAACGTCAGCATCAGTCATAATAATAACTTTGTGATAGCGAATTTTAGAGAGGTCAAACTCTTCAGCGATCGCAGTACCAATTGCCACCACCAAGGATCTGATTTCGGTGTTGGTAAGAATTTTATCAAGTCGTGATTTCTCAACATTTAATATTTTTCCACGCAAAGGAAGGATGGCCTGAGCATGCCTATCACGACCCTGCTTAGCACTACCACCAGCCGAATCTCCCTCAACGATAAATAGTTCAGACTCCTCTGGTTTACGGCTGGAACAATCGGCCAACTTTCCAGGAAGAGCTAGCCCTTCGAGAGCACCTTTTCTTAAAACTGTATCCTTAGCAGCCTTAGCAGCTTTCCTAGCTTTAGCAGCCAGTAAAACTTTTTCAATAACGCGACGAGCTTCACTTGGTCGTTTTTCCAAAAACTCTTTCAAAGCATCACTCACAACTGACTCGGTGGCACCTCTGGCTTCGGGGCTACCAAGACGCGCTTTGGTCTGTCCTTCGAATTGTGGATCGGTAAGTTTAACAGAAATGATAACAACCAATCCTTCGCGAACATCTTCGGCCGTGAGGTTTTCTTCTTTTTCTTTTATAAATTTTTCACTGCGAGCGTAAGTATTTAGAGTACGGGTTAAAGCCGTGCGAAATCCAGTCAGATGCATTCCGCCGTCAGGATTGTAAATATTATTAGCAAAACAGAGCTCTTTGGTTTCAATATCGTCAGTGTAGGTAAAAGTAACCTCAACTTCGATATTATCCAGAGTGCTATGGACGTAAAATAGCTCGTCCTGGAGACGCTTTTTGCCACGTGTAACATTTTTTATAAAAGCTTGAAGACCTCCTTCAAAGTAAAATCCCTGATAGTTCAACTTCTCAGGATTTCTTCTGTCTAGGAAATTAATGCGAATACCTTTGGTTAGATAAGCGCGTCGACGGAGATACTCCTGAATAGTTTTGGCGTCATATTCAATTTTTTCAAAAATTTGACTGTCAGCTAGGAAAGTAATTCTGGTTCCCGAACCATTACTTTTTCCCATTTTCTTAACTTTGGCTTTTGGCTTGCCGCGCAAATACTCTTGAAAATAAACATCACCGTCACGAGAGATTTCAGCCTTGGTCCACTCAGAAAGAGCATTAACTACAGAAACACCCACACCATGCAACCCTCCTGAAACTTTATACCCACCACCACCGAACTTACCTCCAGCATGAAGGGTGGTCAAAACAGTTTCCAGTGCAGAAACTTTAGTTTGCGGATGAATATCAACGGGAATGCCTCGACCATCATCAGAAACGCTAATAACGTTATTGGGAAGCATCTCAAGGGTAATAGTCTTGGCATATCCAGCCATAGCTTCGTCGACACAGTTATCTACAACCTCCCAGACGAGGTGATGGAGTCCATCGATACCAGTTGTACAATATACATTCCGGGGCGCTTACGCACTGGATCAAGCCCTTCTAGGACCTGTATATTCTTAGCACTATATTGATCTGTACCTTCTTCTTTGCCTTTTGGGCTGTTTTTTGTGGCCATTTTTATTCAGAAAGACAGCCTTGCGACAGACTGTCCACTTGGTCTTATTCTAGCAGAAAATGGGCTTTCTATCAATCAATTTGTGACGATGGTATGATAGTCACCATGGAGACAATTTACATAGCTATTATCGCCGTTTTAGTGCTGATTTCAGCCTATCTGGCCTATGCTCGCAAAGGCCAATCAGCACCCCAAGAGGACCAGCTCTTTTTGATGCTTCAAAACCAGATGCAAGACCTCTTAAAGACAGTGGATAGCAAACTCTCGGAAACACATAAATTTAATCAGGACCACCTGAGCCAATCGACACAGTTAGTACAGTCGATCTCCTCTCAATCCTCAAAAGTCCTGTCTGATGTTACGGAAAAGCTAACCAAACTTGATGAAACTAACCGTCAGGTAATCTCCTTTTCCAGTCAACTCCAAAATTTACAGGACATTTTAAAAAATCCTAAACAACGTGGAATTTTGGGTGAGTATTATCTACAAACAATTTTGGATAACATATTACCTCCTGGTAATTACCAGATGCAGTACGCCTTCAAAGACGGTTCAATTGTTGATGCGGTCATCTTTGTGAAAGACAAAATTGTGCCGATTGATTCTAAATTTAGCTTAGAAAATTACAATCGCTTACTAGAAACTCGCGATCCAGCTGAGCGTAAAAAGTTTGAAGATAATTTGCGACGCGACCTAAAAGAAAGAATTGACGAGACTAGCAAGTATATTAAACCCGAAGAAGGAACAATGGACTTTGCTTTCATGTTTATTCCCTCGGAAGCACTTTTTTATGATTTATTAATTAATAAAGTGGGGTCGGTGGCGGCACGTGACTTAATCGAATACGCTCAAGGAACCAAGAAAGTTATAATCGTCTCCCCTACCTCCTTCTTTGCCTACCTACAGACCGTTCTACAGGGTTTAAAAGCTTTACAGATCGAAGAGTCAGCCAAAGAGATTCGTTCGCGAGTTGAAGACCTGGGAAGGCATTTAAAAACCTATGAATCGAATATGACTAAACTGGGTAATCATCTGGGAACTTCAGTTAATATGTATAATCTTGCCTCAAAAGAACTTGTAAAAATTGATCGTGATGTCTTGCGCATCACCGGCACCTCGCCTGAATTAGAGACGTCCAGAGTAGAAAAACCCGAAGAGTTCTTGACGGACTAGTTAGTTTTACTTAATGTCAGGAAAGTTTCTTTTCTGAACAAGGAGGTAATAATGTCGGTAATAATCGAGATAGCTCAATGGCTGGTTCTAGCGTGGTTGATAATAGCCTTGGGAATTTACCTCACTAACTACGGTGAATTCTCATCGATAATCAAGCGCTTCGGAGCAGTCGAGGCGGTGCAAGAATTCAACCCACACATAGCCAAAAAGATGGTGGGTAGGAAGGATCTGACTCCACCAAAAGAGTTTCACTACTTCATGATCACCTCTTCTCTGCGCTGGCCGATACTCTTGGCCCAGCATGTTTCGCAAGGCATTATCCTC
>Ga0210057_1009108_pt1 | contig 11577 bp, 8 predicted proteins | sample CryGeyCG2114_010_2_FD_183968 | JGI IMG/M metagenome (GOLD analysis project Ga0210057, IMG submission 183968) | Groundwater microbial communities from aquifer - Crystal Geyser CG10_big_fil_rev_8/21/14_0.10 (SPAdes) (version 2) | ecosystem: Environmental > Aquatic > Deep subsurface > Groundwater ...
CGTCATTTGTGTGAATTGTGGATAGTACCAAATGTCCGGTAAGAGCAGCCTGTAAGGCGATATCAGCTGTCTCGGCATCTCTTATCTCTCCGACAAGGATAATGTCGGGGTCTTGTCTGACGATAGCTCTTAAACCATTAGCAAAAGTATATCCTCTGCGGGCATTAACTTGGGTTTGAGATATGTCCTCGACGTGGTATTCTATCGGGTCTTCTATTGTTACTATTTTTTTGTCCGGCGAGTTTAGGCGGTTAACAAAAGAATACAACATTGTGGTTTTCCCGGAACCGGTCGGACCGGTCGTAAGTATGGCCCCTGTTGGTTTTTTTAGCACTTCTTTCACTTTTTTCAACAAATCTTCTCTCATGCCTAGCGCCTCAATATTTTTTTTAATTGTTCTCGGATCCAAAAGACGCATTACTATCGTTTCCCCGAACTCACTGGGCAAAACAGAAACCCTAACCTCTATAGACACACTCTTTTGCCTGATTGTGAAACGTCCATCCTGTGGCACGCCCTTGACATTGAGTTTCATTTTTGACAAGACCTTTATTCTGTCTAGGGCTTTTTCGTAAGGGTGCCTGTCTATGACAGCAATATCATGCAACAAACCATCAATACGGTATCGTAGGCGGGCAGAATTTAATTCCGGTTCGAGGTGAATGTCAGAGGCCCCTGTCTTTAAGGCGCCGGCTACCAATAATTCCATCAAGCCAGTAGTCGAGACATTTTGCAGTCGGCTTTTAAGATCGGAGGTGTTGTTTATCTCTTTTTCTAGCCTATCTAGTTCCCCCTCCCTTATTTCTATGGCCCCTATCTCGAAAACGTCCGCTTTTTTTATAGCGCCATACTTTTTTAGTATTTCTTGAAAGGACTTGGGGTTAGTTAAAATAATGTCAATCTCGTAGTTAATCTTGAGGTCGGAAATAATTTTTTGAGCGGAGGAGTGGTTCGGGTCTAGTGTTACGACGACAAGTTTGTGGCCTCGTTTTAAGACAACGGCGGTATTCGCTGAGCGGGATTCTTCCTCATTCAACATAGACAAGGCGTCAGTGTCAATTGGTATGGACTTTAGATCGGAGTAAGGAAGGTTTAAGCTCTGGGCGAGTTGTTGGTATTTGCCCCCCTCTTCTTTTTGCTGTATTTCCAAGAGTTTTTTTTCCAGCTCTCCTCGTTTTTTTTGCTGTGATTTTAAGTCAGCCATTTTCTTTATTTTACCACTTATTGACAGCTTGATTATGAACAGGACTTACCGTAGGACAATTCTCCTCAAGTGATGCTAGTTCGAATCCTGCTCTCCTACTACCGCAGAATATATCCTCTTTGTATTACGGGGTAAAGAAAAATTTGTGGATAACACATTCCTAAAACCGAGCGCGCGAAGCACAAAACCCATATTCCCATATAATGATATGTGGAAATATGGGCGAAGGAGTTCTTTCAAAATTACAACTCGATACGTCTTGCCCTGACGGATTTTTTCAAAAGAGATGATGCAACTTTGGAAAAAAGAAGTGAGTTGCCTGTGGTATAAAAATCAGTTTGACCTCCGTGGCGACTAAGGTTTTTTGTCTGTCGAAGGACGCTTTTCGTGCTCTTCGCTATGGCTTTTCCGGAATCAATCAATCTTATACTCCTGTCTTTCAGAACCTTTCTAATTTGTGATTTAAGAAAAGGATAATGAGTACAACCAAGAACAATAACATCAGCGCCAGCTGTTTTTATTGGTCTTGTATATTTCATCAGTAGTTCATTAATTTTGGGTGAACTTAAGTTGCCTTTTTCAACTACATCTTCAAGACCGAGACAGCCAATATTTTTAACTTTTATATTGTTAGCGTGTGCTCTAATCAATTCTCTAAGGCTCTTGCTTTTGGATGTTGACGGCGTTGACAGAATTCCTATTATGCCAGATTTGCTTAGTGTTGCCGCCGGCTTTACTGCGGGTACGGTGCCAACGAGAGGGACTTTAATATTAACTCTTAAAAAATCTATTACATTGCAAGTAGCCGTATTGCAGGCAATAACAATAATTTTGGATTTCTTTGAGATCAAAAAATCACAAATCTTTAGGGAGGCTTTTTCTAATTCCTTCTTTGTCTTTTCACCGTAGGGAACATTAATTTGGTCGGCCACAAAAACATAATGCTCTTTAGGCATTAATTTAACTAGCTCTTTTAGCACGCTCAAGCCTCCTACGCCCGAGTCGAATACGCCTATCGGTCTTTTGTTCATATAGTACTTTATTACACCTATAATATATGTATGTTGACTTTGTTTCAAGGATTTGATAATATGCTTATATAGATTGATAAGTCCGCTGAGTGGCGGACCGTTTTATTAAAAATCCTAAATCCTAAACTCTAAATCCTAAACAAACTCAAAATCTTAAATTCAAAGTTTTAAAACGTTTTGAATTTTGAAATTTGGTATTATTTAGAGATTAGAAATTAGGATTTAGAGATTCAATTATGTTGGATATAAAACAATTTTTATTGGCGATAGAGCAGATTGCTGAAGAAAAAGGCATATCAGAGCAGAGCGTTTTGGAAACCGTTGAGGCGGCAATTGCCGCCGCTTACAAAAGGGATTATGGCAAAAAGGGCCAAATAGTAAGAGCGAAACTTGATCCGAAAACGGGCGGTACTAAAATGTCGCAGGTTCATTATGTTGTAGAAGGGGTGGACGAGGAGGGAAATATAACCGGCGATCTTCCCGGTCCTGCTATCGAAACCGACCGTCCCCGTGCCGATATTGACGGTATGTTGAATCGCGGGGACCGGTATCGAGAGGGATCCATCTCTTCCGCTCAACACGATGAGCAATTTCGGGACGGGGAAATTAAGTTTAACCCCGAAAAACACATTCTTTTTGAAGAAGCAAAGAAAAAGAAGAAAAAAATAAAAGTGGGGGACGAGCTTGTGACTGAGCTGGAAACACATGTTGATTTTGGACGTATTGCCGCGCAAACAGCAAAACAAGTTGTTATACAGCGATTAAGAGAGGCTGAGAGAAACGCCATATTTGAAGAGTTCAAGAAAAAAGAAGGCGAGATAGTCAGCGGTATTATACAGAGGAAAGAGGGACTCCTTGTTTTTGTTGATATGGGTAAAACAAACGGGTTGCTTATGGCCGCAGAACAGACTCCTGGGGAGAATTATAAAATTGGTTCACGATTGAAGTTTTTGTTGTTAAGAGTAGAGGAAACATCGCGGGGACCGGTGGTAATTCTATCAAGATCCCATCCTGATTTGGTCCGCGGTTTGTTTAGGATGGAAGTTCCAGAAATAGACAGTGATTCTGTTGAGATCAAAGCCATTGCCAGAGAAGCCGGATCGAGAACAAAGATAGCAGTAATGTCAAAAGAAGGCGGGGTTGACCCGATTGGTTCTCTTGTCGGACAGAAAGGCGTTAGGGTGCAGACGGTTATAAATGAATTGTCTGGAGAAAAAATAGATATAATTTTGTGGAGCGAAAAAATATCGGAATTTATGGCTAATTCTTTTTCTCCTGCTAAAATTCTTGAAATCAAAGTTCTGGATGAAAGCAGAAAACATGCTCTTGTTGAAGTATCCGATGATCAGTTCTCGTTGGCCATAGGCAAAAGAGGACAAAATGTTCGTTTAGCGGCCAAACTTACCGGATGGAAGATCGACGTCAGATCACCGAAAGAGAAGGTTGGGTTCTCAGAAGTAGACGACCCGCTCGAAGTAAAAGAGAAACTTGAAACGGGAGAAGTTAAGGAATAAAAACATTAAAAACACATAATGCGAACGATGCGAACTAAATTGCGAACGTTGCGAACAGAACAGTCTGTGTTGACCCGCTTTTTGTTCGTAGGTTCGCATAGTTGTTCGTAGGTTCGCATTATATGAAAAGTGATCTCAAAAAATTAAACAATAACCAGGTCAAGGCTATTGTGGAACTTGATCAAGAAGATCTTCAAACATATTTAAACAAAGCCGAGAGTATGCTAGGTAGCGATCTTGAGGTAAAAGGATTCAGAAAAGGAAAAGCGCCTGGAAACATAGTAAAGAAACATCTTGATCAGGGGAAGGTAAGAGCTTTGGCGCTTGAGATGGCCGTAGAAGGAAGTTTGTCCGATGTTGTCAAGGCGAACACCCTTGATGTTTTGAACACATCACAACTCGCCATAGAAAAGAACGAGGCGGTTCAACTAAAATATTCTATACTGCTGGACTTGTTTCCTGATATTGATCTTGCTGATTTGGGTAAGATAAAAGTAAAAAGGAAAGATGTAAGAGTTGAAGAAAAAGAAACAGAAGAGGCCTTAGAAACAATAAAAAATTCAAGAGCCAGCCTCGTTGACAAGAAAGAGGGTGAATCGGCAGAAGAAGGTGACAGGGTCGAAGTTGACTTTGAGGTTAAAGAAAACGGAATGATTATTGAAGGAGGTGTAAGCAAAAACCACCCTCTTATAATAGGGGGCAAGAGTTTTATTCCCGGTTTTGAAGACAAGTTGGTGGGCATGAAAAAAGGAGAAGAGGCATCGTTCTCTCTTATTGCGCCCGAAAATTATTTTTACAAAGCCGTTGCCGGTAAAGAACTAGGTTTTAAGGTCAAGGTGGTTGATATTAAGAAAGTGATTAAACCGGAGATTAATGATGAATTTGCCAAATCATTAGGCCGATTCACTAATCTTACAGAACTGAAGGAAGGCGTTAGGGCGGGCTTAATACAAGAAAAAAGAACGAAAGAGGGACAGAGAGCTCGGCTTGAAACACTGGATAACATTATCAGTCGTTCTAGAATTGAAGTTCCGGAGAGCTTGCTTGCCAAACAGCTTGATATAATGATTGCCGATTTTGATCATACCCTGCACGAAAAGGGCATGGAACTCGGTTTATATTTGGCAAGAATCGGTAAAACTCAAGAGAAGCTTAGACAGGACTGGAAAAAAGATGCCGAAAAGCAGGTCAAAATATCTTTGATATTAAGAAAATTGGCCAAGGATCGAAACATCAAGGCCACTCAGGAAGAAATAGAAGAAATAACTGGCCAAGTGGTGCAATCAGCTATAGCCAAGGGTGAAGTCGGGCAAGCCGATATCTATCTGGCTAAGATAAAAGAAAACTTAGAATCAAAAATCGTGAACGAAAAAACATTGGAATATATCGAGTCAAAATGCGTCGTGTAAAAATGCGATGCGAACAATGCGAACCAACACGCGAATGATGCGAACTGCGGTTCAATCAAAAACACGCCAGTTCAAGTCGAATGGCATGTTTTTGATTGGGCCGATAACCCGATGTTCGTTGCGGCAATTGTTATCCTTTTGTATAATGGATAAAGCGTGGAACTCGTTTTCTCAAAAGAGAAACGAATTTTTAAAGCCACTTGAACACGCAGTTACCAGCCTTTTTACTACTATACCTTGAGTTACGAAATAGCCGCGAGGTAATAATTTGAAAATAGAATCGCTTTTCAGGTCTTTTTTCCAAATTTTGGCTGAAAATCCGCTAAATCTTGTCGGATTACCGCAGAGGGTAGTCCTTCGCAATTTATCAGATTTTCATCTCAAAATTTGGAAAAAATCCCAAGAAACCATTTCGTAACCTCAAGGTATACTTACATTATATACTAATTTCACCTGTTTGTCAATAGAGCTTAATCAACCACCAATAACAGTTAAAGCAACCAACTACCAACAACCAACAACATCGTTAGGGCTTTACTAAAAATTCCCTTGATAGTTGTGGGTTGTAAGTTGTGGGTTGTAGGTCAAAGTTGTTTCAATCATTACGTTATCCCAACCTTTTTTTGCGCCTTGGCCTGGCAGTGGTTTTTATCTGGTTTGGAGTAGATAAATTTATTCATCCTGAATATTGGTTAAGTGCTTGGATTCCCCAAAATGTTCTTGTTTTTGCCTCAAAATTGGGTGTTAGCGGAACAGATGTTGTATCTGCCAGTGGTGTTTTTGAGCTACTGATTGGCGCAAGCGTTTTAAGTAATATTTTTATCAAAATATTTTCCGTTTTTGCGCTTATATTTCTGGTCGCTGTTTTACTCACTTTTGGCATAAGCGAAGTTACTGTTAGAGACATAGGTTTAATGGGAGGATTTTTGTCTCTCTTGTTCTGGCCGGAAAATAGAAGATACTAACCACAGAAACACAGAATAAAGACGGAAAAAACGTAATTAAGTAACTAAGTAATTACAATCAATTACAATGAATTACTCAATTACAACAAGAATGCTATTCGAAGCATTTGGATGTCATTTGTAGATTTGGATTATGGTCAAGATTTATCTCGACAATGCCGCCTCTACTCCTATAGACAAAAAGGTTGCCATAGAGATGGCTCAAACTGTCAAATTATATGGCAATCCTTCTTCATATAACGACTGTGGCAGGGAAGCGCGTGAATATGCAGAAAAAGCCCGATTGAAGGTGGCTCGTTTTTTAGCAGCGCATAGTGATGAGGTTGTTTTTACAAGTTCAGGAACTGAAGCCAATAATCTTGCAATTCAAGGAATCGCAAGAAACCTACAACCTACCCCAGTACCAGACCCCGCCAAGGCGGGGACGGTACGGGGCACGGCAACCTACAACCTACAACCCAAAACAAAATTCCATATTGTTACTACTCGAATTGAGCATCCTTCTGTGCTTGAGCCAATTAGACAGTTAGAAAGAGAGGGTTTTGATGTTACTTATTTATCGGTGGACAAAGCAGGATTTGTAAATTTGGACGAGCTCAAAAATTCTTTGCGACCAACCACTATTTTGGTTTCTGTTATGTATGCCAATAATGAAATCGGGACAATACAACCGATTGCAAAAATCTCTAAAGTTATTAGAGATTTTTGCAATGGCTTACCAGCTTTTCATGTTGACGCTTGTCAGGCAACGGAATACTTGGATATGAACATTAATCATCTTGACGTTGACCTCCTTACCTTGAACGGCTCCAAAATATATGGCCCGAAAGGGGTGGGTGTCTTGTACGTAAGAAGGGGAATTAATCTTTATCCTATTCTGTTGGGCGGAGAGCAAGAGGCGGGCTTAAGAGCGGGGACCGAGAACCTGATGGTTATCGGTGGATTGGTCGTGGCACTAGACAGTATAGACAAGAAAGAAGGGGAACGGCTGTCAAAACTGCGGGATTATTTTCTGGAAAAGATTAAAATTTTACTGCCGGACGTAAAAATCAACGGCCCCGTGAATGACCGACATTCAATGTCGGTCATTCACGGCCGATTGCCAAACAATATGAACATTTCTGTTCCCGACCTGACGAGCGAGGTGCTTTTGTTGGAACTCGATAAATACGGCATCTGTGCCGGAAGCGGTTCGGCCTGTACTTCTCACTCGGTTGAGCCGTCTCATGTTCTGAAAGCCATCGGTTTGGGTAAGAAATACTTGGATGGCGCTCTGCGGTTTTCTATGGGCAGACAGACGACAAAAAAGGAGATAGACTATGTCCTCAAAGTGCTTCCTAAAATTGTCGAAGACCTCAAGAGAAGATATAAAAAATAGCACACGAAAAGCGCGCTACGAATGTGCCCACACGAATAAAAATAGTTGAAAAATCCTCAATTTATGGTAAAATTATTGCTGTAAATTGCCCTCGTAGTGAAATGGATATCACGTCTGACTTCGGATCAGAAATTCCGGGTTCAAGTCCTGGCGAGGGCACCAAAACAAATGATGTACCACGCGCTCCGTGCGTGGTACATCATTTGTTTTGAAAATAGGTTCTAACTTGGTACAATAGAGACACACGGTTTAAAATTTACATCCGCCCATAGCTCAGTTGGTAGAGCAGCGCCCTCTTAAGGCGATTGTCCCAGGTTCGAGCCCTGGTGGGCGGACACTTCGACTCACTTCGTTCGCTCAGTGCAAGCTGTGGTGAATGAAGTGAGTCTGATGCCCACGTACTTGTCTTGAGCGAGTGTAACGAGTCGAAGGAGTGGGCGGACAGCAAAACCTAAAACCCGCTCACGCGGGTTTTAGGTTGCTCGTAGTGAGCTTGCTGAACTGTTAGGAGACAATCTCGATTCTAATCTTTTTAACTCCGAACTCTTTGGCCATCTGTTTTTCCGGGAACCAGATGTCCACCCGGTGCCAGTACCTTCTGTTCATCCTGTCTTCAACGACGAATATTTTATCGCCATACAGATCTGGTATTCTAAACTCGGTTCCGAAGGGTAAGAAGTTGGCGGCCGCGATACCGTCTCTAACACGAGTGTTTCGAGCGGTAATAAACGGAGTATCATCGGTCTGGTCCGGCGTAGAGGAGTAGGCGGTAGCCGTAACGGTAAATATTTCTTTTGCCGGAGCGCTGGAGTATTTATTAAAAGGAGGCGCGGGAATATTCTCGTTATCTAACCAACCCCCCAAATCATAATTTTGTGTTTCGCTCGCGTCTTTTATTTCCATTTTCTTGTCGCTTGCTTTGTCGAGCGCTCTGCCTACGGAAGAATCAGACCCAACAATGAACGAATTACCGGTGGCTCTATACAGCCAATCAAATAATGCCGCGTCAGCCGGGTAGACAGGGACCAAAATAGCCATAAAAAGAACCCCTGTTATCGCTAGTTTTTTAATCATCATTAGTTACACAGACTATTGCGGACACGAAACGGACTTTATCGGACATTTGTCCGTCTCCGTCTGTTTAATGTCTGTTGTTGTCGGTGTGTGGTTCTGGGTACAAAAAAACGGCTTAGCAAGCCATTTCTTTGTATCTAGACCCTTCTTAAGGTTATGCTATAAGTATAGCAAATTGGATCCAAAAAGTCAAGGACAATCTTGGAGCGGGTGAAGGGGATCGAACCCTCGTACCAGCGTTGGCAACGCCGTTCACTACCACTGTGATACACCCGCAATTTTACCATCATCTCATTTTTTAGCGTTTCTTTCAAGAATTACAGAATGAGATTGTAAGTATCCTTGATATAATTTGAGCCATTTAAGTATGCGCTCTTTTAGCGCTCGACTGCTTACTACAACAGTACATATGCCGTAAGATAATCTTTTCTTTGGCTCACGTCCTTTGATGTAAATAGATTTTTTAAATCTCTCCAGTGGAATACCCGTCGCTTTGCTCCAAAAGTTTTTTTGAACCGAGTCAACAAGGTCAGGATAAAGTAAAAGCCATGCAAATATTTTATCTGGTTCCAGTCCGAGAGACCTTGTTAGAAATAAATAAAAAATCTTAATCATTTCTGGTTCGTTATTTCCTAGGCGAACCTGACTTGATTTTTGTTGCTTTTCTCCTTCACCCCAGTAGAGCATTATACCGGCCAAAAACAGGGGGTCATCTTTAAGTTTTTCAAATTCTTTGACTGCTGCCGTACGATATTCTTCGTGTTTTATTTTCCATCGTTCACGATTGGCGTGAGCCATAAGCTCCAGTTTTTTTGGATTGGACAAAGACACTTCTGCCGAGAGGCGACTCTTTATTTCTTGAGACCAGGGCTTGTTCTTAAACCACCCGGCAAGGGTACTGGTGGCTATGCCAAGCTCGTCTCGGATCTGCTTATAGCTTTTGCCAGAGTGGCGCAGTTCAAAGGCCTTTTCCTTGTCTTTTCGCATCCCATTAGAGACAAGTTGCGACTTTGTCGCAACTGTGCCAAGTTAATTTAGAATTATTACCCGTTTGAGTATAATGGCCACCGCTTTTTGATTACAAATATGTGGCATGTCTCTAACGGGACAGGTTTGTGGATATGTTTTCTTTGCTCTAGTTCAGTATATAGATTTATTATAACATAGGGTTCGGTTTTTGGGGATAAAAGTGTGCACAACCCAACTAAAAAACAACCTACAGGTTGTTTTTTAGTTGGGTTGTGCCGGAGGGCAGAATCGAACTGCCTTTTGATGCTCTTCAGGCACCTACTTTACCATTAAGTTACTCCGGCTTTCTCTGTTTTTGAGAGCTGATTAAGGTTTAATGACTCTTTCTTTTTATGCAATATCTGCAGCCGTTTCCGGGGCAGTGCTGACAATCTGGATTTGTTTCGATTGTCGGGCTTGCCGAACGAGGATCAACTTCTTTGACCGGCCGGGGATTTCCGGCTTTTTCCAGCGCTCGTTTGACTGATAATTCGTTGCGTTCAAAAATCTCCTCGAGTTCTTTCGGAGGCTGTTTTTTTGTTCCTTTTTCTTCTTCAAATGGTAATCTTGGTTTTTCCATAAGCAATTCTCTTCTTTTGCATAAGATGGGCCCGCTAGTAAAAGCTTGGATCGGATATGCTCATAGATTATTTCCGTTTGGCGAACCCTGACCATGTAGATATAGCTGTCCAATTCTAGCATTATTATCGGTAATTATAACCCCAAGGTCTCTGCTCGCTCGGTGCTTTTCGGGTCTCGAATTGCAGACAAGGTTATTGTAGCAGACACTCTTTGTTTTCTCAATTTTTGATTTCGGCCTTCTTTTTAATTTGCTCGGCAAAATTCTCGATAAGTTTTTTAAGTTCCGTCAGGGCTTCCAAAAAGCCATTTAGTTCGTTTAAGGTGCGTTTGTTTGACGAAATCCGAACCTATTTTGAACGGAACTAATGGCGCGCTTCGCGCGCCAAACCGGACGCTCGGGCGGGCAAAAAGGAAGGGGGTTGGGGGGAAGGAATTGTTGCCCGCCCTCGCTTTCCGCCGCCAATCATCTCAATACTGATAAAATCAACTCCTTATTCTCAACCGCAAACTTGATTTTTTGCCAATGCTTTTCTGTATCTCCGTATGGAATATACATTAGCGCAAAGAAAAGACCAGCGTCAAAGATTAAAGTTTTTTCCTTATCTGGTAAATTGCTTTTAGCAAAGTAGACATTGTAAAATGCGCTGGCCTTTTCTTTTTCAAATTCCAATTCATGGGTTACAAAATGACAGATAAGAGGAAATCCTAAATCAAGAATTGTTGTGCCAACGCCAGCGTCGTCCCAATCGGTGAGTACGATAATGCCGTCCTGCCGCTGTACCGCATTATGCGGCCCAATATCGGTATGAATGAGGGAAGTTGATAGACCGGAAAAATTGGGCAGCGACTCAACAAGTTCCATATATTCTTTTGCGAAAGAAAGTTTCTCTGCCGTTTCTGCGAATTTTGGCATTTCCGATTCTACAGTAAATAAAGTTTTGTATGGATAATCAGGAATATTATGGAGTTCAGCGGCTATGTCGCCGAGTCGTGCCCAATTTTCCGGTGTTCGCTCCGGTGCTTTCCCATCAATGCGCTCCATGATATAAACAAATTTACCATTGAGATTTTTATAACTTTTTCCTCCTTTAGTTTTTATCAGCGTAGGGATATTTTGAAAATTTTTATCCTTCAAAAAGTCAAAGGCGAATGTATCTCGTTTAATCTTCTCTTCCGTTTTAGACGGGTCGGCAATTTTGAATACAAAAAAACCTTCATTTGCGGAAATTTCACAAACTATTCTTTCACCACTTTTCTGCAAAATCCTGCCGATTTTTACATTTGTTAGAGGCCAAAAATTTTCAAAATCTTCTTTAGAGAAAAAAATGTTTTCGTCTCTACATTTTTCAATATATTCTTCTGCTTTCTCTTTATCGTAAAAATTTCCTACTTTAACTACTTTTCCTTTTCTG
>Ga0210057_1009110_pt1 | contig 11576 bp, 13 predicted proteins | sample CryGeyCG2114_010_2_FD_183968 | JGI IMG/M metagenome (GOLD analysis project Ga0210057, IMG submission 183968) | Groundwater microbial communities from aquifer - Crystal Geyser CG10_big_fil_rev_8/21/14_0.10 (SPAdes) (version 2) | ecosystem: Environmental > Aquatic > Deep subsurface > Groundwater ...
AAGGAAACTGGCATATAAAATGACAATGTTCCTGAGAATCCAGGATCTCAAGTGACACCGACCGAAAAAAATACAGGTCAGTCAGATTATAATAAAACTGAGACAACAGGAAGACCTCAATAAACAATACAGGATCAGACAGAAAAGTCGCCCCGAAATGGGCGACTTTTCTGTTATTCCATCGCTACTTTTTATCCTTTAAAAACACCTCGCGCTAAACTCAGCAAGTAAAGTGTCATAGTTGATACAGAATCCAATCGCGATATTACCGAAGAATCGCCACTTACCTATGTTGATAAAGTATATATTTAAATATATACTTTAAATAAATAAATAATTAATCTATGAATGAATTAGAAAAAGAAATCAAAGAAATTAGTCCGGTTTTAATAATAAAATATAAAAATAATCTAGACAGATATTTTTCCAGTATGAATTTGTTTTGGAAAATATATGCATCTGTAGGTATACTTGGGAGTCTTTTTTTTCTTGCCGTAGGATTTTTTTATTATTCAGGACCTTTTGAAAAATTTACAATTGTTTTTTCGTTAGCGGTCGCGGTTGTCATTGTTTTTAAATTTTATATTCCAAAACAAATTAAAATATTTCAATACAAAGTTGTTCTTGGAAAGGATGAGATTATATTGTTTAGGGCTCGACTGCCAATAGCCAGTAGGCGTGTGTTTTTTATGCCCAGAGAGCCTGCCCTTACATACCATAGATACTTTTATTCTAATATAAAAGGGTACGAAATAAAGCCGTCCGAAATCTATATAGAAATTTATAAAGATAAATTTAAAGGAGGAGGTTTTTTTCGCATCCCATGGTTTTACATTGGCGGTTTGTCAAAGAGCGAGATTGGTGAAGTTGAAAAAATCTTAGAAAACAAAATATATCCAAAAACATCCTTGGCATAAAACTCCGAAAGGAAAGGGTACCTGACTCCCCTTTTACTTTCAGACCCTGTAGTGACTCTAACTATTCCGCCCGATGCTTCTCAAAATCTCACTCTATGATAGAGTTAATAAAAATATAAGTAATATATGCCAAGAGGATTTTGGAACGAACTCAATAAGCCATTTTTTGCGCTAGCACCAATGGCAGACGTCACTGACCCCACCTTCAGGCGGATTATCTCGAAGTATGGCAAGCCGGATGTTATGTGGACAGAATTTGTGTCTGCGGACGGACTTTTTCTCGGTGGTAGAGGCGCGATTATAAGAGACTTAGATTTCACTGAAGACGAAAGGCCCATAGTCGCTCAGCTCTTTACCTCAAGACCGGAGCTAATGAAGAAAGCAGTTGAGCTTGCTCGCGACATGGGCTTTGACGGGGTAGATATAAATATGGGTTGCCCTGATAGAAGTATTGAGAAGCAAGGAGCTGGCGCAGTGCTAATGAAAAATCCCAATCTTGCCGTTGAGCTTATAAAATCTGCAAAAGCAGGCGCGGGTGATTTGCCTATCTCTATAAAGACAAGAGTTGGATACAACAAAGACGAACTAGACGAATGGCTTCCGATATTACTTTCCGCTGAGCCGTCAGCAATAACAATCCATGCAAGGACAAGAAAACAAATGTCCAAAGAACCGGCCGACTGGAATCTGGTAAAAAGGGCCGTTGAGATAAGAGACAAGATGGAAAATACTTCAGCCAGTAGTCAACACTCCACACTGATTATCGGAAATGGGGATGTTTCTGATATCAAAGATGCCAGAAAAAAGGCGAAAGAATCAGGAGCTGACGGAGTGATGTTTGGTCGTGCAATCTTTGGAAACCCGTGGCTATTTGATGAAAATAAAAAAGAGATAACAATAGAAGAAAGATTAAAAGTACTATTGGAGCATACAAAGTTGTTTGAGGAGATTGCTTCGCATAAGAACTTTTCAATAATGAAAAAACATTTCAATGCATACGTTAATGGCTGGCCTGCCTCAAAGGGAAGAGTCAGCGCCAAAGAACTCCGCATGAAATTGATGGAGACAAGCACAGCCAGCGAAGCGGAAAAGATAATAAACGATTATTTAAAGGGATAATTCCCCACCGCAAGGTCTCACCTTGAGGAAATTAGAGCGGGTTTCAATTTGGAGATTAAATACGATATAATTAAATACGATATATTATAAAAATAAAATTAATTACAAAAACATGGGAAGCGAAAAAAATATAAATCTAAGAAAGGCTACCCCTTCCGATATCCCGACATTATTAATTATTGAAAGAAGTGTTGCCGGAAAAAATACCTATTCACCAATGCTGGAGACTGACGAATGGGAAGAAGAATTTCAAAAAAGCGATGTCTACTTGATAGAGCATGACGGCGTTGTGGTAGGCAATATATCATATAAAAAGAAAGGCGAAAACAATGTTTATATCAGCGGGTTGGCCATTGCTCCTCGTTTTCAAGGTCTAGGCATTGCCAAAGAAGCTATGATACAAATATTAGAAAAACTAAAAGATATAACAGATATAACGAGAATCGACTTAGTAACCCATCCAGATAATGTAATAGCTCTTAAGTTGTATCAATCTTTAGGATTTATCATAGAATCGCGAAAAGAAAATTTTTATGGCGACGGAGAACCTCGCTTGGTGCTTGCATTACAAAAATAAATTCCTGAAAAAACAGGACTGAATAACTCAAAGAGAATCACTTCTTCACCCACACAAACTTTCCATATTATAATAATCACTATGAATAAAAGAACAATATATATTTCACTCTTTACCTTTCTGGGAATCCTGATAAGTTTCCTTATCCACGCCACTATTGAGATTCCAGTTATAAACCTTCTTGTCTCAGATTTCAATACCTATAGCCTCGGGCTTACTTGGGGCCAGTGGTATCTCATACATCATGCTGTTTCAGTCATACTTTTACTACTAGGGATTACTTTAGGTTATCTTCAAGGGAAACGCTGGTGGAGAATTATCTATATAGAAAAGCGCTACGCAAAGAATCGTTAGGTCACTATCCCTATCTCCAGTCCTCAAGACAGTTTCTATGTTACAATATTCTCTATGAAGCAGAAAACGGCGCTTGATATATTAAAAGCCGGTAAAAATGTGTATCTGACGGGCGCGGCCGGCAGTGGTAAGACCTATGTGATCAATGAATATATCACCTACTTGAGACAGCGCGAAGTATCGGTGGGAGTGACGGCTTCCACAGGGATTGCCGCCACCCACATCGGTGGCGTAACTATTCACTCCTGGTCTGGCACAGGCATACAAGACACTCTTTCAACCAGAGAGATAGAAGCCCTCACAGAGAAAGAATATTTATATAAACGATTTGAAAAAGCGAAAGTCCTCATAATAGACGAGGTCTCAATGCTCTCCCCCGCCCTCTTTGATACAGTAGAGCGTGTATGTCGCGCGATGAAAAGAAACGAAGATCCTTTCGGCGGAATGCAGATAGTCCTCTCGGGAGACTTCTTTCAACTCCCACCTATTGGACAAAGAGGTACGGAGGTAGAATTCATCACCGCCTCAAGTGCTTGGAAGTCTATGGATGTCCGCGTGTGTTACCTAGACGAACAATTCAGACACAATGACAATACACTAGAGAGCATATTAAAAGAGATGCGGAGTGGAAAAATATCTCCTACTACACGAGAAAAGCTCTCTAAGATGTGCACTGATACGACGAAGAAAAATGCTACACCGACACGACTATACACTCACAATATTGACGTTGATGCCGAGAACGAAAAAGAACTTAAGAAACTCCCCGGGAAGGAACACCTCTTTGAGATGAACACCAAAGGGCGCAAAGCTCTAGTGGATTCGCTTAAGAAAAGTGTCCTTGCTCCTGAAACGCTCCGCTTGAAAAAAGATGCAGTAGTGATGTTCGTAAAGAATAATTTTGAAGCGGGTTATGTGAACGGCACCCTCGGTGTGGTGGCAGATTTTGACAAGGGCGTGCCGGTAGTGAAGACCTTCTCCGGAAAAACTATCTATGTAGAACCGGCCGAATGGGCTATTGAAGAAGAAGGGAAAACACATGCGAAGGTTGAGCAATTACCTATCCGTCTGGCCTGGGCCATCACTGTCCACAAAAGCCAAGGGATGAGCCTAGACGCCGCCGAGATAGACCTCTCTAAATCATTTGTCCCCGGACAAGGTTACGTGGCACTCTCGCGACTGCGCACCCTTGAAGGACTAACTTTGTCTGGCATCAATGATATGGCATTTGCCGTGCATCCGCGTGCTCTTCTGACAGACAGGCACCTACTTGCCGAATCATCTAAATGGGAACAAGTATTGCAAAGATTTTCCGACTCAAATCTCCATAAAATGCACGCTGAATTTGTAGAGAAATGCGGAGGCACTCTTGATGAAAAAGTGATAGCCAAAAATGCGAAGAAAGCTGATGAAAAAAAGGAGACGGACGAACGCGTCCCCACCCACGAGAAGACACTCGCTCTCATAAATAAAGGACTTTCTCTAAACGAAGTGGCAGACAAAAGAGGTATGACCAAGGGGACTATTATTTCCCACTTAGAAAAGATTAAAATACTTAAACCGGAAGTTGACCTTAGTCGTTTCAAGCCAAAGGACCAGGACATCAATCGCATAAAAGAAGCGTTTGAGAAAACGGGCGACACCAAGCTCTCCCCCGTCCATAAGAAACTTAGTGGTATGTACACTTACGACGAGCTCCGCCTGGCGCGATTATTTATAAATTTCACCGATTAAATCAGATTTAAAAACTTTTCAATCCAAGAGGAGTCCTTGGATAAGACTCAACGGCTAAATAGATCCTTAGCCGTTGAAATCCGGCCTAAAATAACGATTTTAGCCCCTTCCCAAAAGAGATGATTTTTGGAACTTTGGGGAAATAACCTTATCCACAGAAATACTCAGATTTTAATTCTTTTTGCCAAATTTAAGTTAAAATATAAGAAAGGGGTATATACCCTAAAAAGTTTCAGAAAATGACTATTTGAAAAGGTCGAGGCAACATTATCAACCTTATAATCTAAAAATATATTTTTATGAAAATAGTAAATTATGTAGCGGATATATTAGTTATCGTCGGAGGTGTCAACTGGGGACTTATAGGTCTAATAGACTTCAATCTAGTTAATAAAATCTTCGGCAGTATCCCCGTAGCAGAAAGAATCATCTATATCCTAGTGGGAGTAAGCGCCGTATACTCTATAACTCTCCTAAGAAAACTGGGTGGGGCATGCGAACACGAAGCAATGTAATATCAACGCACTGTGCGTGATAGTAAAAAATAAAGGCGTATCTTACGCTTTTATTTTTTACCTAATTTGTAATTGTTAGACATCGGATGTTTAACAAGCCAGTTAGATAAGGGAATGCGAATTAAAACTTCTTAAAATTTCTAAAACTTTTTCTCCGCATAAACAGAGATACTTCTCCGCTTGAAGGCCTTACCTTTCAAGATATGACGATGCGACTTTGAAATCTTATGTATTATAAAGTAAGGATCAAGGACTTTTCCAATCTCATCCTCAGTAAATACATGCTCAGGGGTGCCACTCTTCGGGTGGATATATGTCCCCTTCTCTTCTGCCGGATTCTCGCGTAAAAGACGCTCGGCATGCCTGTCCTCATCAAGTAGAAATGTCTTGAAGAAGAACCAACCGCCCGGCTTGAGAATTCTAACTATTTCATTTAGAAGATGTTCTCTTTTCTCGCTATTTAAAACGTGAGAGGTCATCATATCAAGCACCAAAGAACAAGACTCGTCATCAACTAAGATAGAGTCAGCGATTGATTGACACTTGTATTCTAAGGGTAAACCTTTACTCATGTCCCTAGCTTGAGCTATCGCCTCTTTGGATATATCAACACCGATACCTTTAATGCCGAAAGTCTTCGCAAGATAGACCAAGTTTCTGCCATTACCACAGCCAACATCAAGCACAGTATCCGACCGCCCTAAATACGCACCTTTGTATTGACGCCCCAGCCACCTGGTGAATTTAAGGAGGTCCTCACTGGGATTACTGGAAAGAGAAAGGTGTTTTACCTCCTTATATTCCTTATTCCAAAACTTGCGATCATTACGCCTATTTTTTCTCCTATTCATAAATGGTATTACATCATAATATTATACTAATGACAATATCCTGTTTTTTATATATACTTTTAAATTATGCCTAAAGCAATCACAAAGACCTATGTATACGGCAAACACGCGCTCAAAGAAGCGCTTCTTAATAGGCCGGAAACTATAAAGAAAGTATTTCTTGCTCCAAATATCGATGCGCCCGAGCTTCTTCTCCTTATAAAGAAAGCTGGCGTGCCGACAGCAGAACTCTCTAAGACGAAGGCATCCGAAAAAGACCTTCAGTCGGCAGTCCATCAAGGAGTGGTGGCTCTCGTCTCAATAGAAGACTTAGTCCACCCTTATCATGAATTTATAAACTCTCTTCCGATTACCAACGATACTTCTCTTGTCCTCTTAGATGAACTGCAGGACCCTCAGAACATCGGCGCAGTGATACGCTCGGCGGCCGCCTTCGGCGTATCCGGTGTCCTTATCCCCGAGCATAATCAAGGACAAATAACAGGGTCCGTGCTTAAAGTTTCCGCCGGTATGGCCTTCCGCGTTCCAATTGTTTCAATCGGCAACGTAAATAACACTCTAAGCGACCTTAAGAAACGCAGTTTCTGGATATACGGACTCATCGGAGGCACTAAAGAAGATATCAACGACGAGCCATTCAACTCCCCTACTGTAATGGTCCTCGGCAATGAATCCAAGGGGATCCGCGAGAAGACTCGCGAACTTTGCGATATACGACTCTCTATACCTATAAATCCGAAATGTGAATCCCTAAACGCCGCTACTTCAATGGCAGTCGCCCTCTACGCTTGGAGTATCAAACACCCGAAGGCTCTTACTACCTAAAGCTGACTCAAACGGATAAATCTAATATAATGCAAAAATAGACTATTATAAATAATAAAAAAATATGAAATTAAAAATACAATATATAGGCTTAGGGAAAATGGGACTCAATATGATAGAGCGTTTACTAGAGAAAGGCTACGAGGTATCGGCCTTTGATGTAAGCGAGGAAGCAAAAAAGAAAGCCCAGATAGTCGGAGCACAAGTATTTGATTCTGTTGAGAAACTTGTCAGATCAAAAGAGAGTCCGCGACTAATCTGGATAATGGTGCCTCATAAATTCGTTGATGACGTCTTAGAGAAAATTACCCCTATCTTAGATCATGGCGATACTGTTATTGATGGCGGTAACTCTCCATACAAAGAATCTATCAGACGCGCTAAAGAGCTTAAAGAGAAGAAAATTAACTTCTTAGATGTCGGAGTGTCAGGTGGACCGGGTGGAGCCAGAAACGGCGCCTCACTTATGGTGGGCGGGAAGAAAGAAGATTATGAAAAATACGAAGAGTTGTTTAAAGACCTGTCTGTGCCGGAGGGCTACGGACATATGGGCGACCATGGTGCCGGACACTTTGTGAAGATGGTCCACAACGGCATAGAATATGGCATGATGCAGGCCATCGCCGAAGGCTTTGCTATTATGAAAGAGTCGCCCCTACACCTAAACCTTACAAAAATAGCCGAAGTGTATGACCGCGGGACTGTTATAGAGTCACGGCTGATAAGCTGGCTTGGAAAAGCTTTTAGAGAAGAAGGCGAAGACTTGAAAAAAATTTCCGGTAAAATCTCTCATAGCGGAGAAGGTCTTTGGACAGTGGAAACGGCCAAAGAATTGGGAATATCTGTTCCTGTTATCAATGACGCCTTGCAATTTCGTATAGACTCCCAAGAAGGCCCTAGTTATACAGGGCAAATTGTCTCTGCCTTGAGAAACCAATTTGGTGGCCATGAAGTTAAAGAAAAGTAAAAAAAATATGCACGCCTCCACCTCGTCGTCATCCCGCCATCTTTAGTAATGTATACATTACTAATTTCACGTCATTTACATCTATTCTCATCGTCAAAATCAATAATAAATCAGAAAATAGGATTCTGAAGAATTTCCCTTCCGCCAGCTGGCGGAAACCAGAAATTTTATATTCAGTCACTCGTTTATTTATAATTAATCCTCTAAAGGATGAAAAATAAGGCATCATTATTTAGTAAGTATTGCAATTGATTGTTGGACTTTGGAATGTCACCTCATAAGGTTAACTGTACAAAAAGATTGACAAATTATTGTTATTAAGATATTATTATCAAACAAGCTAGAGTCTCACTAATAATAGTAGCGAGCCGAAGAATTGGCTCGCTACTATTAGTTTGAAAGACGAGCTTCTAAAAAAATATGTATAAACAAAACTTCAAAAGAAGACCGTTTCGTAAAGGACCGCCATCTGGTAATGGACGTCGTTTTCATGCCGGACACAGGATAAAGAGCCAAGGGATTGATATTTCTAAATTTGTTAATAGGGCTGTGGAAAATGAGGTGTCAGCACCCTTTGTTCCTGAACACTTATTTAAAGATTTTAATATTAGAGAGGAGCTTAAAAAAAACATTCTAGCTAAAGGATACGAATCCCCGACTCCTATTCAAGACAAGATAATACCTCATATTCTTAACGGGTCTGATGTTGTAGGTATAGCAAACACAGGAACAGGTAAGACTGGGGCGTTCTTGATACCACTTATAAATAAAGTGTTGATGAGTCACAAAGAAAATGTGCTTATCGTCGCACCTACTCGTGAGCTGGCTATCCAGATCAATCAAGAACTTAAAGATTTCAGCAGATATCTGAAAATATTTTCCGTATGCTGTGTCGGTGGCGCGCATATCGGAAGGCAAATATCAGAGCTTAAACGCCCTCATCGCTTTATCATCGGCACACCAGGCAGAATCAAAGATTTAAATAAAAGAAAATTAATAGATTTCTCAAGATTCAACACCATCGTGCTTGACGAAGCGGATCGTATGCTTGATATGGGTTTTATAGAAGATATGAGATTTATGATGTCTCGCTTACCAAAAGAACGACACACTCTATTTTTCTCTGCCACCCTGTCAAAAGACATTGAAAAACTTATTGCAGAATTTCTTAATAAGCCCATCACTGTCTCTGTAAAGACACGCGACACCGCCAGTAGCGTAGATCAAGATATCATAAGACTGAAACATGGCGAAGATAAGATAGAAGTGCTTCATAATCTACTCACTAAACCCGAATTCAATAAAGTGCTTATCTTTGGTAAGACAAAGCACGGAGTAGAAAAATTATATGCTACCCTCGCCAAGAGAGGACTCCGTGTTGAATCTATTCATGGAGATAAAAATCATTCCAAAAGACAAAGGGCTCTCGGGCTCTTCAAAGACAACCACGCTAAAATCCTTGTAGCTACGGATGTAGCGGCTCGAGGTCTTGATATTGACGGGATAAGCCATGTGATAAACTTTGACATCCCTGCAACTTACGAAGATTATGTTCACCGTATCGGTAGGACAGGTAGAGGCAATAAAAAAGGAAAAGCTCTTACTTTCGTAAACTAAAAAATATAATTAATTTATACTCAAAGAGAAAATACTTAAACCTTTAAGTATTTTCTTACTGCAATATAACTTGAAGTCGTACCAAGAAATACACCGATAACAAGGAGAATGGCAAAAATCTGAAGAATATTATTAACGTAATATTCAAATATATTGATACCTAAGAAAGCATTCTGAGCGATAGGATTCACCCAAAGAAGAAATGGGTAAAAGAGCGCTATGGTTATAATACTTGCAAAGATTCCGGACATAGCTCCTTCAATGATGAAAGGACCTCTCACATAACTGTTAGTGGCGCCTACAAGCCTCATTATAGATATCTCTTCTCTTGAGAAATAGATAGATATCCTTATAGTATTGAACATAACGATAACAGCTATAATAACAAGGATTAAACTTACGCCGAAGCCAAGTGCTCTAAATGAATCTATAATCTTGGTCAATTTTTCTATTACAATTTTATTTTGAAAATAATTTATTTTATCTATTACCTCGGAATTGTCTTGAGAATTTTTTAAGAAATTGGCTATCCCCTCATATTGACTTGGATTCTTAGCTTTTATGTTTATCTCTGCTCCTAATGGGTTCTCTTCCAACTCCAACAAAGATTGAGTAATCAAAGAATTATTTTCATGTCTTTGCTTAAATCTCTCTAAAGAATCCTCCTGCGAAACGTAAACCGCTTCTTTAACCTCGCCCTCTAAATTCAGAAGTTCTTGTCTTATGCTTAAAATGTCATTTTCCAATACTCCGGGTTTGAAATATACTGTAATATCAACCTTATCTTCAATCTGTGTCAGGGTTGAATCAAGTGAGGCCTTAGCAAAGATAATAGAACCTATAACAAAAAGTGTCGTTATCATCACTAAGACAGTGGCAGCTGAAACAACACCCTCCCTCCAGAAGTTAACAAACCCTATTTTTATTATTCTTCTTGTGTCAGTAAAAAAACTCATAATATATATCTTCCTTCTTTATCATCACGAGTTATCCTTCCTCCTTCAAGTGTGATGACTCTCCTGTTGAGAGAATCTATAATCCCTTTATTGTGGGTAGCGAGAATGATTGTCGTCCCTAGCTCGTTTACCTTCTTAAGGATATTTATTATTTCCCAAGTGTTTAGCGGGTCTAAGTTACCTGTCGGCTCATCGGCTATTATCAGATCCGGTTGGTTCACAATGGCTCTTGCAATCGCCACTCTCTGCCTCTCTCCGCCTGAAAGTTCTCTTGGAAATCGCCAACCCTTATCCTCAAGACCAACCAAATCCATAACTTGCGGAACATCGTTTCTGATATCTTCGTCTTTCTTACCGGCCGCTTCCATGGCAAAAGCAATATTTTCAAAGACTGTCTTATTGGGTAAAAGACGAAAATCCTGAAATACTACCCCTATCTTACGACGCACTTCCGTCAATTTCCCTCTTGAAATAGAATGGATATTAACAGATTCAAAGAAAACCTTTCCTCCGGTTGGAGCTTCTTCAGCCAAAAGAAGTTTTAAAAGAGTGGTTTTACCGGCGCCTGATTGACCCACCAAAGAGATGAACTCTTGCGGTTCAATTGTGAAGCTTATCTCATCAATAGCAATTGAATTCTTAGAGTATATTTTTGAAACTTTATCAAAATAAATCATATTTACTGTCTACTAGCTGATAATCCGCCGACTGGTGGATAGCCAATAGAGGTATATTATAACATTAAATTATCATCAATTACCAGCGCCTAAATCCAGCTCGGCTTCTATAAAATCATCAAGCTCACCTTCTAAAACTTTATCAACATCTCTTTCTTCCACTCCGGTACGATGGTCTTTCACAAGCTTATATGGATGAAAGACATAGGACCTGATCTGGCTCCCCCACTCCGGAGAGACTTCTTTACTTATTTTCATCAGAGCCATCTCTTTATCCTTTTCATCTTCTATTAGTTTATAAACCTTAGCTCTCAACATACCAAGCGCTCTTTCTTTGTTCTGAGCTTGAGAACGCTCTGTCTCACAGTGGACGGCCAATTTCGTCGGTATGTGGACCACTCTTACAGCCGTCTCTCTCTTATTCACATTTTGCCCTCCGGCGCCGGAGCTCCTGGCAAACTCATACC
>Ga0210057_1009111_pt1 | contig 11575 bp, 13 predicted proteins | sample CryGeyCG2114_010_2_FD_183968 | JGI IMG/M metagenome (GOLD analysis project Ga0210057, IMG submission 183968) | Groundwater microbial communities from aquifer - Crystal Geyser CG10_big_fil_rev_8/21/14_0.10 (SPAdes) (version 2) | ecosystem: Environmental > Aquatic > Deep subsurface > Groundwater ...
AAGTGCCGGCCCCACCATCAAAGATGTCATTGCGAATATGGTTTTTCAGATTGCGGTTAATCAATATTTATTTGAGATTGAGGATTTAGAAAAAAAAATAACATTTGAGATTGCCAACGAAAATTTTTACAACGCCTGTAAAAAAGGATTTGATGCAGATATCAGATGGATAGATGGTGAAACGCACAACATTCAACAACTATTGCTGAATCATATTTTGCCAAAATCAATTGAGGCAATAAAGGGCATTGAGGTGAGCCTAGTAGACATCCACAGGTATCTGGAGGAAGTCATAAGGCCGCGCATTCAAAATGGTCAAAATGGCGCGAATTGGCAAAAGGCTTTTGTTCATACTCATGGTGCTCGATTTCAAGAAATGCTCGTCAAGTACTACAGTTATCAAAAGCAAAATATCCCAGTTCACCTTTGGAGGGTATAGGTCTGTTGCTAAAAGTTTGAAAAGCGGGTAATTGACTCTGCATTATTTCTAAAATGGAATCCATTTTTTTGAACAAAGTAAAAATCAAAAGATCAAAAAGTTGAAACAAACTATGAGATAGCAGCACCATCATCATGGCTAAGTTTTTGTTGCCTTGGGAGTTCAATTATAAATTTAGTATTGGGAGAGTTTTTGTCTAGCGAGAGCTGACCTCCATGATCTTCAATAATACCTTTTGAAATGCTAAGCCCTAGTCCTGTCCCTTTGCCAACCTCCTTGGTTGTGAAGAATGGTTGCATTAGTTTATCTGTTATTTCAGGGGGGACTCCTATACCACTATCAATAAAAGCAATTTGTATTCTCTCCCCAACCTGAGAAACGTCAATTCGAATCCATTTGTCTAGTGTAGAACTAATTGCATCAAAGGAATTATTAAGTAAATTTAAAAAAACTTGTACTAACTGAATGGCCCGAGCATCGAGTACTATTTTGGGAAATGGTTTTATCTCAAGTTTTACCTGGGCATTTTTGAAACGCTCTTGGCATAAGCCTAAAACGTCATCAAATAAGGCAGAAAGTTCTACTGACTTGAACGCATCCTTCGTGCCATCCCTGGAAAATGTTTGCAGCCCCTTGATTATTTTTGCAATTCGCTCTGTCTCGTATATGATTTTTTCAAGTTGTTCTACACTTTTTTCTGGCGTTGCCTGTTTATTTCGGACAAGCTTAAGTAATTGGGCAGCCTTGCCTTGGATAACGGCAACAGGGTTATTTATTTCATGTGCCATGCCAGCGGACATCTCTCCCAGTGAGGTCAATCGAGAGGCCTCAAACGATTTCTGCTCTGCTTGTTTTCGTTGTGTTATGTCGTGTCGTATGACTGCAAACTGCTCAATCTTTCCCTCAGCGCTAGTCATCGGAATGATAGTACTGTAAACCCAATAGAGTCGCCCGTCTTTTGCCTTGTTACATATTTCTCCTTCCCAAATATTGCTTGAAAGAATAGTACTCCATAATACTTCAAAAAATTGAGCGGGGTGATGTCCCGAATTGACGATGGAGTGAGTTTTTCCTATGAGTTCTTGGTTCGAGTATCCTGAAATTTCACGAAATTTTGCGTTACTGTAGGTAATCTTCCCGGAAATATCCGTAAATGCTACAATGCTGGATTTATCTAAAGCTGCAAAGTTCATATCATGTACGTTTGATATTCTGAGGTAATCATGGGCAATATAGTACACAATAAGAAGCGAGATTATGAAAGACAGGGAAATCATGGTGGCTGAAATAAATTGAAGTTGATTTGGCGTACTGTTTACAAGGGGCAACAGATTTAATTTAAAGTTGCTACTCCATAAAAATAAAAAGAGGGCAACAGAAAATAGCGTTGAGGTCGCTAGACCAATCTTTTCCCTTAGACCAAAAAGCAAGAAGGGGATTTGCATGGCAGGAAAGAACCAAAAATGTATGCCTGAAGTTCTACCAAAAGTAGTGGAATAAATATAGACAGCGCAATTTAAGGTGACACAAATCAGCAAGCGAGAAGGCGTGTACAACCTCATTTTATTTAATAACATGGTTAGCCAAAAAAAGCATGCAATTGGAATTGTCAGAAGGGCCATTTCATAAGCGTGATTTAAGGCGAAGATGAGTCCATAGGTCAGGGCAATAAGTCCAAAGATCAGGGAAACAAGATTGGAATCATGAATATGTTTTTTGAGGTCTTCAGATAAATCAACCTCGCTTGCGGCAATCGTGATGCGATTAAACCATCTTGTCATTTTTAACTCAAATTTTTTGGAATGAATGCCATGGGCAAATTCTCGCTGAGCATTTTTTGCATGGTCTGAAGTGACTGTTCTTCTAACTGGGTAAACTCAATTCCAACACCATTAGGCAGATCAGATTTATCATGATGCCTAAACCAACGGCAAATGCCGACGCCTTCAAATATAGGTAGGTTGCTATCAAGGTTGCGTAAAGAAAAGGTGATAGAGGTTTCGATATCGATTGGTGACCCTTCATAGCAGAGAAACATTCCACCACGCCCTATATTCAAGACGCGCGCTTGTAAGGCCTGTGCGATAGAAGGAGCCTTGAGTTCAACAACTAACTTAGTCGTGACACTATACATCTGTCTTTGCCATCTCTGTTCTTCTGGTAAGAGCTTTTGCTGGACGGCATTTATAAGATCGTCAAGATTGCAAGGTTTGGAAAAAAGCGCCTCGGCGCCTTTATCATAAGCATCTTCATTAGATAGATCACTATACCCAGTGATCAACATAAAAACAGGTATTTTCGCGTTGATAGTTTTGACTCGGTCTAAAAACTCAATGCCATCACCGTTTGGCATTCTAATATCAGATATAATCGCATCAATTTTATGTTGATTAAAGTGTTCAATTGCTTTTGATCCACTTTCAGCTGTCAAAACGGTAGCCCCTGCCATATTAAATTCGTCGGCCAAGACTTCTCTGTAACCCAATTCATCATCGACTACTAAAATGACCTTGCCTGCCAGTGGACTCACGCTCCGTCCTTCTTGTTTTGTATGAACATTTTCTCTGCTTTGAGCAGAACATTTAGGCGTTGAATTTCCTTAAGGGCCTTATCTAGCTTCATCTGTATCATCTCAGTTTCGTCATTCTTTTTAGTTGAGGCGAGTAATTTATTTGCCTGTCCAATATTACCTTGAATGATCGCTATGATATTTGAAAGATCATGCAGAAATGTACTCATTTTGTATACCCTTGTTTAACCCTATCGGAATAAATTTGAAGACCTTTATTGGAAGAGTGAGATTTTTATGACCAAGGTCATCTTTAAGCTCGTATGGTGTGAAAAGGTAAAATTACAGGTCGAAAAACGAAGAATACATACTCCACTGCTTTTGGTGAAGTACTCCATGACCGGCCCAGAACTGTGGATATTTTAGCTGGATAAGAGATCGAACTCCTTCACCTTTGGCGATGATGAAAAACCGTTCAGTAAAAAATTTTTTTGAAAGTTTATCCAAGATAACTTTCAAGTCTTGAGGATCACTAAAGTCATAAATAAAATACAAATCAGCTTTTGGAATTTGAAATGATTCATCCAAAATATTTTGACTTCGCATTTCGCAATTAGAAAGCTCAAGTCGATTGAAAATTCGGGTTGCTTCTTCTAAGCGAACATCTAGTATCTCAAATCCAATAAATGAAGCCTGGGGAAAAATTGCGTTCATGACGATTCCAACTCTGCCATAGCCAGCACCCAGATCAACTACTGTTTTAAGCTCATATTTTTTAAGAAGAGAAAGGAAATGCGAGATTTCAGAGTAAGGAGTTTGTAGCACCTGCGGATGTAAGCCAATCCAGGTCTGTGTGCCCGCGAGGTGTTTTTTTCGATTAGTGTCATCAGAGCATTTATAATAAGGTCGGTACTTCTTTAATAAACCCTGCTCAATTTTAGGGATTTTAAAGCCCAGGATTTTATCTAATTCCTTGGAGTGTTGCCGAGGGCCCTTGTCACAAGGCGAGACAAAAAAATCAGGCTCTTTGATTAGCTCTATAAGAGTAGAAGTGGAGGGAGGAGTATTTAAAAGTTCATTGAAAGAAAGATTGTCTCGAAAGTTTGTTTTTTTTTTCGGGCAATGCAAAAGCCCGTTTTCTAGCATCGGGCGAAACCACAAATTGAATTGGAACCAGAAAGTGTATTCATTTAAGAAGCCTTGCCTTCAAGTGCTTTTGTCACTTTTTGTTTTGATTCATCAAGTGGGATTTGGGTGACGATTGAATATTCTAGCGCCAAGGTATCAACCAGCTTTAGAAATATTTGATTTTCAACAGCTCCGCGATCATTTATATCATTAAGCTCTGACAACAATTTTGCGATTAATTCTACATCTTGTATTTGGGAGTTTGTTTTAAAATAATTGATTCTATCTTTTTTAGAATCGAATAAACCCAAGTTAGAATCATTACTCAAGCTAATCAGAACACTATCAATTGCCTTTTGAGTAGAAATAAAACGGTAGCTATTTTTATCTTCAACTGGAATAAAATATTTCGCTTTTTGATCCTGACTTTCAACCACAAGAAACGGTCGATTATCAAAACCTAATTCGTCAACCTTGATGACTCGGCCGGCGCCGAATGATGAGGAGATAACTAATTGTCCTAAAATATCTGAATTTTGCATTGAACTAAGACTCCTTTGTAATATCCAAAAGAGTCAATCAGAATAGTCTGGAACATGAATCTTAAAGGAAGAGGAAGCACTATAAGCTAACACAGCGCTTACTCATTTAATAGGAATATTTTGCAAAATATCCATTTTTTGAATGAAATTGTGAAGTTTACTCATGATTATACAACTAATGAACTTAGTTGAAATGAGTCAAACCACGCTTAATTTCAGAATTATTTAAAATCAACCTATATGAAATCTGACATGTTTTTGAAATCATATAATTGACACCACAGTACTTAGTTAGCGAGGCCTCAATGGCTGCGATGGCCTTCTCTGGGGCGATGTCGCCAAAAATCTTATAAATTATTTCAGCGGATTTAAAATGAATTGGAAATTCGCTAGTTTTCTCTGCCACAATTTCCATTTCAAATTGATCAATTTGCTGGCGCATTTTTTTTAAAATACTGACAACATCCATAGCAGTACAGCCCATCATAGCATTAAGAATTAGCTCTTTTGGGGTAGGGGCAAGACCACTGCCTCCGTGTTCAGGAGTGGAATCAATCAGAGTTTTTAAACCACGATTATGACACTCAAACTGCATCTCCTTTGTCCAAGATAAATGTGCTTTCATGCTAGATCCCTTGTTTAAAATTATTCTCACATGAGTATGATATATTTAGCTTTATTGTATCTCGTGATAGTGAACAACGTGATGATGATTATCATTAAAAATAAAAAAATGCCATGAGTTAGAAAAGTGATGAAGGGTTTTATAAAAATTCTAGTTTGGCTTGTTCTCTTTTTGCACAATAGTTACTAAGATTATCAGGATATGAACAAACTTATCAAATAGGGAATATAAGGCATGAACCGGCTATCTTTCAAATATTCATTGCTAGTTTTTCTGTCGTTGGCATCAATCCAATGTGTTTCCCCACAAAATATAAAATCAGTCAGGCCGTGGCTTGGGATAGGCATAGAAGAGGGAGAGAAAGGCGTTCGTGTCACATCAACTTTTCCAAATACTCCTGCAGCACAAGCAGGACTATTGGCCGGAGATGAGGTGTTGAAAGTTGATGGCAAGAAAGTGCACTTGCCGGCAGAACTGATTCAAGAAGTAGGAAAAAAAGGAGTCGGTTATACAATTGAAATTGAAGTGGATCGAAAGGGAAAAAATCTGATAAAGAAAATCACATTGGTTATTATGCCTGACATGTTAGATTTAACAAAAAAGAAATTGCTAGGAAAACCTGTCCCCGATTTTAAAGCAAATTTTGTAAAAGAAGAAAAAAAGATTTTTCATATGCGTGATCAAATTGGCAAAGTAACATTGCTGGAGTTTTGGGCCACGTGGTGTACGGCATGTCTCGCTTCTCATCCTCGCCTACTTAAATTTTCACAAGAATTTAAAGGTAAGATTGACGTGGTATCACTTTCAGGGGAAGAAATGCCAATCTTAAAAAAATATCTCAAAAAGTTGGATGTAGTATTTAAAAATGACGATAATCCAATTGTCTATATTCAAAGTCCTGAAGGCGAGGTCAGCAAAGAGTTTTTAGCGTCAGCTATTCCTATGTTTGTTCTAATAGACAAAAAAGGTATAGTGTCAGACATTGACCTTGGGGGCGGAAGTGTCTTGGAGAATATGCTGTTAAAGGCACAAAAACTTCAAAATTAATAAACTCGAAAACTGCTATCCATGGATTTTTTATGATCAATATCATAGAACAAAAAAAGATGTTTGGTTAGGCTGATGCAAGCAAGAAGGGAACACTGCCATGAATGAAAATTACCAGGGACCATACTATAAAAATTCGAAAGGATTACCGGAAGATTATCGCAAAGCGCTAGTCGAGTTAATGAGCTTCCAGGCAGATAGTGAATTTATGGGAGGGTTGCGCGTTTATGAAAATCTGAGATTTGCTCCCAGACCAGAAGAGGCGCTACGCCTAGCAAAAAAAGTAAAAGAGGAATTTGGACATGGAGTTTATTTGTGGAATTTATTAAGGGATTTAGGTGTTGATGTAGATTCAAGACTTCAGGCACTTGTTCAGCACCCCAAGGATGATGCTCCAGGTGGAACAAAAATCATCAACGCCTTTAAATACAAAAATTGGAGCTTATTATTTGATTGCTGGGAGGACGTCGCAATATTTTCTACCATTGTGACGCCAGGGGCAGCGGCCTTTCTAGGGCAATATAAAGACTCAAGCTATCTACCCTGGGCCGAAATATCAGAACGTATTTTTAAAGAAGAGATGGGTCACTTGGGGTTTGGCGTATGGGCGGCCAGGCGAGTACTCGATTTTGGTGGCGAAAGCGGGCGGACAAAACTGCAAAAATCGGTCGAAAAATTTATGCCTATAGGTATGGGGTTTTATGGAAGAGATTCCAAAGATAGTCATCATTTTCAAACATATTACAAATTTGGCCTAAAAACAAAAATGCCTGAAATTCTTAAGCATGAGTATCTTTCATTGGTTAAGTCGCGTTTGGATCAGTTGGGGCTTGATTTTCCGTCCAAGGTTGTGGCCGATTATGAAATGGACTTTAAGCAATAAACTGTCGGTCTCATTTTTATATTACGGATACAAATGATTTTGCTCATGATTGAGAAGTCCATGTATAGGTGTATACTTGCGAGAAAATAAAAAAGGATTTCTCGTATGCAACTCAATCATCAAGATATTCCCCCAAAGAAAGTCAGTTCTCCTGAAAAGCCGACTATGCCCCCCAGGGAGGATCCAACTCGACCAGATACTGACGCCCCATGGGAGGGCCCAAAAGAAGAGCCAACTCATCCCGATCGTGATGCTCCTTGGGTAAGGCCGGAAGATCCGGGTGGTCCTCTAGGGCCGCAGCTTCCTCCTCCGATTGATCCATTTACCGATCAGCAAGATTAAATAATAAATTTTGCAATCGATGCTGTGATAAAGAAAATGATAAGAATAATCCCCTCGATTTTCTGCAGGCCTTTTTTTCGAATAAAAATACGAGCAGTAGCAGCGATAAGAAAAAGCAGATTCTGGTATAATACCATACGTCTTTTCCAATGGCGGTTAATGGATGGATCATTGCGGCTAAACCGGGAATAACTAGAATATCGAAAATGTTGCTACCAACAATATTTCCGAGAGAAATGCTTCTTTCTCCCTTACGGGCAGCATTGATTGATATCGCCAATTCGGGCAGGCTGGTGCCCATTCCAAAGGCAAAAAAAGACAATGTGGTATGAGATAAGCTAGATCCACTGACAAGCACAAGAAAGTTGTCTAAAGTTAGCTTGGCACACACGTGAATAACAACGATTGCTATTACAAGCAGAGAAAAATTTTTTAAAAGTAAAAATGAGCTTCTTTTTACATTTTTAGCATCTATTGTTATCTCTTCTTCGATAAAGCTACCTTTATAAAATATAATCGTGGCACCAGCATACAAAAAATATATAAGAAATAAGATCACGCCTTCCTGAAAAGAAATTATAAGATCGTCTTGCCACATTATAAAAAAGATAGAAATTGAAACAACAAGACTCAATCCGTGGATTAGTCCCTGACGTTTAGAAGTATATGGATAAATCCATAAGGATGATAAACCTAAAAGGAGAGATCCTTGAGTGAAAAAACTGCCAAGAGCATTCCCAAGTATAATATGTGCGTTTTGGTCTAGTTGTGTCACTGGCAAAAATGAGGTTTCAAGTGTCATAACCAGCTCAGGGATGTCACTTGCGATAGCTAATAAAAAAAGACTTAAAATAAATTTTGAAATTTTAAAATAATACGAAATATAAATAATATAATTAACAACGTAGCCGCTACTTATCAATAGGCCCAGAAGCCCTAATATTAGGAATATTATTTCATTCATAGACAGAATTACAATCTGAGAGGGAGTGCCCCCCCTCAGAGAGTCGTATGACCACAGCTATCGAGAAGCAAGCTGTGTCGCCCGTTGGGCTTTTTCAACCTTTAGTAATATATCGCCAGCAAGATTTTTTGTACCTGTTCCAAGAGCTAAATCTCTTAAAGATATAACTCCGACTGGCTTCTTGGACATATGATCGAGGACCAAACAACGCCTGATTTGCTTTTGTGCCATAATTTCAGCACATTTTTCTACTTCGTCATCATCAAAGCAAGTTTGAACGTTCTTCGTCATGAAATCCTTAGCGTTAATTTTTTCAGGATTTTCACGCTTTGCTAAGACATTAATTGTAAGATCTCTATCGGTAACAATTCCAAGTACCTGGTTAGCGTGAACAATGGGAATTGCACCAATGTTCAGGTCGCGCATCTTAATGGCAATATCTTTCGCTGTCGCGGTTGGTTCCATCGTTTCGAGTTTGTGGTGAATGAGTTCTTTCACTTTCATATGATACCTCCAGAAGTTTTGATCGCCCGTAGTGAGGCTCATCGTGCTTGAAGGGTACCTAAAAATATTGATCATGGATGTCATATTAGTTACTAATCAGAATGATCATTGTTGCTTAGAAAATAGCAAGAAGGGAAGGAAAGTCATGTTAACGAAAGTTAAATCAAGCCAAACTGAGGTGGTGTAAATAAGTTTGTTATCGTGGAGGAGAGTATGAAATTAGTGATAAGTGGAGCGACGGGATTTATTGGAAAGCACTTAACCAATCGCCTTGTCAGTAAGGGATATAAAATAGTAGTACTGACTCGTGATGTGGAAAAGGCACATCAGAGGTTACCAAATATTAAAGATATTTATAAATGGGACAGTATGCGAGAACTTCCTCCTGAACAGGCCTTTAAGAATGTTGATGCCGTTATTCATTTGGCAGGAGAGCCGATCATGACGCCATTTTTGAGCAAGATAAAAATGAAGAAAATTATGGATTCGCGTACCATTGGCACACATAAACTTATGGCACAAATTTTAAAATTGAAAAAATTGAGGCGACCGGAGGTTAAAAATCTTAAAACAGTTATTTCAGCTTCAGCGGTGGGATATTACGGCAATGGAGGGGATAAGATATTAACTGAGAACAGTCCTGTCGGTCGAGATGAGATTGCTGAAGTTTGTCAATCATGGGAAAATGAAATACTTGTACACAATTCTACCGATTTAAGATGTGTGGTTATGAGGAGTGGAATCGTGCTTGGAAATGATGGAGGGATTTTACCGAAGATTATTCCCATTTTTCGTCTAGGAATAGGAGCTATTTTGGGAGATGGTAAGCAAAGCATAAGTTGGATTCATTACAAGGATATCACTGCGATGTATGAAAATGTTTTGACTGAAAAAACAATCAATGGAGTTATTAACGCTTGCGCTCCAAATGCAATTAGCAATAGTCAGTTTAGCAATGAACTGAGTCAGCATTTTGGGCATAAATGTTATTTGAAAATTCCTGCTTGGGCGATTAAAGCAATACCAGGGAAAATATCAGATCTATTACTAACTGGGCAAAAGGTATACCCACAAAAAATGGTTGAGTCGGGATTTCGGTTTCAATATCCTTACTTCGCTCAGTCAGTAAATAGCTTGTATCCACAAAAGAAGGTACAACAAAGGAAAAAAATGACAGAGAAAATCCTAAAAAAAGACTGGCCTCTCTTTTGAATGAAGATCAATTATGAATCATATGCTTAATGTCGAGCTTACTCTCAATCTCGCTAGTAATGTCAATCTGAAATTTTTTTAGGGCCTCTTTTATTGTTAAATTTTCTGATTCAGCTAGTTTTTCAACTTTTGCCGCCAAATCATAGCCTATGGCTTGGCTGAGGGCAGTGGCTGCCATCACTGATTTTTCAACTAAAAAGTTCATATGTTTTCTATTGGGCTCAATGCCAATTAAACATTTAGAATTGAAGCTTTTAATTCCTTCTGCCAATAGTTGAATTGATTGTAAAAAGTTATAAATAATAATTGGCTTACATACATTTAACTCAAAATTCCCTTGAGAACCTGCAAATGTTATTGTTGTGTCATTGCCAATGACTTGTAAGCATATCATGATCAGCGCTTCGGCCTGAGATGGATTTATTTTACCAGGCATGATGGAGGAACCGGGTTCATTTGCTGGCACAGTCAATTCCATTAGGCCTGCCTGAGGACCAGATGCCATCCAGCGGACATCATTGCATATCTTTAGAAGCGCGACAGCTAATCTTTTTAATTCGCCAGATATTGAAACAATTGAATCGTGGTTAGATATGGCTGCGAATTTATTTTCAGCGCTATAAAAATGTTCACCTGTAAGTTCAGATATTTTTTCTGCCACGAGCGTTGCAAATTGTGGATGGGTATTTAATCCGGTACCAACAGCACTAGCGCCAAGAGCAATTTCCTGTAAATGAGGTAAAGCTTGCTGTAGATTTTGAACTGAGGCATTAATCTGGGCCGCATATCCTGAAAATTCTTGCCCCAAGCTTAATGGAACGGCGTCCATAAGATGCGTTCGCCCGACTTTGATAATATCTGCATATTCAATGCTTTTTTGTTGAAGAGAAAGTAAAAGGAATTTCAGGTTGGGAATAAGCCTATTTTTGAGGCGAAAAAATGAAGAGATATGCATGGCAGAAGGGAAAACGTCGTTGGAACTTTGAGATTTGTTAACATCATCATTTGGGTGTACTGGTTTTTTTGAGCCTACAATCCCATTCGCTAATTTGCTACAAAGATTTGCTATAACTTCATTAACGTTCATATTATACCAATTGCATAAATTAATTATGGGCCTTTCATAAAAAGTGTTTTATTCTTTTTCCCATGAAAAAAGAAAAGTTTGATATATATGAAATTATTAAAAAATTTCCTGATGATGATTTAAAAAAGCTTTATCAATCTGAAAACAATGGAAGAATGAGAACTCGCCTATTATCACTTTACCATCTTCAAAATGGAAAAAAATTAACTGAAGTGATGGATATCACTCTCGCCTCTGAATGCTCTATAAGAGCATGGGTAAAGAGGTATGCCGAGGCAGGTTTTTTGGGTTTA
>Ga0210057_1009112_pt1 | contig 11573 bp, 8 predicted proteins | sample CryGeyCG2114_010_2_FD_183968 | JGI IMG/M metagenome (GOLD analysis project Ga0210057, IMG submission 183968) | Groundwater microbial communities from aquifer - Crystal Geyser CG10_big_fil_rev_8/21/14_0.10 (SPAdes) (version 2) | ecosystem: Environmental > Aquatic > Deep subsurface > Groundwater ...
CGGGCCCTCGCGGAGAGAACCCAGAAGCCATGATGATCTCATCACGCGCAATTTCCGGCGTTGTCATCAGAGTAAAGCCGTGTTTGATCGCCAAATCCAATGCGAAACGGATGAGACCGAGTTCGAGAAGAACCGCCTCGTTCTTCAAGAAGTAGAACTTTGAGCCGGTGACTTTTGCCGCCGCTTCAAAGTCCATGATGTCCAATTTTTTGCCGAGCTCAACATGATCAAGTGGCTTGAAGCCGAACTTGGTGGGTTCGCCGACATGCTTGATAGGCACGTTGCCGTGCTCATCCTTGCCGGAAGGAACATCGGGAGCAACAAGATTTGGAATCTTGAGTGCCTCCTCGGTGTATTCTTTCTCAATGGTAGCAATCTCTTCCTTGAGCATTGCCATAGTCTGCTTGAGACCAGCAACCTCGGTCTTGAACTGTTCGCGAATCGCCTCATCAGCGCCCTTAAACTGCCCTGATATCTGGTTGGATCGGTGCTGGGCCTCTTCGAGACTATGCCTCTTTTGTTTCAATTGCCCATACAGAGCAACCGTCTTGTCGACATCAGCATTGGCGTTACGATCTTGAGCGTTCCGCCTAACCATGTCGACATTGTCGAGAATGAATCTAATGTCTAACATCTCACACCTCCTATCTTTTATCTTTCAAATTGTGAATGTGCCTTTCTTTGTCAAAAAATATTGACTATTAAATATAGCATATTTATTAAAATAAGTCAATAGAACGGGGGAGCGAAAAAGAAGCGTGCCTTTCTTTGTGCGTCCGACAAAAAATGAAGACTTAATATCAATTAACTTAGTCGGCTTGACCTTGAGTCCGGTTTCCTATTTAAACTCCCTGATCAGCGCCATTGATCTTAAAAATGGCTTTGAAAAATTCAGGGTCGGATTTCCTTAAGTTAAAGTCTTCTGAAACGTCTTGAAACTTGAAATATTGTAATACCCAGCTTCTTTTAATTTTTCTTTGGTGGTAATTGGTTGGTTAGCCAAAAATCCCAAGTTATATTCTTCAAATCTTTATCAAAATCCAAAATCTCACTCCATTCTCTGGAAGTAATATTTTTTAGGTATACATGATTAAATCTAATAGCAATATTTCTTAACCTCATAAATAAAACAATTTTATCCAATTCTTCTGCGGAAAGTTTCCTGCCCTGCTGATATGCATACAAATATTGATTTAAAATTATTTGAATATTTTTAGTTCTATTTTTATAAGTCCACCATAATAAGGAATAGGCTAAATCAACAATAAATGGCTGGTAAGACAAATCATCAAAGTCAATAATTCCTACAACCTTCTTTCTATTCACTAAGATGTTGGTGCCATGATAATCTAAATGCACTAATCCAGAAGGAAGCTTATTTAACTGATTAAAATTTTCCTTTAATTCTTTTATAATTTCCTTGGTTATTTCCGCGATTTCCAGGGAACGGATATTCTTAGCTAAAAAAGTATTTGATTTTTTAAATTGTGTAATAAAATTTTTTAGCTCATCATCTAGGGTATAAAATCTTTCGTCTCTTTTTTTTCTAAACTCTTGTGCAACCTTATGCATTTCAGCCTGATAGCCTGCCAGAGCAGGGATAAAATTAGTTTGTCCAAATTTCAAATGTTCTCCCTCTACAAATTCCATTAAAATATAGTTCCAAGTATTATTATGTTCCTTTTTCCGACTCAACAATTCATTATTTTTATTACGGATTATTTTCGGAACTGGCATTCCAGACTTATTTAAAAAAAACATAAATTCCAGCTCATTTCGTAACTCAATGAGACTTTTGTTATTTCTTCTATATATTCGTAAAACAAAATTACCTTTGTCTGTGGTTACAATTACGCTAGTGTTCTCTATACCTACTGATATCGGTTTAAAACTATAATACTCAAGACTGTAAAGTTCCATGAATTTTTTTGCCTTGCTATCATCTAATTTTATTTTGTCTTTCACTTTGATTACCCTCATATAATTATTCCCGTATTTATATTTTTATACATTACCTAAGGTCTAGACAAATAATCAGCCATAATTAATATGCCCTTCTCTATCTCACGCAAAGCAACCTTCTCATGTGCCGAGTGCGCATTGCTTAAATCACCACTGCCAAAAATTATTGTAGGTACTTTTAATAATTTATGATATAAATAAGCATCGCAACTAACTCTCCAACCATAGCTTTCTTTTTGATCAACTCCATTTTTATTTAAGCTATCGAGTATTGCCTTAATATTATCATCGGTGCTATCTATAATATATGCATCATTTTGCAGGCCATCAAATTTAACCATTGTATTCTTATTAGTCCAGTCATCTTTTGTTCCAAGACAGGTATTAGTAATTATATTTTTCATTTCATCGAGTGAATAATCAGGTAAAAATCCTATATTGCTTACCAGGGTACACCTTTCTGCCACTGACCCAGGCCAATCTCCGCCAAATATCTTTCCGAAATTAATTTGAAGTGGCTTCTTCCAAATACTAAAATCTTTATTATTATTTGCTTCTTTTAGCATTTGCAACTCTAATTCTTTTAGGCTATTCATAGTATAATATGAACACTCAATGGCATTTATCCCTGTCTCATCGCTACCCATATGGACCGACTTGCCATTGATCTCGATGGTTGCTGTTATGCAACCACGATGTCCGCGATAAACTAACAAACTTGTCGGTTCCATAACGATCACTAGATCTGAATTCACACCATGTAAAATTGATGACAATGTACCATTTCCACTTATTTCTTCTTCTATAGCAAGAACAATTTCAACTTCCTTTTGTATTTTAATATTGTTTTCTTTTAAAAATCTAATCGCCTCAGCTATCATTATAATATTATTTTTTGTATCGCATGCCCCTCTTGCAATAATATATCCATCTTTAAAATTTGGATTAAAGGCATTTGGAAAATCACCTGTTTCGGGAACGACGTCTATATGAACATTAAACAATACTTTTTTACTACCAGGTTCTGCCTTGCTTTTATTAATGACTTTAATATTAAATCTATCTTTCGTTGCCTTATATGTTGGAGGGTTTGTAAAAAGTGGGTGATTCTTTAGGTCTTCCTGGAAAAATTGTTTCTCTGTCTGAAAATTAATGTCGTGAAAATAATTTTTTAAAAAAGGGTATGCGAGAGCTTCATCTGGAGAAGTTGTATTTATCTCTAAAAGATTCGAAAAATTTTCTAGAATACGTTTTCTATTTATTAAAATCCAGTTTTCGAAAATCTCTTTCATTATGTTATCTTTAATTTTTATAACCAGTATTGATTTTTTATCTACACTTTAATTTTTTTATAACTTTTTTAAATTATAATCATTCAGTTTCAATTATTATAGCTTTTTTAATTCTCTCTGCATTTTCTATTGCTTCATTTCTATCTGAGCCGGTGGCAATGAAATATGCAACACCTCCGCACATATTCTCTGGTTTAGGAATTATATCCCCGACTGTCAATGGCTTTACTCCCCACCATTTAAAATCATAATAGCCCTTAAATTCACGAATTTTATCCAAACCTTCAATTTTTTTAATTATCCCTGGTCTTGGAAAAATTGACCAATTAACCATTCCTTTACGAAATTTTGGCTTCAAATAATCAAGATTAATTTCTTCTCTGAGAGCCTGCTGGATAGCTGCTCTGAGAATATTTGTTCCATTGCTTAGGGGTATCATTTCTGTACCAAATCGTGGACCCCCTAAACGCGGAGTAATTTCAAATACTTTAACTTTTTTTTGCTCAGTGTAAATCAGATCACCTTTAACAATACCGTCATTAATGCCTAAAGCTTGCGCTGCTTTTTCTGTTAAATTAGAGCAAATTTCTATTGTTCTGGCATCTAGAGTAGTAGGCATAATATCTCCAATTTCTACAAAAAATGGTTTACATTTTTTGTAGTGAAATTCGCGTTCAGAAATTCCGGACATATGAAACTTATTTTTTATCATTAAACCTTCAGTACTATACTCCGTCCCTTTAAAATACTCATTTATAACTATTTCTTCATCGCCAGAAAAACCAGTGCAATATTCAAAAGCCTTCCTTAATTCTGACATCTGTTCGACTAAAATCACTCCCTTAGAGGAAGACAAATTAACTGGCTTTAAGACAACGGGTAATCCAATTTCTTCTGTTTTGATACGTAGATCTTCATAACCATTACTCAATCTATACTTAGGAGCTGGAATCTGTGCATCTTCAAATATTTGTGATCGTACAGACTTCATAGAAGACTGTTGAGTAATATCGTAAGGTACACTGAAAAGATCGTAATATTCTGCAATTTTTGCTACTGATGAAGAGCAATCCCAGCACAAACTCAGTACTGCATCAAAAGAAAAACCTTGATTGTTCAGCTTAATAGCAGCATTTAGGGATTCATCCGGATCTTTTGAATTTGCTACTATCAATTTATCGACATATTCAATACCATGATCATGTGGAAATTCCGTAATCATGTAAATCTCATATTCATCTTTTAGAGTCTTAACTATCTCGCAACTTAAACCATTACCGCAAAATAAAATCCTTTTTTTATTCTTCTTTAACTTCATCATTTATAGACGCATTTAATTGATTAATAAATTTTTGATCCTGAAGTAAGTTCTTAATTTGTTCTATATAAGGTGTAATTATTTCATCAACTGATAAATAAGGTAATATTTTTCTGATCTCATCATAGAAAGGCTTTGTTAGGCGGGATAGTTGTGTCGGATCTCTAAGATCCACAGCTTGACAAGCACATAAAAGTTCGAAGCTGACTATATAGAAAACGTTATCTAATATTTCTCTCGCTCTTCTGGCTGCAATTAAACCGAATGATACAATATCTTGAAAATCGCCAGTTGAAGTCAAAGATTGTATTGAAAGAGGCACACACAAGGATCTGTTCTCTGCAGTTAAAGAAGTGCTCATAAACTGACCGCCCATCAAACCAAAACGTAAGCCAGGATTTTCTTGACATAAAAACGCTGGTAGGCCATTGCTATTATTTTTATCCATGAATCTGTCGATCCTTCTGTCTGAGAGATTAGAAAGAGTGGTTAGACAAATAGAAAGATAATCCATAGCTACAGAAATATATTGCCCATGAAAATGACCATTATGAAATACATCATTTTCATTCACTAAAATCAAAGGGTTGTCGCTGCTGGAATTAATTTCATTTTCCAATATTTCTCCTACAAATTTAAGGCTGTCGTAAATGGGCCCCAATATTTGCGGGGTACATCTTAAAGAATAAGCATCTTCGATTTGACTATTTAAATCTTGTAGTTTATTTTCATTTTTTTCTTGTATTTTCTCTTCAGTATTTTTTTCGTCAACAATTAATTTGCTAGTAGCTAATATATTGGTAATATTTTTTGCACAAATATTTTGGCCTGAATGTAATTTTTTTTTGTGGACCTTGGGATCAAACGGCTTGATTGTGGTTGACAATCCTTCGAACGATAATGCCGAAACAAATTCATACGCCTTTAATAAAGAGTCTGCTTGGCTCCAAACAATAGATCCTAAACCAGTCATAGCAGAAGTGCCATTTATTAAGGCTAAGCCCTCTTTATAGCTTAATTTCATGGGTTTTATATCGGCTAGCTTTAATGCTTCTTCGCCGGTTAATATATCATCACCAAATTTTGCTTTCCATTTTCCCACACCAACTAAAGCAATAAATGCCAATGGACCCAAGTCACCACTGGCACCCAAAGAACCTTTTTTGGGAATACAAGGGAATATTTTTTTATTAAACATATTAACTAAAACCGTATAATTTTCCCAACTAATTGCTGAGGCGCCCTTAGATAGTGAAATAATTCTTGCGAGAATAGCGGCTCGAGCTACAGAATCATCAAAATATTCGCCAACATTAGTAGCAACAGAAGAAATAAGATTATTCTGTAATTGCTCAGCAAATTCAATTGGCACTAAATGATTTACAAAACCGCCCATACCAGTATTAACCCCATAAATAATACGGCCATCCTTTACAAACTTATCTAATAAACTACGTGATTTTATAATGCCTTCCTTTACTTTGTCATCAATCTCAATAATACAACCAAAATCGTTAACAATTCTGGAAAAATCCTTGAGAGTAATTTTCTTAGCAGATATTTTATATGTAGACATAATTTGTTTACCTTTGTAAATTTTTGTTATTAGTTTTTAACTTATTGTTTTGACAACTTAAGATGAAATCATATAAACTTGGTAACTCCTTTTCACCAAATTTACTATGGGTTGCTTGTTTAAAAATTTCGTCCATACAATCTAACAGTCTATGATCAATGTTACACTTGTTAGTAGAATTTTTGAAATAAGATATGTCCTTGCTTGCATTTTTAATGGAAAATTGCAATACTTGTTCTTCTTTATTATTCAACCATTTTATCATTAAAGGTATTGCCGAGATATAATTAGTACCTTCAGACATTATTTTGTCAAGTTTTTTTACATCTATATTCTCTTTTTCCGCATAAGCTAAAGCGTGAGTAACGACTAATACAAAACCCATGCATATAAAATTATTTAAAAGTTTTAATTTAATTCCAGATCCCGTCTCTCCTACATAAAATATATTTTCAGCGAAAGTTTTAATAACAGGATTCACATTTTTATATGTGTCGAAATCACCACCGACAATTACATTCAACTTTCCCAATAATGAATCTTTGGGGCTACGTGTTAAAGGAGCATCTAAAAGATATGAGCTTTTACCTGCCAATAATTTTCTAATCTTTTCAACAGAAGTTGAGTCAGATGTAGTACAATCAATTATGACTGAACCTGGTTTTAAAAAATTAATAAGTCCGTTTTCTTTTAATACCACTTCTTCAACTGCGCTTGAATCAGGGAGACATAAAATAATAACATCACAATACGAAGCTACCTCTTTATAAGATTTCTTCAAGTTTGCTCCTTGGTTTTTTAATTTGCTTATATTTTTTTCTTGTTTATGTTTTGTAATAAAAAGTTTATGCCCTGATTTAAGAAGATTAACTCCTATACCATACCCCATCAAACCAACGCCTATCAGACCTATATTATTTATACTTAAAGCATCTTTTTTTGCCATAATTATTTATTAAATTAACATTATAAAAAATTTATCTCATCCCATTTGCCGATATCTTCTCTTGAGAAATTATCATCTTTTATAAATCTACGCAAAAGATCATGACTCTTTTGGATCAAGGGGGTCCTTAAGCTGCATTTTCCGAATATTGGCGTTTCGACTATAGACTTATGGGCATCTTTTAATAAAGATCCAACAATATTTTGTATGTAGCAAGCCGAGCTTAGTCTTGCCAAAATATCACTCTTTCTACCACCTTTTAATTCGCGGATGTTTTCATTTAGAAAATGATACGTTTTATTAATACATAATATTTTATTATCAACATCGTCCTGTCTAATCTCCCATTTCTCCTCTATTTTCCTTTTGCCATTAATAGGATTTATCTCGCTAATTGTACAGCTATCCAAATCCCAATATGGATTATCAAAAACTATATTGGCTACATGGCTTACTTTTCCATTAGAATCTGCTAAATATAAAATAATTCGGCGATTCCGTTCGTGCCACAAGAATGAACTGTTACAATTAACAACTAATTCCTTGCCTAATCTTAAGTTAACATTGATTGTATCAATAACTCTATTCCCCGAACAAGAATAATCACTGAAAATATAGCTTCCTTGGAGGATCTCAAAAGATTCATTGCTTGATAAGCGAGAAATCATTAAAATTAAATCAATTGGGTGTGATATCTCTGAAGTTACTCCAGTCGTTGGTCTGTGATCATGCAATCGATATTTACCCCAAAAAAATGAGGCTCGCTTTACTACAAGCTCTTTTTTCTCAATCCAATCCATTAATTTTTTCACAACGAGACTATGACGTTCTACAAAATGTACTGAGATATCTTTTTCATTAAAAATTTTTTTAATTGATTCAGCTTGCTTAAGAGTTTCAACTAATAATTTTTCTACTAGCAGCCTCTTAAATATCTTGGAATATTTCTTAATATCACAAAGTACGTCATAATGGTTACTTTCATTGGTTGCTAAAATAATTATATCGTATTGGTCAGCTGAAAGCATGTCTCGTACTTTAGCATAGGTTGATATATTGGTTTGTTTAAAAATATCTAATTTTGTTAAATCAAAATCGCATACTGCTTTTACATAAACATCACCAATGGTACGCTCTCTGTGGATTAATGCTCTAAGAAACCTTCCACCGGCAAAACCACAACCAATTATTCCAACAGAGAATTTTTCTTTTTTCTCCATAAGTCAATCATTAATAATATTCTAATAAGTATGATTATTATTTAGTAAGCAATACTTCTTATAAAATTTAATTATTATGCAAATAATTTTCTTCATTGATTCTTAGTAAGTGCTATTTAATTTATTATATAACATTACAACAAATAGGCCTATTTTGGTTTTTTGCCTTCAAATTAAAATATCACTAATACAACATCGTGTCAATATTTGTAAACATAATAAAAACGTCCTTTTCACACGCTATGTTGATTCCTTGGGTTGTAATTCTACTTTAACAAAATTAATCGCAACCGTCAATATATTTAAAACAAAACAACAATCGCCAAGAAAAATAAAGCCACCAGAATAATCATCAGCCACTTTTTGGCTCTCCTGTTTTTATTGAAGTAAAGGTTAAAAGACTGGCCGAAAGCCAAAAGCGCCGCGAGCATTATTATAAAATAAGAAACATTTTTTGAAATTGAAAGTCGGTTTGAAAATAAAACCACCACCATGATAATCGCCAGATATATTCCCGTGATCAGGGTCAGTTTTTTGTATCTTGCCAGCTCGTTTTCCGAGTCGTGTAAATAAAGCATATTGTTATTTTAAATACTTCTCCACTTTGTTTAATATTTGCTTGGGCGTGTAGTTTGATTTGACCATAAATGCGTCGGCACCTAATCGGCTGGCCTTGTTTTGTTTTTCGGCCGTGCTTAGATTAGATAGGATAACGGTCGGGATATTTTGAGTCTTGGGTAAAACTTTAAGTGACTTTAAAAAGATAAATCCCAGGCTCTCATTGGTTTTCGGGTCAGTCGGCAAAAGCATGTTTGATAAAATCAGATTGATGCCTCCACCCCGACACATTTTAAAGGCCTTGTCGATGTTATCGGTAACGATAAAGGAATGACCGGCTTCTTCAAAAGTCTGTTTGTAAATATCATCCAAATCAGGCTCGTTATCAAACATCAGGACGACTGACATATCATTTCTTGTTTTTGGACTTGGCTTTTTTCTCCCGGTCTCTTTTAATAATTTCATCGATTGATTCCATCACCTGTCTTGGGGTGCAGTCGCGCTTGAAGATGTAAGCCACGGCTCCCATCTTTCTGCTTTTGACCCGGTCGCGGTGCGTGTCCAGGTTGGTAAAAACCGCAATTGGGATGTCTTTGGTTTTGGGGTTCTGTTTGACCGCTTCCAGGTACTCCCAACCCTGCTCAGCCATGGTGTTTTCCGGCTTTGGAATGATGATATCCAATAGCACGATATCGGGCTGTTCGAATTCAGTTACCTGCAGAGCCTCATGGATATCGGCGGTCGATAAAAAGTCATAGCCCTTGCTGATCAAAAAATCATGATAGATGTCCCTCAAAGCCTTTTCGTCTTCGACCATTAGTATCCGACCCTTGTCCGATTTCATGACTCCCGTTGATTTCATATGGTTTGAATTAATTATTAAATATTTTCGTCAAAGATAACGATGTCCTTCTCCCTGCTGACCGTGTCCTCGTCGCCGCCCTCCCGTTTCTGGTTTTTGTAAATTGGCAGGGTGAAACTGAAAGTCGAACCCTTGCCTTTGCCCTCGCTGGAATAGGTTAATTCACCGAAGTTGCCTTCAACGATTTTTCTGGCGATATAAAGCCCTAAGCCCGAACCGTCCGGGTGCAGATCGGTCGCGTCCGAACCCCGGGAAAACTTTTTAAAGAGTTTCTTCTTGTCTTCTTTGGAAATACCTGAGCCAGTGTCTTTAATATTGACTTTTAAATAACTATCATCAACCAGTTCGTAAGACACGGTAACGCTGCCGCTTGAGGTATAAAAAACGGCGTTGTCCAATAGATTGGAAATAACATGAGCAATCTTTTTTAAGTCGCACCAAACCGGCGGCACTTCAAAATCGGGTTTTTCAACGGAAAGTGTCAGCTTTCTCTCAACCGCCAGTTTTAACTTTTGTTTTTCAGGCAACAGTCTGTCTACAACGCTGGTGATATCCACTTTTTGCGGCTCCATTTTCATCCTTTCGCCTTCAAGTTCATAAGCGTCCCAGAAGTCGGCCACGGTTTGGCTGATTCTTTCCAAGCCGCCCCTGGCAAGCGGCATGGCCTTTTTTAACGGATAGCTGCCTTCATCCATCATTGAAAAATACCCGCGCATTACCGAGAGGGGCGTGTTGAGTTGGTGATTAACCACTCGTAAAAAGTCGGTTTTCATTTCCAATAATTCATTGAGGTATTTATTCTTCTCTTTTATCTGCCCTGTCTGCTCGTCTACTTTTCCCTGGAGCGTTTTACTGAAATCTTGTACCTCTTGATAAAGACGGGCATTATCGATGGCAATACCGGCTTGTTTTGAAAGCGTATCTAAAAGTTCCAGATCTTCTTTAGTAAAGGCATCACGCGAAATCTTTGATCCTAAGACGATAATGCCAATCAACTTATTACTGCTCATTAAAGGCAGGCATAGCGAAGCTTCAATGTGTTTCATGTGATCATGAAGTTTATTAAAGCTATCTTTTTCCTTTTGAGTCTTGGCATCTCTGGCCAATAAAAGAAGTTCATCTCGGACTAACGGTTTTTGAATTTTTTGCAAGTGTTTAGTTAAGGCGCTGTCTTGAACCAAACTGATACCATTTTGCTCGTTGAAACCGACGACCTTGGCTATTTGATAGTGATTGGGGTTTTTATTTTGATCAATCAGCAATACCCCCGCCCGATCCAATTGCATGGTCTTTTTAATGGTCCCAACTATAGCATTAATGATTTTATTTAAATCAATAAGATAGTTAAGCTCATTAGTGAGCTTGTTAATTGTCTCTTGGTAGCTATAAAGACTAAAAAAGAAATATTTATTAGCGATTTTGGTCATTAATTGATTAAACCAATACAATCCGACAAGGAATGTCGGGGCGATAATCAATCCGGCTACATATGAACTCTTCGTATAGACGCCTCCGAAATATTTATTATAACCCCAAATAACCCCGTAAAAAATTCCGTAAGTAAAAGCGGCTGAGCCGACATAGATAAATATCTTTTTTACTACCAACCGTATATCCATCAACCTGTACCGGATAATGGCGTAGGCAATAGCACCCACGTAAACCGAGACTAAAATATTGGCAAATGGAGGAATCGGAATCTTATACCACAAAAAGTAATTCGTTGCACCACCAGCAAATCCAATTGTCATCCCTATAAAAACGTATTTTAATTGCTCCTTTTTAATGCCTTGAGATAGCTTGTATTTTTGAAAAAGGAGGAACGTAGAATATATAACA